>ENA-OROD01001395-OROD01001395.1-human-gut-metagenome-genome-assembly--contig:-NODE-1395-length-19542-cov-4.355570_pt1 | contig 19542 bp, 18 predicted proteins | sample MGYA00242123_ERZ509038 | MGnify/ENA primary metagenome ERZ509038 (study PRJEB26280, sample SAMEA2338719) | human gut metagenome | biome: human gut; feature: human-associated habitat; material: faeces... | reverse complement strand
GAGCTCCTGCACGGCGGGGATGCGGCTGGAGCCGCCGACCATGAGGACCTTGCTGATCCGTGAGATGGAAACGCCGGAATCGTTGATGGCCTGATTGACTGGCTCGCGGGTGGCCTGCACGAGATGATAGGTCAGGTCGTTGAACTTTGCCCGCGTGAGCGGGATCTCCATATGCAGCGGCCCCTGCTTGCCGACGGCGATATACGGCTGCTCAACGGTCGTCTGGGTCATGGACGAAAGTTCGATCTTGGCCTTTTCAGCGGCCTCGCGCACGCGCTGCATGGCGGCGGGATCCCGCGTCAGGTCGATTTTTGTCTGCTTCTTGAACTCGGAAACGAGATAATCGACGATGCACTGGTCAAAATCGTCGCCGCCCAGATGATTGTTGCCTGCCGTGGCAAGCACTTCGATCACGCCGGACGAGATATCCAGAATGGACACGTCGAACGTACCGCCGCCCAGATCGTAAACCATGATCTTCTGCGACTGCTCTTTATCAATGCCGTAGGCAAGGGCGGCTGCCGTCGGCTCGTTGATGATGCGCTGGACGTTGAGGCCCGCGATCTTGCCCGCGTCCTTCGTCGCCTGACGCTGTGCGTCGGTAAAATAGGCCGGGACGGTGATGACGGCGTCGGTCACAGGTTCGCCGAGGAAGGCCTCGGCATCCGCTTTGAGTTTTTGCAGGATCATCGCGGAAATTTCCTGCGGCGTGTATTTATGCCCGTCGATGGAAACCTTGTAGTTGGTACCCATCTGGCGCTTAATGGAAGAAATGGTGCGGTCATGGTTTGTGACAGCCTGCCGCTTTGCAATCTGGCCGACCATGCGTTCTCCGGTCTTGGAAAACGCAACGACAGACGGCGTTGTGCGTCCGCCTTCGGCGTTGGGGATGATAACGGGTTCGCCGCCCTCCATCACCGCCACGCAGCTGTTGGTTGTGCCGAGATCAATACCGATTGTTCTGGACATACGGAGTTCCTCCTGTGAGATAGGTACGCTCAATACCAGCTTCCGGAATCCGTGCCGGAGTCGGTCTGCGACTGGCTCTGGCCGGAATAGATTCCCGAATCGCTGTAGCTGTAATTGCGGTAATAATATGGGTCATAATACGCGCCGCGATAGCCGCAGCTGCCGAACAGCATGGCGACAATCTGGATCAGTAGATAAATGCCCAGCAGCCGCACAAGAAAATTTCCGCGCCGGCGGGTGCGGTGGTACGTCCAGCGGTAGCCGCCTGGGGCGTCACTGCCGTCCTGCTCCTCGTCAGAAGAACGGTAGGTGTACCATGTCTGCCAGCCATTCTGGTTTGTCTGCTGCCAGTCGCTCTGCTGACTGTCGTTTTGCGAGCCCCAGAAGCCGAACGGATCCGAGAACGGATCGTAATATTGCTGACTGGATTGGTTATATTGCTGCCGGGCCTGCTGCTGGGCTTGCTGCTGCGCCTGCTGCTGACGATAGGCCTGCGGATTCTTGATCGCGTCATAGGCCGCGTTGATCTCGTTCATTTTCTGCGCAGCAGTTTTGTCGCCGGGATTCAGATCGGGATGGTATTTCTTTGCCAGCCTGCGGTATGCCTGCCGGATTTCGTCCTCCGATGCGTTCGGAGACACGCCCAGCACCTGATACGGATCTGTTCCCATGCAGTTCACTTCCTCTTTGTTTCGATTATGCTGATTATAGCGCCTTTATTCGGGTGATTTGTAAAGCATTTATAAACGATATGCAAAAAAATTGCGGACTTTTCAAAAAATAGAGACTTTTTATGCGCCGTCCGCCGCAGAAGTCAAAAAAATCCCGGCAGTCCGTGGCATGCGGACCACCGGGGGAGTATTACTTTGCGGTTCCGAGATACGCGGCTTTGACCTCCTCGTTGGCGGCCAGTTCTTCGCCGGGACCCTGCATGAGAATGGACCCGGTCTGCATGACGTAGGCCCAGTCAGCGATTTTCAGCGCCATATTTGCGTTCTGCTCAATGAGCAAAACCGTGATGCCCTGGCGGTTAATTTCGCGGATGATCTCGAAAATGCCCCGGACGACGATGGGGGCAAGGCCCAGGGAGGGCTCGTCCATCATGATCAGCTTCGGCTTGGCCATAAGCGCGCGGCCAACGGCCAGCATCTGCTGTTCGCCGCCCGAGAGTGTCCCGGCCTGCTGCCACTCGCGCTCTTTCAGCCGCGGGAACAGGTCATATACGCGGGCCAGATCGTCTGCGAGGGAGTCCTTGCGCAGATATGCGCCGATGCGCAGGTTTTCCGCCACAGTCAGGTTTTCAAATACACGGCGGCCCTCCGGCACAAGCGTGACACCGCTCGAGACGATCTGATCGGTCGATTTTCCAACCAGATTCGCACCGTTCAGGAGAATTTCACCCGATTTCGGCTTGACCAGTCCGGCAACTGCCTTCAGGGTGGTCGATTTGCCTGCACCGTTCGAGCCGATGAGGGTGACAATTTTGCCTTCCTCGACCTTCAAATCAATACCTTTGACGGCCTCAATGCCGCCATAGGAGACGACCAGATTTTTGATTTCCAGAATGTTACGCATCCTCGTCCACCCCCAGATACGCGTCGATGACGCGCGGATCGTTTTGAATCTCTGCCGGAACGCCGGCCGCGATCTGCTTGCCGAAGTCGATGACATAGATGCGGTCGGAGATGTCCATAACAAGATTCATATGATGCTCAATGAGGAAGATCGTAAGGCCGAACCGGTCGCGGATGCTGCGGATAAAAGCGGTCAGTTCAAGCGTTTCCTGCGGATTCATGCCCGCAGCAGGCTCATCGAGCAGCAGCAGCTTCGGGTTGGTCGCCAGCGCACGGGCAATCTCAAGTCTGCGCTGCTTGCCGTAGGGCAGGGCTGTAGCGAGTTCATCCTTCACATCGTCGAGTCCGACGATTTTCAGAAGTTCCAACGCCTTTTCGCGCTGCGCGGCCTCTTCTCTGCGGTTAGCGCGGAAGGTTGCGGAGAAAACATTGGATGTGCGGCGCAGGTGCATGGCCGTCAGAACGTTTTCAAAGACAGTCATGGATTTGAACAGTCGGATGTTCTGAAAGGTGCGTGCGATGCCGCGCTTCGTGATTTTATCGGGTGTGTAGGAGACAGCGGGCAGGGACAGATAGCGATCTGCATGCTCGCCTGCGTAGGTCTTTTTCATTTTCCCGCGCGGATGGTTACAGACGATTGGTTCACCCATGAAGTCCACGCGGCCGTTTGTCGGCTCATAGACGCCGGTGATGCAGTTAAAGGCTGTGGTCTTGCCTGCACCGTTCGGGCCAATGAGGGCGACGATCTCGCCGGGATAGATATCCATGGACAGGTCGTTGACGGCGACGACGCCGCCGAACTGCATGGTGATATGCTCCACATGAAGAACAGGGGTACTCATGCCTGTTTCCCTCCCTTCGCGGATTCTTTCCGCAGCCTGTCGGCCAGTCCCGCCAGCGAAAGTTCACGGGTACCCATGATGCCCTTGCGGAAGAAGAGCACCACGATCATGATAACGACCGAGAACACGACCATGCGGAAGCCCGTGCGCAGCAGCGGGACCTTGAACGCGCCGATGGTGGTCTCGATGGTGGTCTCATTGTCAAGGAAGCGCAGCCACCACTCGGAGCATGCGATGAACAAAAACGAACCGATGCAGCTGCCGGAGATCGAGCCGATGCCGCCGATGACGACGATGAGCAGAATCTCATATGTCATGGCGGATTTGAACGTGTTGGCCTGCACCGTCGTCTGGTACATGGCGAGCAGCGCGCCGGAAATGCCTGCGAAGAAGGACGAGATTGTAAACGCCATGCGCTTGTGATGGGCAAGGTTGATGCCCATGGCCTCGGCGGCGATCTCGTCGTCGCGGATGGCCTTGAACGCGCGGCCATAGGTCGAGTTGATGAGCAGCACGACAACGGCAATGCAGATGCCGACGATCACGAACGGCATGAATGTATCCGTAAAATATGGGAAGCCGCGCAGCAGCTGCGAGCCGTTGGTAATGGGCGCGAACGCCTCCAGCTGAACGAGCGCGCGGATAATTTCGGCAAAGCCGAGCGTGGCGATGGCCAGATAGTCGCTTTTGAGTTTCAGAACGGGCAGGCCGATCAGATACGCCAGCACGGCGGCCAGAAAGCCTGCCAGCAGCAAGGACACGAATACGCCGAGAACCGTACCTGCCGTATTGCCGAGCACGTTTTGAAGCGTTTCGGTCAGGGAGAACTTGAGCAGCGGGTCATAATACTGATATACGGTAGACCGGATGCCGCTCGAGATATTGAGGACGGCGAATGTATATGCACCAACCAGCATGAAGCCTGCCTGCCCGAGCGAGAACAGGCCTGTGAAGCCGTTCAGGAGGTTCATGGATACGGCGACAAGGGAGTAGATCGCGCCCTTGCGCAGAACCGTCGTGAGCATGATGGGGATGCCGGGAATGCGGTCAAGCAGGAACGCCAGCAGATAGATAAGCGCAAGACCTGCGATGGTCAGAACGGTCTGCAAAGAGAGGCCTTTTTTCTTTTCCATATGCTCCTCCTCAGACTTTCTCTGTCAGCTTTTCACCGAACAGGCCCGTCGGCTTGACGACGAGAATGATGATGAGCAGCGCAAACGTGAACGCATCGGAGAAGGCCGTCAGCTTCATGCCTTTGAGCAGATTCTCGCAGATGCCGATGATGAACGCGCCGATGACCGCACCGGGGATTGACCCGATACCGCCGAAGACGGCGGCGACGAACGCCTTGAGGCCCGGCATGGCGCCGGAGGACGGCGCGATGGTCGTGTAGTTCGAGAAGAACAGGAACGAGGCAACAGCTGCCAGCGCGGAGCCGATGATAAACGTAAAGGAAATGACGGAGTTGATCTTGATGCCCATCAGCTGCGCCGTTTCAAAGTCTTTTGAGGCTGCGCGCATGGCCATGCCGACCTTCGTGCGCTTGATGAGAATCACGAGCGCCACGACCAGCACCAGCGTCAGAACGGGGGTAATGACGGTTACGCGCTTGGTAGATGCGCCGAGAATCGTGATGGTGTCGGAAATCCACGGCAGTTCCGGATACTGTTTCGGAACGCCGCCGGTGACGTAATACGCAAGATTTTGCAGCAGATAGCTGACGCCGATGGCGGAGATCATAACGGACATGCGCGGAGCCTGCCGCAGCGGCTTATATGCGCAGCGCTCCACCGCAAAGCCGAGCGCGACCGTCAGAATCACGACGGCGGGCAGGGCAGCATACAGCGGCATCGTCGCCGAAAGATAGACCATAATCAGACCGGCGACCATGAAAATATCGCCATGTGCGAAGTTGATGAGGCGCAGAATGCCGTAGACCATCGTATAGCCGACGGCGATCAGCGCATATTGGCCGCCGGCCGAAATGCCCGACAGGACATAGGGCAGCCATTGCTTGAGAACACCCATAGGGGAACCTCCTGTTATTTGCTTATCGCCATGTCCAAACCGCGAACCGCTCACTGAAATGAGCCAGCTTGGACACGACGATAAAAGAATGGTTTCATCCGGCAGCGGGTTCGGGCGCTGCCGGATGAAACGGTGCACCGGTCGGAGGGAATCTCCCCCGACCGGAGGCCATTGCGGTCAGTATTGCGTGGCAATGGATCAGTCGGCGGACTGCACCTTGTAGAACTGGAAGCTGCCATTGATCGCCTGCTTGATGTAGGCGGTGCTCTTGACTGCGTCGCCGTTGGCATCGAAACTCAAAGAGCCCGTGACGAGATCGATGGACAGACCGGCCAGCGCGTCGCGGATGGCGGTGCCGTCGGTGGACTGGGCCTTTTCGATGGCTGCGACCGCGGTCATGTAGGCGTCATAGCCGAGGGCGGAGACCGCCGCGACAACGTCGTTGCCGCCGTTGTTGGTGAGGTTCTGGGAATTGCCGTTCAGCCACGCCTTGTAGCCGGTGACGAACTCCTTGGCAAGGCCGGACTCGTCGTTCTCGTCAAAGAACGTGGAGACGAAAACCTGCATGTCGGTGCCGTTCTGCGCATCGGAGATCGCGGAGTTTTCCCAGGTATCGCCGCCGAGGATGGGGAGGCTGACGCCGAGAGCGGAAGCCTGCTCGATGATCTGCGGAGCGTAGGCGATGGCGGACGGCGCAAAGATGACGTCCGCGCCGCCGGAGACGGCGTTATTGAGGTATGCGGAGAAATCCGCCGTACCTTCAACGAAGGTCTCATCGGCTACGATCTCGCCGCCTGCGGCTTCAAAGGCTTTTACAAAGTTCTTGGCAAGGCCGACAGTGTAGTCGTCGCCGAGCATCGACAGAACGTAAGCCTTCTTGGCGCCGAACTCTTCCATGGCGAACGAGGCCATGACGGAGCCCTGGAACGGATCGAGGAAGCAGACGCGGAAATAATAATCGTTGCCGGCAGTGACGGCTGCGTTGGTGCAGGAGCAGCCGATGGCCGGGATCTTGGCGTTTGCGAAGTAGGTGCCGGCGGCAATGGAAACGCCGGAACCGTAGGAGCCGAGCACGACGGAAACTTTGTCGGCAACCAGCTGCTGCGCCGCAGAGACGGCCTTGTCGGACGAGGACTGGTTGTCCTGAATGTCAAGTTCGATCTTATACTCTTCGCCATTGATTGTCACGGTCGGCTTGACGGAGTTGGCATACTGGATGCCCAGAACTTCCTGCTTGCCGCCCGCGCCGTTGTCGCCGGACTGCGGCTCAAACACGCCGATTTTGATGACCTTGGAGCCGCCGCTGGACGCGCAGCCTGCGAACAGGCACATGACCATAACGGCAGCCAGAAGCAGAGCGATGATCTTTTTCATAGAATATTTCCTCCTTCTGTCCATGTACAATAGACAAGTGTTCATGAACTTATAGTCGCCATTATAGCGAAGTAAAGTGTAAAAAGCAAGTCCTAATTGCTTGTTTTTTGAAAAAATTTCACGCAGCGCGGACAAGTGTCTTCGGCACTATGCACAAAAACAGGGGCGCTGCGAGAAAAAAGGAAAAAGAACTTACTTGACAGTACCGCTATAATAAAAGTAAAGTGTTTTGAAGGGAACCATATATTATGTATCTGAAAAAACGGCTTTTTGCCGGACTTCTGGAGCTGGCACTGCTGTGCACGCTGTTTTCCGGCTGCGCGGCGCGGAAGGCTGAGCGTTATGACGTGCTGGCGTCCACTGCACCGGTTCGTGCCATGACGGCAGCACTGCTGGATGGTACGGACTTAAGCTGCGGGCTGGTCGTGACGGAAAGCGTCTCGTGCCTGCATGACTATACGCTGACCGTTGCGCAGATGGAGAAACTCGGGCAGGCTGATGTGGTCGTGCTGAACGGCCTCGGGCTGGAGGACTTTATGGAAGATGCGCTTCGCACGGCGAAGCATACCATCACGGCCTCCGACGGCGTCGAAACGCTTCCCGGTGAGGACGGCGAGGACCCGCATATCTGGCTGGAGCCCACGAATTGTATCCAGATGTGCAGAAATATCGCCGCCGGACTTTCTGACCTCTATCCGGACAAGCAGACGCTGATCGGGCAGAACCTGCTTGCTGTCACGGCGGAATACGCGGCCGCACAGGCCTATGGCGAGGAAGCGCTGAAAAACCTCTCCTGCCGGGAACTTGTGACGTTCCATGACGGCTTTTCCTATTTCGCCCGCGCGTTCAGACTTACGATCGCCGCCGCAATGGAAATTGAAGAGGGCAGCGAGCCGTCTGCAAAGGAAATCGAGTCCGTCATCCGGCTGGTAGAGGATGAAAACATTCCTGCTGTCTTCTGCGAGGAAAACGGCGAACGGCAGACAGCGGAGACTGTCGCAAAGCAGACCGGAACCGGCCTGTTTGCGCTTACAATGGGAATGGACGGCGGCGCGGCAGGCTGCACGGACGCAATTTATCACAACATTGACATCATCCGGGAGGCGCTTTCATGATTCCACATCTGCACCCGCACGCGGGCGACTGCGAACACGCCTGCTGCCTGAAAATCGAGCATCTGTCCGTCCATATCGGCGGCGAGACGATCCTGGACAATATCGACCTGCATATGCACTGCGGCCAGATGGTCGCGCTGATCGGCCCGAACGGCGCGGGCAAGTCTACGCTTATCCGTGCCATTCTGGGCCAGCGGGAATATGAGGGAAAAATCACCTTCCATGAGGCCTCCGGCAAGGAGGCAAAGCTGCGCATCGGCTATGTGCCGCAGAGCCCGGCCTTTGACCGCGGTGACCCCGTGAGCGTGATGGATCTTTTTACCTGCTGCATTTTCAAGCGCCCCGCGTTTCTGCGCCCGACAAGGGCCATGCGGGAAAAAGTTTTGGCCTGCCTTGCGAACGTCCACGGTGAAGCGCTCATCGACAAGCGCATCGGCACGCTCTCGGGCGGCGAATTGCAGCGCGTTCTGCTGGCACTGGCGCTTGAGCCCATGCCGAATATTCTCATTCTCGACGAGCCGCTTTCCGGTGTGGACGTCGAGGGCATGAGCCTTCTCATGGACATGCTTGACGAGATCCGGAAAAAATTCGACCTGTCGATCCTCATGACGACGCACGACTTTACCATGCTGGAGCAATACTGCGACCAGGTGGTGCTGTTACAGGGAAAGATCCTCCGGCGCGGGACACCGCTGGACGTGCTGAACTCAGAGGAATTTGCGCAGGCATTCCACATGGGAGGAGGCGCACAGGCATGAACGTCTGGTACGCGTTTTTGAACGCACTCGGCATTCGTATGTTTGAAATGGACTTCATGAAGAACGCGCTGCTGGCTGTTTTGCTGCTGGGGCCGCTGTTCGGACTGTTGTCTACGATGATCGTGACGGGAAAAATGAGTTTTTTCTCCGATGCGCTGGGCCATTCCGGTTTTACGGGCATCGCCATCGGTGTGCTCTGCGGCGCGGTGCAGCCGATCTATTTTGCGGTCGGGCTGTCGGTTCTGTTCGCGCTGCTGTTTTCCTTTGTCCGCAGCCGGACGAGCCAGTCGGCGGACACCATCATCGGCGTCTTTTCCTCCACCGCCGTTGCGCTCGGCATTTTTATCGTCACGCTCGGCGGGCGGAGTTTTACAAAATTCAACCGCTATCTCATCGGTGATATCCTGTCTGTTTCCCCACAGGAGATCGGCCTGCTGGCGCTGGTTCTGTTGGCGGTCGTGCTGCTTTGGGTGTTCGGGGCAAACCGGCTGGTGCTTACGGCGGTGCACCCGCAGCTGGCGTCCTCACGCGGCGTGGCGACGAAGCGCAATGAAACGCTTTTTACCGTCGCAATCGCCATCGTTGTGACGCTGGCAATGAGTTGGGTCGGCTTGATGGTTATCAACTCCCTGCTCGTGCTCCCAGCGGCGTCCTCGCGCAATCTGGCGCGGAATCTGCGGCAGTATCATCTGCTCTCCGTTCTGTCCGCGCTTGTATGCGGCCTTTTGGGACTGTGCGCGGCATATTGGCTTGGCTGCTCGGCCGGTGCGACGATCGCGCTGCTGCTGGCTGTCTACTTTGCCGTGTCCTTTGCACTGCGGAACCGGGCTGCCTAAGAAAGCGACAAAATTTTGCCGGGATCCCATGCGGATTCCGGCTTTTCTGCCACTTGTACGCAGGGAAAAAGTGTGATAAACTTTGATTGAAGACGGAAAGCTCGGCTCTGCATACCGGGCATATCTCCGTATAGAATAAAAGAGGTTTTTTCATGAAGATCGCAGACATCCACGCGCATATTTTCCCGGAAAAGCTGGCGGAAAAGGCGTCGCACTCCATCGGCAGCTTCTATGGCGTTCCCATCGAGCGCGAGGCGGACATGCCGCGCCTGTGTGCAGAGGACAAGCTTGCGGGCATTACCCGCTGCGCTGTCTCCAACTCCGCGACGAATGCCAGTCAGGTTCGGAACGCCAATACGTTTCTGGCTGAAGCCGTCCGGGGGCATGACGGTTATCTTGCCTTTGGCACGATCTACCCCGGTATGGACGGATTTGAGGAAGAACTGGACCGCATGCTGGAACTTGGGCTGCGTGGGGTTAAGATTCACCCGGATTTTCAGAAGCTGGCCATTGACGACGAGCGCGGCATTGAGACGTACCGCGCCATTGCCCGGCGTGATCTTCCGGTGCTGTTCCATATGGGCGACGACCGGTATGATTTTTCCTCGCCCGAACGGCTGACGAATCTGTTGCGGCGGGTGCCGGAACTGCGGGCTGTGGCTGCACACTTCGGCGGCTGGCGCAGCTGGACGCGGTCGCTGGCGCATCTGCAGCCGGAAAGCGTCCTGTACGACACATCCTCCACGCTCGGCATGATTGACCGGGACATGGTTCTGCGCTTCATCGACGCGATCGGCCCAGACCGGCTGATCTTCGGCACGGACTTTCCCATGTGGAGCCCGAAGGAGGAACTGAACAGGTTTTTCTCCCTTGGTCTGAGCGAGAGCGACCAGCAAAAGATTTTGTACGGAAATTTCATGAAATTATTGGGTCTGAGAGACGAAGAATAAAGAAAAGGGGAAACACACATGTATCAGATCGGCATTGATATCGGCGGCACCAACGTCAAGATCGGCCTGCTGGACGAGACGCTGGAATTGACCGCTGAAGCATCCATCCCATTTCCGCACACAACGGCGGTGGACATGGCGAAAAAAATCCGTGCGGCAGTTCTTGCGCTGCTGGAAGAGCGGAACGCGTCACTTTCCGGCGTAGAATCGCTCGGTGCAGTTGTCCCCGGCAGCATCGATGCGAGCGGAGAGACGGTTCTTGACGCGCACAATCTGGATTTCCACGATGTTCCGCTGCGCAGACTCCTGCAGGAGCAGTTTCCCGGCATCCCTGTTTATATCGCCAATGACGCCAACGGCGCTGCACTGGCCGAACTCTATAAGGGTGCGTTTGTCGGCTGCAAAACGGGCGTTTTGCTGACACTCGGCACGGGGCTTGGCGGAGGCATCATCCTGAACGGCAAAATGTTCAACGGCGGCATGAACCACGGCGTCGAACTGGGCCATGCCTATCTGGTTGACGGCGGAGAGCCCTGCACCTGCGGCAATCACGGCTGTATGGAGGCCTACTGCGCCGCATCTGCACTCACGCGCGAGGGGCGGCGCGCCATGCAGGCGCACCCGGAGAGCATGCTGGCCGAAAAGACCGGCAGCGACCCGGCAAAGATTACGCCCAAGCTTGTCACCGACTGCGCCAAGGCAGGCGACCCTGCTGCGACGGCTGTTTTCGATGATTATATTGAACATCTGAGTTCTGCCTGCGCGTCGATTTATAATATCCTCGATCCGGAAGTTCTCGCCCTCGGCGGCGGCTTAAGCGCGGCAGGTCCGTTCCTGTTTGACCCGCTTCAGGACAAGGTCAGCAAAAAATGCTTTTATTCCACGCGCGGCAAGCTTGTTCCCGCCGTGCTCGGCAACGAAGCGGGTATGATCGGTGCAGCGCTTCTGGCGCGCGACGCAGAAGCATAATGGCGCACATTGGTTTTGTCATTTTCTCATCATAAAAGGAGCGATCAATATATGGTAAGCATCAATTTTGAAGGCGCAAAGCAGTTTTATGCCAAGCAGCCGGACAAGACCGCGGCGCAGGCCGCGTTTGACACGCTGGTAAACGGTACCGGCGCGGGCAATGACTTTATTGGTTGGGTCGATCTTCCGGTAAATTATGACAAGGAAGAATTCGCCCGCATCCAGAAGGCTGCGAAGAAGATCCAGTCTGACTCCAAGGCACTTGTCGTCATCGGTATCGGCGGCAGCTATCTTGGTGCACGCGCTGTGGTTGAACTGCTGAAGAGTCCGAATTACAATGCCCTGCCCAAGAACACCCCGGACATTTATTTCGCCGGCAACGGCATTTCCTCTGACGCTGTGACGGAGATTCTCGCCATGATCGGCGACCGCGATTTTTCCGTGAACGTCATCTCCAAGTCCGGCACGACGACCGAGCCTGCCATCGCGTTCCGCATTTTTAAGGCTACGCTCGAGAAGAAATACGGCGTGGAGGGTGCAAAGAGCCGCATTTACGCCACGACAGACAAGGCGCGCGGCGCTCTGAAGACGCTTGCGTCCCGTGAGGGCTATGAAAGCTTTGTTGTGCCCGATAATGTCGGCGGCCGCTATTCCGTTCTGACGGCTGTGGGCCTGCTTCCCATCGCCTGCTGCGGAATCGACATTGAAGCGCTCATGCACGGTGCACAGGCCGAGCGTGAGGATACGCTGAAGCGCGGTGTGGAAAGCGCCGCCGTGCAGTACGCCATGAGCCGTCAGGCTCTGTACGCGGACGGTAAGAATATTGAAATCTTGGCTGCCTACGAGCCCGCGTTCCGCTTCATGGCCGAATGGTGGAAGCAGCTTTACGGCGAGTCCGAGGGCAAGGACGGCAAGGGTATTTTCCCGGCCTCCGTTGATCTGACCCCCGATTTGCACTCCATGGGCCAGTATATCCAGGATGGCATCCGCATGCTGCAGGAAACGGTTGTCTTCTTCGACAACTCCAGAACATCTGTTACTGTTCCGTCCGACGAGGAAAATCTGGACGGCTTGAACTATCTGGCGGGCCGCGAGATGAGTTATATCAACGAAAAGGCCATGCAAGCGACCAAGGCCGCGCATATTTCCGGCGGGGTGCCCGTCACCGAGATCCGCCTGCCGGAGATTGGCGAGGAAGCGCTGGGCGCGCTGATCTATTTCTTTGAGTTCGCCTGCGGCGTGTCCGGCTATATGGAGGGCGTCAACCCCTTCAACCAGCCCGGCGTCGAGGCCTACAAGAAGAACATGTTCCACCTGCTCGGCAAGCCCGGCTATTAATAAACCCAAAACGCCGGAGGATTTCCCCCGGCGTTTTTTCTGTATTAGAGAGGGGGGATTGCCATGCAGCTGCCAGATTCGCTTGCCGAGCGGCTGCTCGGCTGGTATGCTGCGGGACACCGTGCGCTGCCGTGGCGGCAGGATCATGAACCGTACCACGTCTGGCTGTCGGAGATCATGCTTCAGCAGACACGCGTGGAGGCGGTGAAGGGCTATTACGCGCGGTTTTTATCGGAGTTGCCCGATATCGCTGCTCTTGCGGCCTGTGAGGAGAACCGTCTCACAAAACTGTGGGAGGGGTTGGGCTATTATTCCCGCGTGCGCAATCTGCAAAAGGCTGCCCGCGTGATCATGGTGCAGCATGGCGGCGCGTTTCCGCGGAAATACGCCGAGATCCGGGCGCTTCCAGGTGTGGGCGATTATACGGCTGGCGCGGTCGCGTCCATCTGCTTTGACGTGCCGGAGCCGGCGGTTGACGGGAATGTGCTGCGCGTACTCTCCCGCGTGACGCAGGATACGGCTCCGGTCACGCGGCCTGCCGTCAAAAAGGCGTATGAGACGGCGCTCCGCCCGGTTTACGCTGCAAATCCCGGAAAGCGGAGCGAGTTGACGCAGGCACTGATGGAACTGGGAGCCTGTGTATGCGTCCCAAACGGCGCGCCGAAGTGCGATGCCTGTCCGCTGCGGACAGTCTGCCTTGCAGAAAAGAGCGGCGCGTGGGCTTCGCTCCCCGTCAAGGAGGCAAAAAAGCCCCGCCGCATCGAAGAAAAGACGGTCTTCTTTCTTCAATGCGGCGGGCAGTACGCCGTGCGCAAGCGGCCCGAGACGGGTCTGCTTGCCGGGCTCTGGGAACTTCCGAATGTGGAAGGAACACTGGACGCGCAGCAGGCGCTTGCACTGCTTGACAGCTGGGGCCTTGTTCCGGAGGAGTTGACACGCACGCGCGAACGGACGCATATCTTCACGCATGTCGAGTGGCGCATGCGCTGCTATGATATCCGTGTATCGATGCCAGCAGACAGCTTCACATGGGTCAGCGGCACAAGGTTCCAACAGGATATCGCCCTCCCCACGGCCTTCCGCATCTTCTGGCAGCCGGAAGATGCAGAATAATACGCAGCCGCCCTCTGCCTCACAGACAGAGGGCGGCTGCGTATTTTATACCGTTTCAGAATAGCTGCCGAGGTAGCAGACGTGCTCACAGACGGATTCCAGTTCGCCGAGAAGCTTCGGCAGTTCCGGGGAGTAGACGGAGGCCTCGAGATCAAAGTAGAACCGGAACGTGTCGTCCGAGCCGGGAATGGGCCGGCTTTCCAGCTTTGTCAGGTTGATGCTGCGACCATAAATGCGGGCCAGCACCTGATAGAGGCTGCCGGGCTCGTTGGAGAGCGTGACGAGCAGGCTCGTCCGGTCGGCACCGGGATAGACCTCGGGCTTGGCCGCAATGCAGATGAAGCGGGTATAATTGCCGTGCTCGTTCTGCACGCGCTCCTGAAGCGGATGCAGACCATAGATTTCCGCGCAGGCAGGCGAGGCGATGGCGGCAAGATCACGCCGGCCGGACTCGGCAACCATGCGGGCCGCTGCCGCCGTGTTTTCGCAGCGGGTCACAGTCACGTTCGGCAGCTGCTTCAGAAATTCGGAGCACTGCTCCAGTGCCTGACCATGCGAAACGATCTCGCGGATCTCGGACGGCTTCACGCCCGGCAGGGCAAGCAAACTGTGATCTACGCGCAGGCGGACGCTGCGAACAATAGAGAAGTTGTGCTTCTGCATGAGGTCGTACACCGCATTGACAGAACCTGCTGTGCTGTTTTCCAGCGGCAGAACGCCGTATTGGCACAGGCCCTGCTCGATGGCGGAGAAAACCTTGTCAAATGTTGCGCAGAAGAACACGCTCGGATGCTGGAAGAGTTTATCGCAGGCCTGCTGCGAATACGCGCCTTCGACGCCCTGGCAGGCGACAGCTGCAGTGGGCGGGAACAGCTGCGGCGTCTGCTCCAGCGCTGTTTTGAGAAGCGCAGGAAGCGTTGTTTTTTCGTCCAGCAAATCGCGCTGGTAGCTGCGGCTGAGAGAGAACAGCAGCCGGTAGAGGCTCACGGCCTCCTCCTGCAGATCCTCCGGCGCGGCCTTTACGATCTGCGCCAGCTTCTCGCGTTCCCGCCCAGCGTCCAGAACCGGCAGGCTGTGCGCTTTTTTATATGCTGCGATCCCCGCAGCTGTCTGCATCCGCTCGGCAAACAGCCGCAGAAGTTCCGTGTCAATTCGGTCGATCTGTGCTCTGTAATCAGAAAGTTCCATTCTATATTCCCATCCTTTCAGAAAATACAAACAAAAAACGCGGCACAGTGTAATCTGTGCCGCGTTGCGAACCTGACGTCGTTTCTGCGCATCACAAATTACCCTTACTGTAAGCCAGTAAAGGTAAAGAGAAACGCGAACAGAATGGAAACGTACATCGTAAAAACCTCATGTTGAAGATGGCATCATGGTAGCAGACTGAGGCTAAAAAGTCAAGCCCTTCTGTAGCCGCTGCGCAGTTTTTCCAGAAGCGCGGCAAAATAGTCCGGCAATTCACAGGAGACAGTCACGGGCTTTCCCGTGCGCGGGTGCACGAAGCGAAGTTCCTTCGCGTGCAGGCATTGGCTGTCCTGACCCAGTTCGGGCTTTTTGCGGCCGTAGACCATATCGCCTAAGATCGGGTGGCCGCGGTAGGCCATATGGACGCGGATCTGGTGCGTCCGGCCCGTTTCCAGCTTACACTCGACAAGCGTATAGCCGGAAAAGCGCTCCAACACGCGCCAGTGCGTCACGGCGCTGCGGCTGTTTTTCTCCGTGACGGCCATTTTCTTGCGGTCGGCCGGGTGGCGGCCGATAGGCGCATCGATGGTGCCGGAATCGTCCTTGATATTGCCGCAGACGATACACACATACGTCCGGGCCAGACTGTGATCCTTCAGCTGCGCGGCAAGCGCGGCGTGCGCGAAGTCGTTCTTGGCTGCGATGATGAGGCCGGATGTGTCTTTGTCGATGCGGTGGACGATGCCGGGCCGCTTTTCCCCACCGATGCCGGACAGAGAATTGCCGCAGTGTGCCAGCAGTGCGTTGACGAGCGTGCCGTCTGCATGACCGGGGGCTGGATGAACGACAAGCCCCTTGGGCTTGTTCACAACGATTACATCCGCGTCCTCATAGCAGACCTCGAGCGGGATCTCCTGCGCCGCGATGGGCGTCTCACGCACTTCGGGAATTGCCAACTCCAGCGTCGTCCCGGCAGGGAGCTTTTCGTTCTTTTTGACGGGCCTTCCGGCCTGTGTGACCGCACCCTGCTCGATCAGGCGCTGGGCCTGGCTGCGGGTCAGCTCCGGCACGAGGCGGCTGAGCGCGCTGTCAAGCCGTTCGCCGTCTTTGTCAAGCGTCAGCGTCATGCGGTTTCTTCTGCTCCTTCGGCTTGTCGGCCAGCAGTTCCTTGTCCTTCGTCAGAATATAGACCACAAGAATCAGCGCGCCGAATGTGATGAACAGATCTGCCACATTGAACGTGGAGAACCACGGGATGCAGATCATGTCGATGACAAGGCCCGTGGAGATGCGGTCGATGAAATTGCCGATCGCGCCGCCGGTGATGGCCGCGATGCACCACAACTCCGGCGTTTTTTTGAACCATTTTTTCACGAGCACATAGATCACGACTGCGAGATACACCGCCGTCATGACCACAAACAGCCACCGCGCGCCGCGCAGCAGACTCAGCGCCATGCCGTCGTTTGTGATATAGTGCAGCTGGAGCCAGCCGGGGATAAGCGTGACGGTTTTCCCCACGAGATTGGATGCAGCCAGATATTTTGTCAGCTGATCAACTGCGACGATCGCAGCCGTAAACAGCGCAAGTAGCAGATAAAGCAAAGCAGTTCCCCCTTCCGGTAAGGTTACCAAGTGGGAATATCATACCATATTTCCGAAGGTATTGCAATGCCGCAAACCGGCCCGCAGGATGCTTCCTGCGGGCCGGCTGGATTATACATACTGCTGGGTATCGACATCGATGACGCCGCGGGTGGTGATGCGGAGTTTGGGGATAACGGGCAGGGCCATGAAGCTGAGCGTCATGAACGGGTCGATGCCTCGGCTGACGCCGAGCGTGAAAGCTGCATCCTTGGCTGCCTCAAGCTGGTCGTTGACCTCGGTCAGCGGACGGTCGGACATGATGCCTGCAATCTCCAGCACAACGTCACCTTTCACTGTCCCATTTTCGACCACGACGATGCCGCCGTGATGTTCGACGATGTAATTCGCGGCGAACGCCATGTCGGCGGAGTTCGTACCGACGACGATGATGTTGTGCGAGTCATGTGAAATACTGGTTGCAACTGCACCGGATTTCAGACCGTAGCCCTGAATGTAACCGAGGCCGATGTGGTGCGTGCCCTTGTGGCGCTCGACAACGGCGATTTTCAGAATGTCCTTTTCTAGATCGACGTGGTCAGCGTAGCCATTGTCGGTTGTAATGATCTCGCCCGGGACCATGCCCAGAACACCTCTCTGGCGCGTGTCGCGGAAATCATCGGGTGTGAGCGTCGAGACGTGGAAAGTGTCATGGGCGCGTTTGTCGAGATATTCCTCGATCTTCGGTGCTTCAAAGTCGCGCAGTTCGCCGTTGTTCCAGTACAGAATGCCCTTCTTGAAGACCATTTCGACGTTGAAGTCCTTGAAATTGTCGATCACGGCGAAGTCGGCCAGATACCCGGGCGCAATTGCGCCGCGGTTATTGAGCAGGAAGTAGCGTGAGGCGTGGTGGCAGGCGGCCTTGACGGCGATGATGGGATCGACGCCATATTTGTTGATGGCCTCGCGGGCGATATAGTCGATATGACCCTTTTCCAGCAGGTCGCTCGGGTGCTTGTCGTCAGTGCAGAACATGCAGCGCTCAGCGTACTGCGGCGTGAGCAGGGGAGCGAGCGCTTCCAAGTTGCGTGCGGCGGTGCCCTCGCGGATCATGATAAACTGGCCGCGCTGCAATTTTGCAAGTGCGTCTTCCATCGTGGCGCACTCGTGGTCGGAATAGACGCCGGCGGCAACGTAGGTATCCAGATCCTTGCCCTGCAGGCCCGGTGCGTGGCCGTCGATCTTCTTGTGGTGCGCCTGCGAAGCGACGATCTTCGAGACGACCTCCGGGTCGTTGTGGATCACGCCGTAGGAGTTCATCATCTCGGCAAGACCCTGCACTCTGGGATAGTCGTAGAAGGAGTCGATGGCGCGGTAGTCCAGATTCGCGCCGGATTCGTCCATCGGTGTGGCCGGGACGCAGGACGGCAGCATGAACCGCACGTCGATGGGCAGTCCCTCGGTCGCCTGGAACATGTAATCGATGCCGTCGGTGCCCATGACGTTGGTGATCTCATGGGGGTCGGTGATAACCGTGGTCGTGCCGTGCGGCAGCGTTGCGCGGACGAATTCCTTCGGCGTGACAAGGCTGGATTCCAGATGGATGTGCGCGTCAACGAAGCCCGGGCAGACGATTTTGCCGGTCATATCGTATTCGACTTCGCCCTCGTAGCTGCCAAGACCCACGATCAGGCCGTTCGCCACGGCGATGTCGCACGTCAGCAGTTCGTTGGAGAACACGTTGACATACGTTGCATTTTTCAGCACCAGATCAGCCTTCTGCCTACCGGAGGCAGCTTCGATCACGCGCTGCTTTTTTAACAGCTTCCGCTGTATTTTCGCTGCGTAGCTTTCAATGGGAAATGCCATGGAACATCTTCCTTTCTGCGTTCAGTTTTGCTTGTATCTGATATTAGATGGAATTATAGCACTGCTCCTGCCGCTTGTCCATGTTCATTTTCTACGGAATGTCGCAGATTCTTTTTTGCAATCTGTACAGAAATGGCGATGTGTGATATGCTTAGTGCACAAACAGGAGGCGAACGTCATGAAATTACTGATGCACATCTGCTGCGCGCCCTGCGCGAATATGCCGATCGACGCGCTGCGCGCGGACGGGATCGATCTGACCGGATACTGGTATAACCCCAACATTCATCCATTTACCGAATACCGTGCCCGGCGGAACTGCTTACAGGAATACGCGAAGACCATCGAACTGCCGCTTCTCGTGCGCGACGATTACGGCCTGCGGCCGTTCGTGCGCGAGGTAGCAGACGATATCGCGGGCCGGTGCGTTAAATGCTACGAAATGCGGCTTTTTGAGGCGGCACGGGCAGCGAAGGAGGGCGGCTTCGACGCGTTTACGTCGTCGCTGTTCATCAGCCCCTATCAGAAGCACGAACTGATGCGCGATGTGGCTTACCTCGCAGCGGAGGAAAACGGTGTGACATTCTACTATCAGGATTTCCGCCCCATGTTCCGCGACGGGCAGGCCCGTGCGCGGGAACTGGGCTTTTATATGCAGAAATACTGCGGATGTATCTTCTCTGAGCAGGAGCGCTACCAAAAGCCCAGCCGGATCATCCCGTGAGTGCGTTGATTTTACGGTAATCAACGGCGAAACAGAAACGTGCATACGATCACGGTATCTCTGTGTTAAATCAGCATTTGCCTGCCTTATGGAGTTTCCGAATGAGCACAACAGCCAGCGCAATGACAAGCGCGCTGAACGCGCCAACGCAAGCCAGCCGGATAATCAGCCTGCGGTGCGCAGTCTGCCGTGCGGCCTCCTGAGCTGCTTCCTCAGCGGCTTTTTGTGCGGCTTTGCGCGCAGCCTGTTCCTCGGCCTGACGCTGGAGTTCGGCCTGTCGGGCTTCCTCGGCTTCTTTTTCTGCGGCGGCC
>ENA-OROD01001391-OROD01001391.1-human-gut-metagenome-genome-assembly--contig:-NODE-1391-length-19573-cov-4.279691_pt1 | contig 19573 bp, 10 predicted proteins | sample MGYA00242123_ERZ509038 | MGnify/ENA primary metagenome ERZ509038 (study PRJEB26280, sample SAMEA2338719) | human gut metagenome | biome: human gut; feature: human-associated habitat; material: faeces... | reverse complement strand
GGGCAGATTGCTCTGTTCCGGAAGCGATGCGCTTCGACAGGAATCGGCAAAGCTTAACGACATAACCGCCGTTTGCTGCAGCAGCGAAATTGTGTATGCACTTTCCGGTGACGGAAGAGTCATTGCCATCGGTGCGCGAACCGAATCCGCAGCGGCCTCCGACGCCGAAACTCGGCTCTACAGCGAAATGCTCAACACCGGTGATTTGAATAATATCCGCCTTATCGCAGCGGGCAGCGATTTTTTCATTGCGGTTGAAGCAAGCGGTAAGATTCATTCCCGCGGCAATTCGCCCGAGCTTTCTGTCTTTTCCGGGCACAGCCTGACAGCAATTGCTGCATGCGGCAGTAATCTTGCTGCACGGACGGAGGGCGGACTGTATCTTTGCGCAAGCAATGCGGCAAATGCCTCGACTTCGGTGCTTTTGGGTGCGGCGGACTGCAAATATGCCTTTGCGGGCAATAATTGTTTTGCCTACGTTGACTATGCGGGACGACTGCATACGGATTGTGAACTTGCCGACACGGACGGAAGGCGCATATCCGAGGCCTTCACGGAAGATGATGCAAACGTTGTGGATTTTTCCTGTGCTTTCGGGCACGCACTTGTGCTGTCGGATGACGGCACTGTCCACGCATTCGGAAGCAACGACTTTTGCGAAGGTGAAACCGCTTCATGGCGGCTGCGCCCTTATCTTGCGGACGGCGGTTTTGTACTCGGGCTTGCACCGGATGCGGATCCGTTAATTCGTACGGGTGATGAATATACGCTTGAAAACGGAAACCGCGGCACAGCGGTCATCCTCGGCGATATAAACATGGACGGGAGCATAACCTCCGCCGATGCAGATCTTCTCGCCGCTTACCTCAGCGGCAATGTTCAGCTCGATCCCGTTCAGCTTCAGGCGGCAAATATACTGCGCGATGCCGCAAAGCCGAATTCCGTTGATGCGGCAGATGTCGAACAGCTTCGCTGTCATCTTTCGAATTACACCGTAATCGATCAATATGCAAAAAGTTTCCGCTATTCCGAACAGACCGCAAATGCGGAGCGAACAAATGCCGATACCGTCGGCTACATAAAACTTGAAGGCACGAATATTGACGCACCCGTGATGTTCGGTCCGAATTTTTATTATCATTACCATGATGCACGCGGCAACTCATCCTCGCGCGGATCAATTTATCTTTATTACGGCTATCCCTCGCAAAACATGGTGATTTCCGGTCATAATCTGCGCCGCGCGGGCATAATGCTGCATCAATTGCACAAGATTCAGGATGAGTACGCACCGACTTACGGTGAATTCAAAAACAGATTATGGACGCTCAACCTTTTCGGCGAAACGCATACTTGGGAAGTTTTTGCAATGTACGAAGAAAAGCCCGCTTCTGCCGAGCAATCTTCCCAGTACTATAACTGCAATTATCCGCAAACCATGGAGAGCATGACATCCGAACAGATTTCCGAATGGATATCCTATCAGCAGGCGCGGACCGAGCTTGATTATTCGATTCATGTCACTCCGAACGATCGTTTTCTGACCGTTCTCACCTGCGCCGATCAGCATTGGGAATCCAACCTCGGCGGACGCATCTACTTTTTCCTGAGAATGGTTGACGGGCATTGATTTAAAACCCTTTTGCCATTTTGCCCCTTCGGCACTTTTTTGCTCACGTCATCAATGCCGAAACGGAGCAGCATAGGTATAATAATCTGAATTTAAAAGAATCCGAACTTAAAAACCGTGCGGCTTGAATCATTTCGCTGCCGCACGGTTTTCTTTTTATTGTTTTCCTTTCATCCCGCATCGAAAAAGTTCAACACGGGACCTTTGCCTTGTTATTTCGCAATCTTGTAGACCGTCAGCTGCGCATTGCGGTACACGACCCGAAGATTTGCATTGAACCATTCCGTATCAACCGCATAGCTTCCGCGCTCCCGTGTTCCCACAAGCACATAGTCAATATCGTATTCCGCCGCATACCGAAGCAGGCAAGTTTCGGGCTGTTCATACATGGGCTTTATAAGCTCTTTGCGCGGGCGATAGTTAACGCCGTGGTATTCAAGGAACGAGCCCGAGCCGCAGAAAATGTTGCGTCCCGTGAGCATTGCAACTGCATTATTATGGTTGCTTTCGGTCAGGAAGGTTGCATCCGCCGCAATGGGTTCGTCGGTGTTTGTGTTTATCCATTCCGCAAGCTCAACCTGCGCCGCCGGCACAACCTCGTAACCGCTTTCAATGTATTGCAGGCTCCTCTTCCCGTCCGCATCCGCAGCGAATGCAATGTGATCGCCCGAGATGTATTCGCGCACCAAAGTCAGGCTGCCGGAAAGCAGCATTGCAATAAGCATCATTGCAAGCAGCAGATAGCGACCGGCGGTCTTGCCGCGCAGCACGCGGCGTTTCCCGCGCTCCAGTCTTGTAACGGGTCGTGCAAATGTTGTTATGAGATAATTCGCAACTATGCCGCAGGTAAATGCGAACCAAACGAAAAGCAGCTTGTTGTTGTCGTACGGGTTGGGCTGGAAAATCAGCACTTCGCACAGCAGCCATATAATGAGTGTTCCGTAATAGAACAGTCTGTTCTGCTTTTTTTCGGAAAGCAGCGCAACAGGCATCAGAATGAAAATGAGTCCGAGATTCTTAATATAGAACCAAAGCCAGCTGTCACTGACATTGCACCAATTAAATCCCCAACGCAGGAACGAGTCGTTGTTCACAGACTGTTTAAACGTGAATCCGAAAAGCTGCGGTGCGGCAAGCACGACCGCAATCACGCCGAACAGAGCAAACCAACGCACATGCTTCACCTCATCGGAAGCGGGCTTCCTTCCGGCCTTTTTGCCGTTATAAACAATGAGCAGAATCGTTGCTGCAATCATAAACACAGGCAGCACGAAACCGAGCGCGGATGCTTTTTCCTGCAGCATTGATGAAATCGCAAGACCAACCGCCGATGCAATTCCGACTGCTGATACGTATTTGCGTTCGGTGACTTTGGACATTGGCATAAGCTCCGTCGCAAGCTCGGTTTCAAGGCCGTCATCGGATCCCTTCCGTTCACCTTTGGCGTTCTTTTTGGGCAGAGCAAGAACCAGCATAACAACGGAAACAACAACAGTCAGCGTGCCCGCAATGATCGTGAACCTGTCATTCAACCCTTCGGTAACAACACGAATATTCATCATTCGCAATGCACCGACAATTGCCGAGCAAACGAACAGTCCGAGATTGCGGACAGCAAGCTTTTCGTGTTTTTCGGAAACACCGCTCATCAGCATTTTTCCGAGAGCGGCAACGAAAAGGAACGCGGAAATAATTCCGATCGCAAGAAAACTGTGCGTATGAACAAGCGGCATGCATCCCGCAATGATACCGAGCGGAACTATGCATTTGTATTCGCGCTGCATGACCGCCCTGTGCAAAAGCTGAAGTGCGGGGAAAAGCAACGCCCAGCCAAACAAAGTTGCACGCTGCGGAATAAGCATGTCAGCAATTGAATTGACCCAGCGAAGTCCCTCGGCAGGCAGATTGGTGGGTGTTTTGTAAAAACCTTCAAGCATTTCCTGCCAACGGTTTATGCCCTCGCCCGCAAGCAGCTGTTTGTTGTTGAAAAGGTAAGCGAACCCTAAGCCTCCGCCGATAAAGAAAAGATATGTCGCAAGCACGGAGACGCGTGTGTTTTTGAACCATTCATCAAAGAAACAATACACACCCAGCACAACAACAAGAAAAGCGTACAGTGCGGGAAGCATTGCCGCAATTCGAAGCGACGCTCCGAGTGTATAAAAAGTCGAACTGACACTGTCGCACAGGAAAGGATAGCCCAACGGGGTTCCCGGCAGAAGCGAATAATTCGGCGGGAACGTTTTTTGCACACTGATGCTTGTGATAAAGCTTAAATGCATACACAAATCGCCGAAAGTGCATTGCCCGACGTGCAGCGAACCGTCCGATGCATTTGTTATCGTGTGATTCGCATGAAGTATCCAGCCGACTGCAACCAACGGCACTATCGTGACCAGCAGCGGAACAAGGTCGCGCTTTGAAGCGGCTTTATACTTGATTTTGCCGTTTTTTTGCTTTTTAACGGCAAAGAATGTTGATACGCCCGCAATGACCACCGCTGCGGCAAGCGCAAGAATCTGCGCAGCAAGTGTGAAATCGAGAATAAACGCAAACAACACCGGAAGCCAAAGAAGCATTACAAGTCCGAAAGTTAATCCGAACAGAATCCTCTTCAGCGGGCGATCCGATGCAAAAATCGGACGTGCAGTGAGTATGCCGCAGCCTGCAAACGCAAGGATGTACAGCACGGAAATGATGTTTCCCATTAACATACCTTCCTTTGTAGAATGATTTTCCGCCTGCGGGATTTTCCCGCAGTTAAAGCGCAGCCGAATCAAATTCCTACGCTTTCGGAAACATGCCGAACAAAAACTGCAGCAGTGAGCGGCGGCCGGATCCGCATATTTTTATCTCAGCTGCGTTTTTTACCGGTATTTGACTTGATTATACCATAAATTGCCGCATTTGAACAGTGAAAAAGCATATTTAGCTTTAAGTCGGAACTTGCATATTTATCTTGAGCGCGACAGATAAAAGTCGGCTTTCTCCCGCTGCAGCTGATTTCCCGGGAAATATTCCTAACGCTGATTCGGACATTATTTCCCGCGAAATACTTTCCGACGGCTGCTTCATGCCTGAAATTTTCAATCCGTGTTTGATTTGGTTCGTTAAATATATCTTCATTTCAAGCTTCTTCGGGGTTGCATTTTCTTGATTGCTTTGGTATAATAAGCAACGCAATCAAGTTTGGCCGGTTCGTCTAGTGGCCTAGGACACCGCCCTCTCACGGCGGCAGCAGGGGTTCGACTCCCCTACCGGTCACCAGCGCAGTGAATTCAGTTCGCTGCGCTTTTTTCATTTCCCGTTCATCTCCTCCGTTTCCTTTCAGGCAATAATCAAAAGGCCTGCCTTGCGGCAAGCCTTGATAATCCGTATATTTCGTATTGCAGTTGAAATCCGATTAGAATTCCATCAGGAAACATGTTTCGCCGAATAGCTGAGTCCGTCATTTTGGTACAAGTGCGAAAGAGTTGCCTCAGCCTCCGTAAAGCAAACCTCGGTTCCCTCGCAGTAAACGGCATTCACTCCGCGCTTTGCAGTCGAAAGCACCGCTTCGGTGTCAAAAGAATCCGATGAATACAATCTGTAGGTCGCAAGCGCAATTTCCGCACAACCGAGTTCGTCCGAATACATCAGCAGATCACTTTTTGACGCCTTACAAAGTCCGTCCTTAGGATCAACAAACGGATTGCGGACTTCACCGTTCGAATAGGTGTAAAAATGCATCGTGTCCATATCGGAATTTTCATAATTCCTGAAATAAACAGCATTGCGCGCCGTCTTAAAATCCAGCTGCGCCGCAGGGATTCCGCGTCCGTCGGCCTCGTCATAAAAATTCATTGACAGGGCCATACCCGCTCCGCCGAGATGCCGCGTATAACCGTCATACGTCGTTATTGTTCCGTGAATATAGCTGTTTTCGGCCAAATGTTCTGCAATGTAATCAACGATAAATGCATTTTTCAGCCAGAAGAAATCCAGATATTCTCCGATATCGTTTTGAGATGCAAAGTCGGCGTATTCGTCCGAAACATTAAGTCGAAGTTTATTCTCACCCAGGAGCTCAATGTCGATTGCATCGGGATTATTTACATATGTCAGTGTTTCGTCAACAAATCCGCGTACTTCCGAATTGAGCATCGGGTCAAATTCCTCGGCCTCACTGTCGTTTTCGCAGGAGAAGAGCCCTTTGTATTCCGTATAAACGGGCGCAAGATACGGATATCTGCTGCCGTTATCTCGAATCAGCTCAAATGCCGAATACAACGCGGAATCAACCGTCACAACCTCGTTCGGGTGTTTATTCAAATAAGCGAGGTTTGCTGCCGGTGCATTATCCGCGCCGAAATATTCCTCGTCTGATTGAAATATGCGGTAGGCCTCGCTGCACAAATTTGAATACATTTCCGCCAATTGTTTATATTCAGTCGTTGTGGAAATATCGTCGCGCAGGCCAATATCATACTGAAGCAGCAGTTCATCGGTGCAGTTATCCTCACCGGTAACAGCCGCTTTGATCGTTGTCCATCCGCTCGGCTTTGTAACAAGCCGGTACACCGCATATGACATCGCAACAACCGCAAACAGGATGCAAATCACGAAACACACAATTCGCAACGCGGTATGTTTGTCCGACACTTCAATGCGTTGTACCGGCTTTGGCCTCGGAAGACTTTTTTCTTTTGCTGTTCGCCTCATACTGAATTCAGTCCGCCGTCCTTTTTTAAAGTCCGATTACAGGATAGAAATTATCAGCATAAGTCCGAACAGGACAATAATTGCTGCCGTTGTGATAAGGCCGGCAATCGCGCCCTTCTTGCACTTCTTGTAATTGCGGATATAGTTGTGCTTTTTGAAAATCGCACCCGCAATCAAGCCGGGGATGGCAAGGAAGAAGGAAAGGAACGCAAGCCAGAAGCTGCCGGTATCGTGCAGCGGTGTATCAAGGATTGAACCCTCGATTTTTTTCTCTTCAAGCTGCTTTTCGGCAGTTTTTGCATCCGCAGGAGCATTAACGCCGGCAATGGTAACGCTCTTGAGGGGAGTTCCCTCCTCACGGAGACGCTTATACTCTTCGATTTCTTTCTTGTTGCCGAAAACGAAGTGGCCATGGCCGATATCGGTAAGCTCGGGCTTATCCTCGCTGTAATCATGCTGTGAAGGATCATAGCTGAACAGCACTTTGTGCTTCTCAAGATTCGGATCCGGAATCGGGATCGCGGAAATCAGAGAGCGGGTGTAGGGATGCATCGGGAAGTCAAACAGTTCTTCTGCGGTTGCAACTTCAACGATGTCGCCTTTGTAGATAACGCCGATACGATCGGAGATAAAGCGAACGATCGAAAGGTCATGAGCGATGAACAGATAGGTCGTTCCGCGCTCACGCTGGAACTTTTTGAGCAGGTTCAGAACCTGTGCACGGATGGAAACATCCAGTGCGGAGATAGGTTCGTCTGCAACAACAAGCTCGGGATCCATGACCATTGCCCTTGCAAGACCGATTCTCTGACGCTGTCCGCCGGAGAACTCATGCGGATAGCGGGTCAAATGCTCGGGGAGCAGACCGACTTCCTGAATGATATTCTCGACTTTCCTCACGCGATCCGCCTCATTTTCAAAGAGGTGGAAGTTATAGAGACCTTCGGAGATAATGTAGTCAACGGTTGCGCGCTCGTTCTGAGATGCGGCGGGATCCTGGAAAACCATCTGGATGTTGCGGATAACTTCGCGGTCCAGTGAATGGGGAATCTTGCCGGAGATGCGAACGCCCTTGTAATAAATTTCACCGGCGGCGCAGGGGTTGACACGAATTACGGCACGGCCGATCGTGGTTTTACCGGAACCGGACTCGCCGACGAGAGAGAACGTTTCACCCTTGTAAATGTCGAAAGAAGCGTTTTTGACCGCACGCACGGCATTGTCGCCTTTGCCGAAGGTGATGTCAACATTTTTCAACGAAAGGAGAACTTCCTTGCCGCTTGCATCAACAGGAGCTTTTTCGGGCAGATGGGAAACCCTGCCCTCTTTTGCGGTAATTTTTTCTTTATGTTCCACAGTTCTACCCTCCCATTAAATATTGAACGCTTTAATCATCTTGTCGTGGATGTTGTCGATCGCGGCAGGCTTGTCGATCTTGGGCGCTCTGGGATCAAGCAGCCAAGTCTTTGCATAGTGAGTTTCCGTGATCTTGAACATCGGCGGAGCTTTGACGACATCGATTTTCAAACAATAAGGATTTCTCGGTGCGAAGGGATCGCCCGCAATCTTATTGTAGAGAGAAGGCGGCGTACCGGTGATTGAGAACAGCTCGGTGTCGCGCTGTGCAAGCTGCGGCAATGAGGAGAGCAGTGCCCATGTGTACGGATGACGCGGGTCATAGAAGACCTCTTCGGTCGTGCCGACTTCAACAATCTGTCCTGCATAAAGAACTGCAACGCGGTCGGCAACATTTGCAACAACACCGAGGTCATGCGTGATAAAAACGATCGTGTAATTGAATTCTTTCTGCAAATCTTTGATGAGCTTGAGAATCTGTGCCTGAATGGTAACGTCAAGCGCAGTGGTGGGCTCGTCGCAGATGAGGATCTTCGGCTGGCAGGAAAGCGCAATTGCGATAACAATACGCTGACGCATACCGCCGGAGTACTGGAAGGGATAATCGTCGTAACGGTTTTCAGCATTGGGGATGCCGACCTTACGCATCATCTCGATTGCACGCGCACGTGCTTCAACCTCGGAGCAGTCCTGATGCTTCATAATAATGGAGGAAATCTGCTTGCCGATGGTGATGATCGGGTTGAGCGATGTCATAGGATCCTGGAAAACGGTTGCGATTCTTCTGCCGCGGATACGGGTCCAGTCCTTTGCATATTTAAGTTTTGCAAGGTTGATAACGCAGGTACCGTGGATGCGTTCTTCGTTCTCGTCAAGGAACCTGACGCGGAAAGCGACATCATCGAATACATCGGTTCTTGTTGCGTCATCGTTAAGGTCGAGACCGTTTTTCATTGCGTTGCGAACAACCTTTACAAGGTCGTTAATCGCCTTGATGCGTTTTGCAACATTGTATCTGCCGACGGACAGATAAATTTCTTTTGCGATAATCTCGTTGCGCGCAATTTTGTCTGCGGAAACGGGCTGAGCACATGCCTCTCTGTACTGAGCGGTAAGCTGAGCCATTTCGGTCTTGAACTGTGTGTTGTACGCAGCGTCGTTGTTCATTGCCTGCTTATGTGCGGCAATGGTCTTTTTGCGCTCATCTTCAAGCTGCTTCAGTTCCTCGTCCATTTTTTTGATGCTGTGAGAAAGCTCCTTAAGGCGATCTTTCTCCTTGGACGGGTCAATTGTGAGCTTGAGGTTATAAGTCTCGGCTCTGCGGAATCTCAGATCCTCAATGCGGGTATCGAGCTGTTCAGCCTCTGCCTCGCTGAGGGAGGACCTGCGGATCCTGTCCTGCTTAAGCTCATTGATGCGGCGGTAGATTGCGGCACCGTTTTCATAGCGGGATGCTGCATTCAGCTTTGCATGAATGGACTTAATGCGCGCCTTAACCTCGGGGGTGTTGGGAACTGTTGTTTCGGCAAGTTCGGGATCATTGAAAACGATGGAACCGTTGCTGACATAGCCGTTATCATCGAGCATACCTGCGAAGGTTTTCGTGAATACGGATTTACCCGCAGCGGATTCGCCGACGATTGCGATCGATTCGTTTTCGTAAATATCCAGAGAGATGCCGCGGATAGCTGTCAGAATTCTGCCGCGAACGCGGAATTCGACTTCAAGATCCTTAACGGATAACAATACTTTCTTTTCTTCCATAGCGGTGTCCTCTTATCTGTGCGTTCTCGGGTCGGATGCATCGCCCAGGTTCTGACCGACAACATACAGGATAATCGTGATAATGGATGCCAACAGAACGGGGCTCCAGAACTCGACTTCCCAACCCGGGGTGACCATCGCGCTCTGTGCAGCTTGGATCAGCTTACCAAGGGACATCTCGGAAAGACCCATGCCGAGGTAGGACAGGAAGACTTCATAAGAGATGTAAGAAGGAATCTCGGTAGCTGCAATTGTAACGATGACGGAGGTCATAAACGGAAGGATGTTTTTCATTGCAATGCGAACGGTGGAAGTACCGAGGCACTTCGATGCAAGGTTATATTCGCGGTCGCGGATGATGACAACCTGCGTTCTGATGAAGTATGCGATACCTATCCAGCCTGTGATCGTCATTGCGAAAACCATGGACCAGAAGCTCGCGGTGAACAACATAACAAGAACGGAAATCAGCAAAATGTACGGAACATTGCCGATAATGTTGTAGACAACCATCATGACGGCATCGACTTTTTTGGAGAAACCCCAAAGTGCGCCGATGGTGACGCCGACAGTCATGTTGATAAGTGCGCAGACAAATGCAAGGGAGAGGGAAATCTCCGCACCGTGCCAAATTGCATCGAAAGTGGACTGGCCGGCACCGCCGGTACCAAGAATGGTATGCAGGCTGAAGCCCCATTTGTCGATCGCCTTTGCGGGACTCAAGTGCTTTGCGGTTGAGTCGAGCAGGTTTGCGTATGCATCATATCCGGAGAAAATCGGATAAATGTAGGAAAAGATAATGATGAACGCCAGAATGGCAAGAACAACGATGTTTATCTTTTTCTTGAAGAACACACGGAAAACCGAATGCCAATAGGAGTAACGCGGCGCGGTAATCTTTTCGGAGTCAATGTTGCTGTCGCAGTGCGTAAACAACTCTTCCTCTTTCATACCGAGATCGCTGACATTTACCAATTCAGAAGCCATTTCTATTACCTCGCTTTCTGTACGAAGGAGATTCTCGGGTCAACGAGCGTCATGAGGAGGTCACCCAGAATGATGGCAACAACCGACAGCAGCGCGTAGAACAGAGTCAAACCAACAATAACATTGTTATCGTACATGTTGATAGCCGTGGTGAGCAGGTTACCTGCACCGGGAACAACGTAAACGCGTTCGGTGATGATCGCGCCGACAAGTGCGAACAGAACCGTGCCCGGGATACCGTGAATGATGGGGATTGCAGCATTCTTGAAGATATGCTTGCTGAAAATCTCACTCTCGGAAAGACCGCCTGAACGAGCGAACTTGACGTAGTCGGAGTTCATCTGGTCGATCATGTAGCGGCGCAGCCACTTCATCAGGTTACCGATGGCGGGAAGTGCGAGGGAGATAATGGGCAAAACATACATCAGCCATGTACCTTTATCAAGGTCGAAGGTTGTGGGCATACCGATGAGTCGGCCGAGAGCCTTAACCATGAAGATGTACGCAAGGGAGGGAACGGCGAGACTGAAAACGATATAAATCGTGCCGATCTTGTCGCCCAGCTTGTCTTTTTTGCGTGCCATGGAGATGCCTGCGGGAATACCGATGAGGTATGCAAGAAGACTGGACAGAATACCGAGGATGAACGAGAAGCCAACCTTGGAATAAGTCTTGTTGACAGTCTGAACGTTTGTGTAGTCATCGGTGAAACGCGCTGCGGTAACAGGGGAAGCATCCTTCGAACCTGCAACATAAGTCGCTGTGTGAAGATCGTCCGCACTTTCCTCAACGAAACCGGTGGGGAAGGTCATCGGTCTCTTAACGAATGAACCCTGGGATTTGGTCATCGTTGTGAACACGTCGACGCCCTGGTTAACAGAAAAGGAAGTACCGAGGGAAATGGTCAGAAGGTTCTGATGAACATAAGGGAATTTGTTGTTGAAATAGAGCAGGTACTTGTGAGTTGTACCGTTGCCCATGATAGCCGGGGAGAAAACTTTCTTTTCGGAACCGACGGGGTTATAGACGGGATCATAGAAAGTGAATGTCAATCCGCGATCGGCATCGGCAACGCCGCTTGCCTTGTGGATATTATCAATAGTGAAAATGCTCCCGAAGTATTTAAGCACGCGAGAAATGAGGGGGATGTCACGATGCGCAAAAAGCTGAGGTGAACCGCCCTCGGCAAGGCCGCGTCCGCTGGGTTTAAGAACGGCATCAAGTCGCACGACTTTATAGCCTTTGCCCTCATAGTATTCGGTGAATTTTTTGATGTAAGCTTGAGCTTCTTCAGAATCTTTTTCGGCAGTCCTGCCGAGTTTAACGGCGGTCTTTGCGGTTTCTTCATCAACCTCGCCGTTTCTTACCAAGCTGTTTACATAGTCAGCATAGGTAACATAATCAAGATAGCCGTATTCTCTCCATTTGCGGTACTTATAGGCTTCTCGAGCATTATTTGTCTGATGACTGTACACGGAGTCCTTTGCAAAAATAAGGTTACGATCAAGCAAAGAGAAAATCATGATCATAACGATTATCGTTGCAGCACATGCCGAAAGCACACCGGTCAGCAATCGCTTTAATAGATATTTCGTCATATTCAGCCCCTACTCCTTATAAAGATTACAACGGGGGAAGATACGAGGTCTTCCCCCATTGTCCGTTAGTGTTCTATAAAGCTAAGTTATTGTGCGAATGCGGTATTAGAAGAGACCGAGGCACTTAGCCATGTAACCTGCGCCGTCACCGAGCATGGTGTCGAGGTAGGTTGCGGGATCACCGTAGTCAGGACCCCAACCGGATACATCGTACAGGGTGTAGTTAGCATCCTTACCGGTTTCGGTGTAGTAACCTGCATAGTACCACTCCTGAGCATCTGCACAGGGAACGAGGTTGACAACAACGCAGCCCTGGAGAGCTTCTTCAACAGACTGCTTGAGGGTCTGAGCGCGGTTGGTGTAGATGTCGACGCCGGAATAATAGGGCAGGTCCATAACGATGGGGTTATCCTTGGAGATCTCAACGTCGAATTCTTTGAGCTCGGTGATTGCCTGCTGAAGCTCTTCGTAAGCGTTAGCAGGATTGTGCCAACCTGCGAAACCATCGCTGGTCTGGTTTTCTGCATCCCATACCTTGATCTTAACGCCGTCAGCGTCGATCTGAGCCTGCATGATCTCACCATAGTAGGTGCCCTTTGCAAAGGTCTTGGATTCGCCGTTGATTTCGATGGTTACATCTTCTTCAAGAGCGACGAAGTTACCGGGGGTGTAGGAGTTACGTACGGAGTTGAGCTTGAGCTCTTCGCCGACAACCTGTCCGTTGTAGGTAGCGATGTCAAGACCCATGCCGATTGCGCGGCGGAAGTGAACGTTGAGCATTGCAACGTCGGTCCTCTTCTTCTGCTCGTCGGTCATAGTGGAAACAGCCTTGGTTGTATCGTTGACATTTGCATACGCATTACGGTTAAGGTTGAGGAACAGAACGAAGGAAGTAGCATCGGTATCGGAAACGGTGCAGTACTTTTCGAAGTTGCCGTCTGCCTTGCAGGCTTCGAGGGAAGCGGAAGAGAGACCGCAGCCGTCAAGAGTGCCTGCTTTAGTGTCTTCGTATGCCTTGGTGGGATCCTGACCGTCGTTGAACTTCCAGGTGAGGGTCTTGATGGTGATGTTGTCCTTGTTCCAGTAGGTGGGGTTCGCCTTGAAAACGATGGTGTTTCCTTCGGTGTGGTTGGTTACGGTGTAAGGACCGCAGTAAGCGATGTCGTTAACAGTCTGACCGTACTTCACGGTGCCTGCGTCAACAGCGGTCTTGTAGTCGTCCTTGCCGAATACGCCGCCCTTGGACTCAAAGTAGGTACGGCTCATGGGAGCGAATACGTTGTAGCCAAGCATGGTGATGAAGTAGCTGGTGGGCTGGCAGAGGGTGTAAACAACGGTGTTGTCATCGGTTGCTTTAACGCCTACTTCTGCAAAATCGGTAACGTCGCCTTTGTTGTATTCGAGAGCGTTAACGATGATGTTTTCAACGAGGTATTCGAGACCGCCGCCTGCATCGAGCATGTGCTGCATACCTGCAACAAAGTCGTCTGCCTTAACGTCTGCAACTTCACGGCCCTGTGCGTCAACCCACTTTGCACCCTGACGGATGTGGAAGGTGTAGGTTTTGCCGTCTTCGGAAACTTCCCAGGACTCTGCGAGAGCGGGCTTGATTTCGTTCTCGTTATCGTATTCTACGAGACCGTCGTAGGTGTTAACGATAGCTTCGGAGTCTGCGGAACGGGAGGTTGCGAGAGCGTCCCAGGTCTTGGGGTCGCTGACGTAACCCATGTTGTAGGTGTCCTTAAGGGTGTAGCCCTTTTCTTTCAGGTAATCGGTTGCCTTCTGGGAGTAGGTGCCGGTTCCGCGAACCTCATTCCACATTGCCTTGAGGTGAGTCTGATCCTCTGCGGAGATGAGCTCGGTGGTTACGAGAACATTGTGGAAACGGTCGGAGTCATTGCCCCAGAGAACGGTGGAAGCGGAACGCTTTGCAACACGGCTCAGACCGTAGTTGCCGCCGTTGGTGGTGCCGGGGATGAGAACAGCAGCTTCAAGAAGCTTTGCCTCAGCCTGTGCCATGAGAGCATAACGCTTGGAAACGTTTTGCTCTTCTTTTGCAGCCTGGTAAAGGGTGTTGAATGCGCCGAGCTGTGCATCATAGATAGCAGCAGACATTGCATTGTAGTCGCCGGTGGGGAGCTCAGTGTTGGGAACCGTAGTTGCGGGAACCACGGACTCTGCCGGCTTGTTGGTGTTGTTGGGTGCGGGTGTGTTCTTGTCATCGCCGTTGTTCTTGCAGCCTACAAAGCCGAGAACCATGACGAGTGCGAGAAGAGCACACAGTACTCTTTTTAGGTTTTTCATCGGATGTCGTCCTTCCTAAATTTTTTTATTTTCACGCACAAGGCGCAAAAACCGAGTTAAATGATGCAGATACGTGCGCCGCAATTAAGAACCCCGTGATTCGGGGTAGTATATGCCCGTGCACTTTAGTCTGACGCATTTATTATATCATCTTAACCGCCTTATCGCAAGTGTTTTTCTAAAACTTTTTTTATTCCTGCTTTTTTCAAAAAAACCTTTATCGGCTTATTTTTTCAGGAATATATCTTTCTTTTTTGATATTATATGCACAGCATTTTTTCGTCTTTTTTCAAAAAAGTTCGTTTGCTGCACCTCCGAACGGTTTCGCGGCGGAGCGATTCCCGCCCGGTTTTCGTCAATACTGTAATTTTGTGTCATTAATACGGTATTGCACCGAACGGCGGTGTATGCTAAAGCGGAGGTACCGTGCCGCTCATGCCGTCAATTAAAAAGAGCCCCATCCGTGCGGATCGGGCTCTTCGTTCTGCGCACCTCCGTCATGCGGAGTGCGCTCTGTATTTATGTTTATCTTTTGTTTTTATAATACATGCGCTGGAAGCACTTTACGATCTCAACAATTACGATTGTTGACAATGCAAGTGCGAACGCGATAACGAATTCATCAAAGCCGAAGTCCGTTGCAAGGCTGAACACTTCCGCTATCGGATCGATGAAAACAACCGCACTCGTGAGCAGCAGCGCAAGCGCAAACGAGCCCCAAAGCCACATGTTCTGTCCCTTTTTGGCAAATATGCTGCCGTGTTGGGTACGCATGTTGAAGCTGTGGAAAATCTCCGCAAGATTCATCGTTAAAAACGCCATGGTCATGCCGTGCGGACTTGCCGCGCTGCCGATAACGTTCCATGTGCCGAGGTCACGGAAATGCCCGATGCAGTATGCCGCAACGGTTATTGCAGCCAGCATAACGCCCTGATAGGCAACTTCAAACCCCATGCCGTTTGCGAATATGCCTTCTTTCGGATTGCGGGGAGGACGCCGCATAATGTCATCATCCTCACGTTCCATTGCAAGCGAAAGCGCAGGGAAGCAGTCCGTGATAAGGTTTATCCAAAGCAGATGCACGGGTTCAAGTATCGTGAAGCCCAAAAGCGTTGCCGTAAAGATGCTCAGCACCTCACTCGCATTGGAAGCAAGCAGGAACTGAATCGCCTTGCGGATGTTGTCGTAAATGCGCCTGCCCTCTTCAACGGCGGAAACGATGGTTGCAAAATTATCGTCCGCAAGCACCATATCGGCAACATTTTTTGTGACATCCGTTCCCGTGACGCCCATGCCCACGCCGATATCGGCTGTTTTGATGGAAGCTGCATCGTTCACGCCGTCGCCGGTCATTGCGGTAACTTTGCCTCTCCGCTGCCATGCCTTGACAATGCGCACCTTGTGTTCGGGCTGCACGCGGGCATACACCGAATACTTGTCAATATTATTGTAAAGCTCATCATCGGACATTTCGTTCAGCTCCGCGCCCGTCAGCGATTCGGAGGCATCGGAAATGATTCCGAGCTGTTTTGCAATTGCAACCGCCGTATCACGGTGGTCGCCGGTTATCATGATGGGACGGATCCCCGCCTCGCGGCATTCTTTGACGGCCGCTATCGCTTCCGGGCGAACCGGGTCTATCATGCCGGTAATTCCGATGTATGTAAGATTTTGTTCGAGATACTCCGGCGTTGTGATCGCGGGCTTTTCGTCCCATGTCCGCATTGCCGCAGCGAGTGCACGCAGCGCATCATCCGCCATGGATTTGTTCTCCGCAAGTATTTCGCGGCGCAGCGCATCCGCACGACTTTGCTGCCGTCGAAATAACCCGTGCAGCGTTTGAGCAATTCATCCGGCGCACCCTTTGTAAATTGGATTATTTCCCCGTTATGGTTGTGAACGGTGGTCATAAGCTTTCTCATGCTGTCGAACGGAGCTTCCGCAATGCGGGGGTATTCCGCCTTCAAAGCAGGTTTTTTCAACCCGAGTGCGGTTGCAAAATTCACAAGCGCACATTCCGTCGGTTCGCCGACCGCTTTCTCCGTTTCGTCGGGTTCCGCATCGGAACAGAGCGACATCGCCGTTGCAAGCAGCTTTTCGTCACGGCCCGCGGTGCGCACAACCGTCATTCGGTTCTGGGTCAGCGTGCCTGTTTTGTCGGAGCAGATAACCTGCGCACAGCCGAGAGTTTCAACGGCTGTAAGCTTCCTTATGACGGCATTGCGCCTGCTCATTTTCGTAACGCCGATCGAAAGCGAAATTGTAACAACGGTTGCAAGCCCTTCCGGAATTGCGGCAACCGCAAGGCTGACCGCAACCATGAATGTGTTCAGAACAAGGTCGGGCGTGATGCCGCTTTTTGCCGTCAAAAGGCTGAAGCCGAACATAAAGATGCATATGCCGATGACAATGTACGTCAAAATTCGGCTGAGCTGGCCGAGTTTAATCTGCAAAGGCGTTTGTCCGCTCTCCGCTTTTGTGAGTGCATCCGCGATCTTGCCCATTTCGGTATCCATGCCCGTTGCGGTGATTACGGCATAGCCCCTGCCGTACACGATGGTTGAGCCCATATAGACCATGTTCACGCGATCTCCGAGCGGACATTCTTTGCCGGTCAGATCCTCAATGGTTTCAACCTGTTTGTTGACGGGAACGCTTTCTCCCGTCAATGCGGCTTCCTCCGCCTGCAGGCTTGCGCATTCGATAACTCTCGCATCCGCCGGCACCGCGTCGCCCGCTTCAAGCAGCACAACATCTCCGACAACAAGTTCTTCGCTCTTGACAAGGCGAACCATGCCCCCGCGCAGAACTCTGCTTGTTGCCGAGGACATCGCCTGCAATGCCTCGATCGCTTTTTCCGCTTTGCTCTCCTGATAAACACCGAGTACAGCGTTCAGCAAAACGACCGCAATAATTATTATCGTGTCCGAAAAACTTTCCTTTTCAACAACCGAAACAACGCCGGAAACAATTGCCGCCGCGATAAGAATTATTATCATCGGGTCCTTGAGCTGATTGAAAAAACGCGAAAGCAGGGATTCCTTCTTTGCTTCTTTCAGCTTGTTTCTGCCGTTCCGTTCAAGCCTTGCTGCCGCTTCCGCATCGGAAAGCCCCTGCCCGCACGAGTCGAGTGACTGCAAAACGCGCTCTTTGTCTTCGTAGTAGTACCTCATTATTTGTTTCAATTCCCTTTCCACACCGTTCGCCTGTTTTGTTATTCTGCCTTTTTTATACGGCGTTCAACCGTCCGCAAAGCGAAAAACCTTTGAGTTACGCAAATCCATAAAAAACAGACTCCCTGCCGCACACGAAAACAAACCTGTGGTCTTTCGGTGCTGCATGAGTCTTGCTTGTTATGTGACGTTAAACGAAATATTCATGTCAGCCGAAGCCTTTGAAATTCCCGTCATCGGGGTAACGCCCGCACCAAACGCGGCTGCACTTCTGTGCGCTGCGTCAGTGTTGTTGATGCGTGCCGCGGAACCTGCGTCCCGTGAAACTACTCCCTCATTCGCTGATTGCAGTATTCGGTTCTGATTGAATATTTTATCATGTCAATGCATTGCAGTCAAGCCGCAGACATGAAATATACAGTCCGGCCGTCCTCTGATATTCTCGGGACAATCGGGTGGCATTATCACCGTCCGCATTCTCATGCTTTGTTCCGCATTCGAAATTCGGAGTTGCTTACCGTTTGCCGTTCCGTTCGGCATTTTGCGCCCTGTACGCGTTGATATCGGCATCCGAAAGCTCGTCCGCCATTCTGAAAAGATAAATATGCCAACCGGATTTTGCAAGGTAATAATACGGCTGCACGAACAGCACCCGCGCAATGCCGAAAGTCAACAGCCCCAAAAGATGCCAGTACCAGAAGCTTAAATCGAACAAAAACAGATCCCATTTATAACCCTTGGTCAACCTGGCGGAAAATTCCATTGCGTCTTTCGGCGTGAGCTCGGGATTTTCAACCAGCAGGTACGGTGTGAGCCAATATTCGTAATGCTTTATGATTCCGGGAACGATGAAAAGCAGCGACCAGAGAAAAACGCGAATATTCACCATCATCATTCCGCTGAAGTTATGCCAATATCTCCGAAATCCGAACCTGATAAAGTCTAACGGCCTTATCTCTTCGGCCCAAAAAATCTGATACAGACTGTCCTGTGCACCCACTCTCATATTCTGTTGAACAAATATGCTTATCGGCAGCACTATGAGCATGTTTCGAAGAATTATCCGCAGCGAAAAGCACAGCAGAGGAATCGACAGCCCCTCAAACTCGCAGCGGCGTATCGTTGAAGAAATAATGCCGACCGCCCAATGGCTGCCCAGAGATTTGTGAATCACCCACGGGATCAGGTTCATCATGCAGGCAAAAGTCACGCTGAAAATATACTCCCTTCCCATCGCTTCCCTGGCCATCTTCTTCAATTCCCGCCGCACGCCGGCGATTTTATCCCATTTCATTTGCGCGCTCCTTTCGGTTTTCCGCAGAAACAGCCTCCGAAGCACCGTCGATGTTTTTCAGCTGCATTCGGGAACGCTCCGGGCAATTCGCTTTCGGTAAAAAGTTGAATTTACGGTGTTTTTTCGCCGAAACAGCCTTCAATCGGAGTCTTCTTGAATTCATTATACCTTATTCCGCAGCAGAATTCAAATACCGAATATAATAAACATTCTCCCCTCGGCGGTTCGCACTTAAAAATGTTTTCCCGGAAAGCACCGTTTAAAGACGGTTTTCCGGGAATAACAGTTTTTCGGCTCTTCTCACAAAAGCAGCATCATTCGGAGCCTTTCGAATTGTGCGGGCATCCTCATCCGAAAATGCAGTTCAGCACCGCAAGCAGCCCGATTCCCGCCGCCGTCGGTATGACCGCCGCCGCCGCAGTCCAGCCGATACTCCCCGTTTCCTTCTTTATCGTCAGCAGTGTTGTGCTGCACGGCGAGTGCATCAAAGTGAACAGCACGGCGGAAACAGCCGTCATCGCCGTCCAACCGTTGCCCGAAAGCACTTCCGAAAGGGCGGCATATGAGCTTATTTCCGTAAGGCAGCTCCCTGAGGTGTATGCCATCAGCATTATCGGAATCACAAGCTCATTTGCGGGCAGCCCCAAAATGAATGCCGCAAGTATCACCCCGTCCAGCCCGATAAGCCTTGCCGCGGGATCAAGCCATGAGCAAAACCACGAAAGCAGCGTTTCCCCGCCCGCGCTGATATTTGCAAGCGCATACA
>ENA-OROD01001390-OROD01001390.1-human-gut-metagenome-genome-assembly--contig:-NODE-1390-length-19573-cov-6.284045_pt1 | contig 19573 bp, 16 predicted proteins | sample MGYA00242123_ERZ509038 | MGnify/ENA primary metagenome ERZ509038 (study PRJEB26280, sample SAMEA2338719) | human gut metagenome | biome: human gut; feature: human-associated habitat; material: faeces... | reverse complement strand
TTCGCATTCCTGTAACTCCAAGCGAAGATACGCAGTACACAAAACCTTCTGCCTCTTTGGCGATCATGGCAATTCGTTCATGGGAGGTCGGCGCGATCAGGGAGATCAGATCGACGCCGTACTTGCGGCAGAGCGGGGCAAACTCTTCCTTTTCCTCGTAGGGGACGTCCGGCAGAATCAGTCCATCCATGCCGACCTCCTGGCAGACTTGGAGAAACCGTTCCATGCCGTAGGAGAAGACGACATTGGCATAGGTCATGAAGACCAGAGGGACAGTCACATCCTGACGCAGTTCACGTACTAACGCAAAGACCTGATCCGTTGTGACGCCGCCGCGGAGGGCGCGCAGATTGGCGCCTTGGATGACAGGGCCTTCCGCCGTGGGATCCGAGAAGGGGATTCCCAGTTCGATCAGATCTGCCCCTGCTTCCTCCATGGCATATACAAGCTGCTCTGTCACCTCCAGTGACGGATCCCCGCAGGTAATAAACGGAATAAATGCTTTCCCTTTTGTAAAACTCTCTGTAATTCTCTTATTCATGGATATCCTCCCCTCTGTAACGTGCAATTGCTGCACAGTCCTTATCTCCACGACCGGAAATATTGATAACAATAATCTGATCTTTTTTCATTGTCGGTGCCAGTTTCCTTGCATATGCCACTGCATGGGCACTCTCGATGGCTGGAATGATTCCTTCTGTTCTTGAAAGATATTCAAACGCATCAACTGCCTCATCATCTGTGATTGCTACATATTCTGCTCTGCCTTTATCATACAGATCTGCATGTTCTGGTCCGATTCCCGGATAATCAAGCCCTGCGGAAATACTGTAAACCGGAGCAATTTGGCCATACTCGTTTTGGCAGAAATAAGATTTCATTCCGTGGAAAACGCCGAGTGTGCCCGTTGCCATTGTGGCAGCGGTTTCGCCGGTGTTCACTCCCCTGCCTGCCGCCTCGCAACCCGTGAGCTTAACCTCCTTATCGTTTATGAAATTATAAAACATACCCATGGCATTTGAGCCGCCGCCCACACAGGCAACAACCTCATTCGGCAGCCTGCCCTCTTTTTCAAGGATTTGCTCCCTCGCCTCGCGGCTGATAACGCTTTGGAAATCGCGCACAATTGTGGGAAACGGGTGCGGCCCCATAACCGATCCGAGAACATAAAGAGTGTCGTCCACCCTGGAAACCCATTCGCGCATGGCTTCGTTTACAGCGTCTTTAAGAGTTTTTGTGCCGGAATCGACGGGGTGCACCTTTGCGCCCAGCAATTCCATGCGATAGCAGTTGAGCGCCTGCCTTTCGGTGTCTGTTCTGCCCATAAATATTTCGCATTCAAGCCCCATAAGAGCCGCCGCCGTGGCAGTGGCAACGCCGTGCTGCCCTGCGCCCGTTTCGGCGATAACTCTGGTTTTGCCCATTCTTTTTGCAAGCAGGCATTGGCCGAGCACATTATTGATTTTGTGGGCGCCGGTGTGATTTAAATCTTCTCTTTTAAAATAAATTTTTGCACCGCCGAGATCCTTCGACATATTCTCGGCATAATAAAGCAATGACGGCCTGCCTGCATATTCTTTAAAAAGTGTGTCAAGCTCGCGCACGAAATCGGGGTCGTTTTTATAATGGTTATAAGCTTTTTCAAGCTTTATGATTTCATTCATCAGCGTTTCGGGAACATATTGCCCGCCGTGAATTCCGAATCTGCCGTTACTCATTTCTTACAATCTCCATAATTTTTTTAATTTTTTCCTCATCCTTATATCCGCCCGTTTCCGCCGCCGAGGAAAGATCAACGGCAAAGGGGTGCACGGCAGCAACCGCCGCGCTTAAATTATCCGCAGAAATGCCGCCCGCCAAAAAGAACGGCAAATCCGTTTTCGGAATATTTTTCCAATCAAAGGCTTTTCCCGTGCCCGTGCCGGAATCAAAAAGCAGATAATCGGCTTTGTAGTTGCCGATATTTTCGCTCACGCCGCCGCTGCAATTAAAATATTTAATTACGGGGGCGTTTATCGCAGCGCAAAATTCGGGGCTTTCGCTGCCGTGAAGCTGCACCATATCGATTATTCCGCTTTGCACAAAGGAATTTATATTTTGCGCATCATCGTTCACAAACACACCCACCGCTTTGATTTTGGGCGAAAGCGCGCTTTTAAGCTTTTTCGCCGTTTCGCGCGATATGCTGCGCCGAAATCCGGGAGTGAGTATGAAGCCGATAAAATCCGGCAAATATTTATTGACCGCTTCAACATCTTCAATTCTTTGAAGGCCGCAAATTTTAATTTTCGTCACCGCGAAGCTCCTTTAAAGCCGCCGCAATATCGGGCGCGCGCATCAGCGTTTCGCCTATCAAAACGGCATCTGTTTTATTTTGCTCAAGCACCGCGATATCGGCGCGCGTTTTTATTCCGCTTTCGGAAACGAACGCCGTGCCCTGCGGAATCATGCCGCGATAGCGCGCGGAATTATTAACATCAACGCTGAAATCCTTTAAATTTCTGTTGTTGACTCCGATTATCCTTGCGCCCGCCGAAAGCGCCGTTTCAACCTCGCGCTCATCGTGCGCCTCCACAAAAGCGCTTAATCCGAGCGCGTCGCAAACGGCAATATATTCTTCAATTTCCTCTTTTGAAAGCAATGCGCAAATCAAAAGCACAGCCGAGGCGCCGAGAAGCTTTGCCTCAAAAATCTGATAATCGCAAACCGTGAAATCCTTGCGAAGCACGGGAATCGAAACCGATGCGGCGATTTTTTGCAAATATTCGTCCGCACCCAAAAACCACTGCGGCTCGGTAAGGCATGAAATGCAATCCGCACCCGCGGCTTCATATTGCCGCGCAATTTCAAGATAGGGAAATTCGGGCGATATCAACCCCTTTGAAGGGCTTGCCTTTTTTATCTCGCAAATATAGGAAAGACCCGGCTTTTTGAGCGCCTTTTCAAATTCAAAGCCGCCCTGAGGCATTGCAAGCGCGCCCGCCTTAACCGAAGCAAGAGGCTTGCTTTTTATTATGCTTTCATACCGCGCGCGCGTGGCGGCGGCAATTTTATCTAATATATTTTCACTCATTGGTTATCCTAACAAATTCATCAAGAGCCTTAATTGCCTTGCCGGAGGCGATTGCCTCCTCGGCCTTTTTAATGCCCTCATCAAGGGTGATTTTGCCTTTTTCCGCCGCAAAAATGCCTGCGCCCGCATTAAGGAGCACCGCCGTTTTTTGCGCATCCGTGCCGCCGCCGGAAAGCACATTCTTTGCGATTTGGGCATTTTCGGCAGGCGTGCCGCCGAGCAAATCGGATTTTTCGCAGCGTTTAAAGCCAAACTGCTCGGGAGTGATTGTGTAATACTTTATATTTTCGCCGCGCACCTCGGCAACCGAGGTTTCGCCGCAGGCGCTGATTTCATCCATGGTATCGCGGCCGTAAACAACAAGCGCATTTTCAACGCCGAGCTTAACAAGAGCCTTTGCAACCTTTTCAACATATTTCTCGCTGAAAACACCGAGCACCATCATCTTTGTCGCCGCCGGATTTGTGAGCGGGCCGAGAATGTTAAACACCGTTCTGATTCCGATTTCCTTGCGAACGGGGCCGACAAAGCGCATTGCGCTGTGATATTTTTGAGCAAAAAGGAAGCCGATATTATCCTGCTCGATTGATTTTTTCATAACATCGATATCCGCATTGATATTTACGCCGAGCGCTTCAAGGCAATCCGCCGCACCGCTGCCCGAGGAAGCGGCTCTGTTGCCGTGCTTTGCGATTTTAACATCCGCCGCAGCCAAAACAAACGCCGCCGTGGTGGAAATATTAAAGCTGAGCGATTTATCGCCGCCGGTGCCGACTATATCAAGCGTTTCAAACGGCAAATCCATTTTGAGTGCCTTGCCGCGCATGCCGTCTGCACAGCCTGCGATTTCATCATCCGTTTCGCCCTTCATTGCAAGAGCCGTTAAAAAGGCGGAGATGAGCACGGGCGAGCAATTGCCGCCCATAATTTCAGCTATTGCGGATTTAGCTTCATCATAGCTTAAATCCTGCTTTGCCGCAACCTTTGAAAGTAATTCTTTAATCATTATCCTGCCCTCCTAAAAAATTTTTGATAATGGCTTCGCCGCAAGGCGTTAAAATCGATTCCGGGTGAAATTGAAGCCCGTAAATCGGCAGGCTGCGGTGCTGAGCGGCCATTATTTCGCCGTCGCCCGTTTTTGCCGTTACCCTAAGGCAATCGGGCATTGTGCTTTCATCCGCCGCAAGTGAATGATAGCGCGCCACCTCGATTTCATCGGGAAGCCCTTTAAACAAAAGCGATTTATTATCAACCCTGCACAGGCTTTGTTTGCCGTGCATAAGCTTTTTTGCATAAGTGATTTTTGCGCCGAACGCTTGGCATATTGATTGATGGCCGAGGCAAACGCCGAGTATTTTTGAATATTCGCCGAGCTGCCGTGCAACATCAACGCAAACGCCGGCATCCTTTGGGGATTTCGGCCCCGGCGAAAGAACTATATATTCGGGAGCGAGCGCCTTTATTTGCGCAACGCTCATTTCATCATTTCTGATAACCTTAATATCGGGATTTATGCCGCCGATAAGCTGATAAAGATTATATGAAAAAGAATCATAATTATCTATTAAAAGAATCATTCGGCGCCACCTCCGCTGATTTTAAGCGCGCTCACAACCGCGCCCGCTTTATTGATGCATTCTCTGTTTTCCTTTTCACCCACGGAATCGGCAACAATTCCTGCGCCCGAGCGAACATAAACCCTGCCGCCTTTTTTATAAGCAATGCGGATTGCAATGCAAGTGTCTGCATTACCCGTAAAATCAATATATCCTATTGCGCCGCCGTAAATGCCGCGGCGATTATTTTCAAGCTCATTTATAATTTCCATGGCGCGGATTTTCGGCGCGCCCGAAAGCGTGCCCGCGGGAAGAACGGCGTCTATTGCATCAAGCGCCGTTTTATCATGCCTGATTTTGCCGCGCACGGTGGAGCCGATGTGCATAACATGGCTGAATTTTAAAATTGAATGATATTTTTCAACCTCAACGCTGCCGAAGCGGCTGATTTTGCCAAGATCGTTTCTGCCGAGATCAACAAGCATATTATGCTCTGCAAGCTCTTTTTCATCTGCCAAAAGTTCTGCTTCAAGACGGGTGTCCTCCTCGGCGGTTTTGCCGCGCGGCCTTGTGCCCGCAAGAGGATAGGTGTAAAGCGTGCCGTTTTCAAGCTTAACAAGCGTTTCCGGCGATGCACCTGCAATTTCAATGTCATTTGAAGAAAAATAAAACATATAAGGGCTTGGATTAAGGCGGCGAAGCACCTTATAGGTTTCAAAAAGCGAGCCGCTCATTTTCGCTTCAAGCCTGTTCGAAATAACGGCCTGAAAAATATCGCCCTCTTTAATATAATGCTTTGTTTTTTCAACCATTTCGCAATATTGCTCGGGGCTGAAAAGCGGCTTAAAATCCGATTTAAGGCGCGGCTTTTCGACTTTTGCCGCTTTGCCGCTTTCGATAACCTCCGCCATTATTTCAATTTCCGAAACGGCGGCGGCATAATTGTTTTCAACATCCGCCGTTTGCATATTGCAAATCAGAAAAACGCAATCGTTTAAATTATCAAACGCAATAACCTTATCAAACAGCATTAAATCCATATCTTTAAAATGCGCGTCGTCTGCGGCGTCAAGCTTAAGCTTAGGCTCGGCATATTTGGCATAATCATAGCCGAAATAGCCAACAAGGCCGCCCGTGAAGGCGGGCAAATCATCAAGCCGCGGGCTTTTATGCTCTGCCAGCATTTGCAGCACATATTTGCGCGGATTTGAATTGAAGCGGCGCACACCGAATTCATCGGTGATTTGCACACAGCCGTTTTTGCAGGTGATTTCCGCCTTTGGATCAAATCCCAAAAATGTGAAGCGGCCCCATTTTTCCCTGTCCTCACACGATTCAAGCATATAGCAATGCGAGCTGATTGCCTTGAGCTTTTGCAGCACCTCAAGCGGAGAGGCGGCGCATTTGATTTTTGCCGAAAGCGGCACGGTTTTGTATTCCGCCGCCAGGCTTTTAACCTTTTCGATATTAGGTGTGATATTCATAAATTCCTCCGTTTCGGCATTTGCCGAGCGCTTGCAGAGGGGAAAATAAAAAAGCCCCCGGCAGAAAATCACAAAAATGACTTTCTGCCGGGGACGAATAATTAAATTCGCGGTGCCACCCCGATTTGCGGATATGAAACTAACTAAATAAAATCCGCACTCTCTGCAAGGTACCAACATACCTTCGGCCACTGACGCAGGCCTTGCGTTGCGCTATACTCGGCAAATGCCTTTGAGCGCACCCTCAGCGGTCCATTTAGCAAGCCGTTTACTGCCGCTTTCCAGCAACTGCGGCTCTCTGTGAGTTCGTATCCTGCTTTTACTTCCGCCTCATCGGTTTAGGTGTTTAATTGTTAGATTTATGATATCACCGAAAAAAAGATTTGTCAATACTTTAAATCGATAAATTTTGCCGCCGTTTGTAAACACTGCGCGGCATTGAGCGATTTCCGATCGGCGAAAATGTAAAAAACGCCGCTTGATTTTTACTTAATCGGAATCAATTTGCCGTTTTGGATTTTTGCATTCACGGTTTTGCCGCCGCGCAGCTTAACACCCTTAACAACACCGTTCCAATCCTCGGGCAATTTGCCGCCCGCAATCAATTCGCCGATGCCCGCCGTGAAGCCGTAATTGCCGTCTATCTGGAAAGGCGGATGAGCACAGAACAGATTTGGATAAGTGCCGCCGCCTTTTTTAAAAGCAAAGCGGGAGTGGGGATTAACATAGCGCAGCTGATTTTTGATAAGCAAAGCCGCGTCCGCCGGCTGCTGCATTCTGCCGCGCAGGCAAAGCTTCCAAGCAAGGCTCCAGCCCGTGCCGCCCGTTCCCCTTACTTCAAGGGATTTATCCGCGGCGGCTTTAAGCTGCTCGCTTGCGGGATAAGACGAGGGATAAATGCAATAAAGATGGCTTAAATGCCTGTGCTCCGGCTCAACCTCGGCAAATTCCTCCGCCCATTCCGGGATTCTGCCGTCGCTTGCAGGCTTAACCTGCGCAATATGCGGCGCCTCAATGCCGAGCTCGCGGCAATTATTAAAGAAATCATGCAGCATTTCGCGATCCATTGAAGGCATATACGTTACGCTGAAACGCTTATCGCCGAGCTTATATGAATTTTCGGGAGAAATTGACGGGCAGGTTACGAGTTCGCCGTCTTTTTCCGTAAGAAACGCCTTATAAAACTCGCAAACCTTTTCAAACAGCGGTGTGATTCTTGCCCTGTAATCAAGATCATTCGTATAAAGATAATGGTCATAAAGCATATTGAGAAACCACGGCAGGCTCATCGGCCAAAACGAATAAGCCGCGCAATTTTCCTTGCCTGTGGGATTTGACGCGGGCTGAGTGCAGCCCCACAAATCCGTGTTGTGGTGAGCGCAGCTTCCGGGGCAATCATAATAATCGCGGGCGGTTTTTTGGCCGTTATCCACCAATTTTTCAACAAGAGCAACAAGCGGCTCAAAGCATTCCGAAAGATTTGCCGCATCCGTGCCCCAATAATTCATTTGGGTGTTTATATTAACCGTGTAGTTCGAGCTCCACGGCGCGCGCACCTGATCGTTCCAAATACCCTGCAGGGTTGTGGCCTGCGTGCCGGGGCGGGAGCCGGAAATCGTTAAATATCTGCCGTATTGATAAAGCAGGGCGATAAGGCCGTTATCCCCGCTGCCCTTGCGGAAAAGCTTGAGCCTTTTATCCGTCGGCGCGTCACTGCCGGTGCCCTCAAGCTTAAATTCAACCCTGTCAAACAGGCTTTCAAAATCGCGCACATGCTCATCATAAAGCGCTCCGAAGCCCTTATCCGTTTCAAGCGGCGCGGCGGCTCTTTCAAAGCTATTTGCATCCGGCGCGGATTTATAATCCGCAAACGCCGTGGCAAGCGACACAAGAACGGTTATTTCCTTTTGATTTTTAACGAAAATGCAGCCGTCGCTGAATTTAGCCTCGCCGAGCACCTTTGCAATTCCCGTAAACTTCATGCCCTTATTGCCGTATTGCACGGGATTTGGAGTATTATAATAAACGGGATAGCAAATTTCGGGTGCACGCCCTTCCAAAACAAGGCTGCTGCCCTTGCAGGAAACATGGCTGTGCTTGATTTTGCTTGCAAACGAAATGTTGCAAGAAAAAGGATTTTCCGATTTTATATTCACAACAATAAGCTGAGCAGGGTGGCTGACGAAAACGGTTTCCTTAATATCGCCGAATTTAACCGTTGCAACTCCCTTTGAAATATCAAGGCGGCGCTCATAGCCCGCTCTTGAGGTTTTTGAAGCATAGTTTATAAGCAGATCGCCGAACGGCAAATAAGCGTCGCTCCAATCGCCGTGCATATCCTCGTTTAAAAGCTTTTGAGCCTGCGCGATATCGCCTGAAAAAACGGCGCTTCTTACCTTTTCAAGATATTCGTGGGCGGATTTATTATTATTGTCCTTCGGATAACCCGACCATAATGAATCCTCGTTGAGCGCTATTCTTTCCGTTTTGGTGCCGCCGAACACCATTGCGCCCATTCTGCCGTTTCCGAGCGGCAAAGCCTCCTCAAAATATTTTGCGCTTTTTTTATAATAAAGCATATTTTCCATGGCAAAACGCCTCCTGATTATTTCTATAAATAATATAATCCATATGAAAAAAAATTGCAATAAAAACGGTGAATTACCCGCCGAAAATGATAATTTTTTAACAATTTCAAAAATATGATTGACTTAAACCCGACTTTAAGTGTTACCATAAAATCAAACAAAATCGAAAGGAATGAATTTTTATGAAATATTCAAACGAAACGGATTTTAACGCCGCAAACAAATTCGGCAAGGGCAATGCAAACACGGCTTTTGCGCAGTATTTTATCGGCAACAGCTTTTTGAACCCGCTTACCGAGCCGCAAAAGGCAAATCTGTTTTTGGCAAATGTTACTTTTGAACCCGGCTGCCGCAACAATTGGCACATTCACCACGCAAGCAAGGGCGGCGGGCAGATTTTGATTTGCACCGCGGGCGAAGGCTGGTATCAGGAAGAGGGCAAAAAGGCCGTTTCGCTCAGCGAGGGCACGGTTATTGCCATTCCGCCCGAGGTTAAGCATTGGCACGGCGCGAAAAAAGACAGCTGGTTTTCGCACATTGCGGTTGAAGTGCCCGGAGAAAACACATCAAACGAATGGTGCGAGCCGGTTTCAAACGAAGAATACGATAAATTATAATAAAAAGGGGGCGGCATATTCGCGCCTTATAATGCGGAAAATATAAAGATATAAAGGAGAGATAATTATGGCAGTTAAACAAACGGCGGGACGCGATCAGTTGGGTGATTTTGCGCCCAAATTCGCAGAGCTTAACGACGATGTTTTGTTCGGCGAGGTTTGGAGCAGAGAGGATAAGCTTTCGCTTAGGGACAGATCCCTCGTTACCGTGACCGCGCTTATGGCGCAGGGGCTGATTGACGATTCTTTCAGATACCATTTAATGACGGCAAAGGCAAACGGCATAACGAAAGAGGAAATTGCCGAAATCGTTACACACGCTGCATTTTACTGTGGCTGGCCGAAAGCATGGGCGGTTTTTAAAACGGCAAAGGAAATTTGGAACGACTGATAAAGCGGCAATGCGACATAAGCTTTTCGCTCACGGCACCGTTTTTCGCAAAACGGTTTTTATAATCAATATAATCAATCGTGTTTAATTTCCACCCGATTAAGCAAAGGCACACGAAGCAAATTTCGTGTGCCCTTTTCTATACATTATTATATATTATTTAAGCAATATAAATGCGCCGAAAATCAATTGCTGCTGCCCTTTGATTCCACAAGCTTGCATCCAACATCAAAGGTTTTGATTTGATTGTTTTCGATTCTGGCAATGGTGAGCTTGATTGTGTCGCCGGGTTTACTGTCCGAAAGAACGGAGGTCATAACATCCGTATCCGTCATCGTGTTTCCGTTTACGGCAACAATCATATCATATTGCTTAATATCCTTATTTGCCAAATCTGAATCCGAGCTTACCTCGCCGATAACCATGGTGCCGTTTGCATCCTTATAGCCTTTTTCGGAAAGAGCGCTTAAAATTGCCGATGCATTTGAATAGCTGGAGATATTGTTATATGTGATGCCGAGCTTTGCTCTGCCCTCAACATAGCCGGATTTGATAAGGCTGTTTGCCGTGGAAACCGCAGTGTTGCTGGGAACGGCGAAGCCCATGCCCTCATATTCCGTGGAGGCGATTTTTGATGAGTTTATGCCGATAACCTGACCCTGCATATTAAAGAGTGCGCCGCCGCTGTTGCCGGGGTTGATAGCCGCATCGGTTTGGATACATTTATTATCATAGCCGATTTTTGAAGAAACGGGGCGATCGATTGCGGAAACATAGCCGCTTGTTACGCTGTTCATAAATTCAATGCCGCCGGGGCAGCCGATTGCAACAACCTGCTCGCCGACCGCAACCGAATCCGAATTTGCAAAGGTTGCGATTTTAAGGCCGGTTGCGTTTATTGAAAGCACTCCTATATCGGTTTGGCTGTCATAAGCCACCATGGAGGCGTCATACTCGGTGCCGTCGTTAAGAGTTACGGTAAAGGAGGAGCCGCCGCTGATAACATGAGCGCAGGTCATAATATATGTTTTGCCGCCGTCCTCAAGCATAAGCACGCCCGAGCCCTCGCTTGATTTGGTTTGATTACCGTCCGAAGAGCTGTTACCGTCCGAACCGTAGCCGTAAAAGCTGCTGTAAGAGCTTGCCTGCGAATAAACCGTGATGCCTACGCAGGAATCCATATTGTTTTGAGCCACGCCCGCAACGGTGTAGTTGCCGGAATTATCCTTTGTGGGCACGGACTCCTGCTCCTCGGTTTTAACCTGAGCGGAGGAACTTGCCGTGGTGGTTTCCTTTGAATCGGAGCCGGATTTTGAGGTGGCCGAAGCAACAAGACCCACAACCGCAATTGCCGCGCAAATCGCAATAACTATGCAGATTATCATTGTGGTTTTATTCTTTTTCTGCGGAATCGGATTGCCGTTTTCATCAAGCTTAACGGCCTTTGCCTTTTTTTGGCGGTGCTTTTTCTCTTTTTTGGGAGGCTCACCCTGCGGCTGCCAAGCCTGCTGCTGCGGCGGAGTGTAATAACTGCCGCCCTGCGAATAATTATATCCGCCCTGCGGGTTTGAAGCGCCCGCATTTGCATTGGCATAAGGGCCTGCATTTGCGCCCTGATTTGCCGCGCTTGCGCCATTGCCCTGCGCCGAATCAAAGCCGCTGCCCGGCTGCGGATTTTGCCCCGTGCCGCCTGCCGGCTTATAGGCATAATGATAGGTTGTGTTTTCCTCGGTGGGAGGGGTTGCGCCCGCGCTGTTTTCACCGGGCGCAGTGCCGTTGTTATTTTCAAAATCGTTATTCATAATTCCTGTCTCCTTACACAAACGGCAATGCCGCAAAAACTGCATTCAAAGCATTTCGGCATTATCGCCTGCGTTAATCCGTAATATTTCTGCCGCAAATTACGGTTTTTTATGTTCTTTTTTAATATAAACCGGGCTGAACTGCTTTGGAAGCGTGATTGAAAATTCGGCGCTGTCCTCGCTTTCGCTTTTTGCGCTTACTCTGCCGCCGTGCATTTCCACCATAAGCTTAACAAGATAAAGCCCAAGCCCTGCGCCCTTTGCATCAAGACTGCGGCTTTTATCCGCCTTATAAAATCTTTCAAATACTCTTGAAAGATCCTCTGCCTTAATGCCTGTGCCGCTGTTTTTGATAACAAGGGTGATTTGATTTGCCGAATCAATAAGGCGCACATCGATATAGCCGCCCTCGTTTGTGAATTTAACGGCGTTATCAACCAAATTATAAATCGATTGATATATCATATCGGGATCCGCCACAATATAGGTTGGCCTGAATTCGTCAAGTCCGCGAATCTCAATATTCTTATTTTCTATTTTTTGCTCAAAGGTGAGCAATATGTGAATTATCTGATCGGATATATCGTAGTTTGACGGCTTCATTTCAAGGTCGCCGCTTTCGATTTTGCTCATATTAAGCATTGAAACCACAAGCCTTGAAAGCCTTTTAACCTCGCCGCTGACGATTTTTAAATAATAATCCTGCTTTTCGCGGGGAATAGTGCCGTCCAAAATACCGTCTATAAATCCGGAAATGGAGGTCATCGGCGTTTTCAGCTCGTGCGACACATTTGAAACAAAGCTGCGCCGCGAGCCTTCAAGCACATCAAGCGCATCCGCCATATCGTTGAACGCCGTGCCGAGATCGGCAAGCTCATCCTCGCCCTCAATCTTAACTCTGTAAGAAAAATCACCTACGGCGAACTGCTTTGCCGCGCGGCTCATTTGCTGAAGCGGCGTAACCATTTTCTTTGTTAAATAATATATGAAAATGAATGCAAAAATAAGGCAGAAAAACGCGCAGATTAAAAATATTCTGAAAACCGCAATCGAAAAATTCTGCACGCCGGCGTTTGCAAGAGCAAAAACCGTGCCTATTATGCGCCCTTCGGAATAAATCGGAGTGCCCACAACAAAGCATTTTGTGCCCGATATTTTTGTTTTTTCAACTATGCTGCCCTGTTGATATACGGTAGACAGAATATTGCTGTTTATGATGATATTATCATGAACACTGCATGCCGGAAAAACGCCGTAACCCGGAGTGCCCACAGCCTTATCTCTGCAAAGGATTATGTTTCCCTCCGTGTCGCACACAAACACATCCGCATTTATGGATTTTGAAACGGTGGCAAGGGTTTCGCACAGCAATTCCTTTTCAACGGAATAGGTTGTGTTCATATCCTGCGTTATAAGCGTGCCCTCAACCGTGGAGGCAATGGAGCTTACATTGCTTTTAAGCAGCGCCGTGTTTTCATCAACCTCATAATGATTGACGAAAAGCATAAGCGCCGTGCCCAGCACGATAAGCACCGTTAAGAATATGGCTGCAAAGGTTAAAAAATATTTTGTGAAAATATTGGGCTTGATATGCAAAAATTCGGCAAGCTTAATGATCGGCTTTTCGATTGCGCGATCGGCTTTTTTGGGTGCCTTTAATTCCTTCTGCATAATTCGCGGTTATTCCTTGGTTTCAAATTTATAGCCAACGCCCCAAACCGTTTTGAGCGACCATTTATCCGAAACGCCCTCAAGCTTTTCACGAAGCCTTTTAACATGCACATCAACCGTGCGGGAATCGCCGTAATAATCGAATCCCCAAACCTCGTCAAGCAGCTGATCTCTTGTGTAAACCCTGTTGGGATTCGAAGCGAAGTGATAAATAAGCTCCAATTCTTTCGGCGGAGTGTCAACAACAACGCCGTTTACCTTCATTTCGTAGTTTTCGATATTTATTTCAAGCTTATCATAGGAAACAGTTTTCTTTTCCTGCGCCGCAGTGCCGCTTTCGCCCTTTGAGCGCCTGAGAACGGCTTTGATTCTTGCCATAACCTCTTTTGCGTCAAACGGCTTGGTAACATAATCGTCTGCTCCGAGCTCGAGACCGAGCACCTTATCAAAGGTTTCGCCCTTTGCCGTAAGCATTATAATCGGCACCGAGGAGGTTTTTCTGATTTCCCTGCAAACCTGCCAGCCGTCCATCTTGGGAAGCATAATATCAAGCAGCACCAAATCGGGATTTTTTGCCGCAAAAGTATCCACGGCTGCCTGCCCGTCGTTCGCAACAAAAGCCGTGTAGCCCTCGTTTTCAAGATAAAGCTTTAAAAGCTCGCAGATATTAAGATCGTCATCAACAACAAGTATTTTATTGCTCATAGTCGATTCTCCTTTCCTTTTGAGAAAATATTAACATTCGTTTTTGTTCATAATTTGATTTGCGCATTAACAAACGGTAAAGTTTGTTAATAATTTCTGAATAAAATTTTTCACTTTTTTTACCACGCCTTGCCGCGCTTTTCACAGCTTTCAACAAAATCTATAAACTGGCGCGCGCATCGCGGCGATCTTCCGCCCTTGCGTGAAGCCCATTGCTCCGCAACAATGAAAAGCCTGTCCTCATCCACGGCAAGATTTCTGTCTGCCGCGATTTTGGCAACGATATCAAGATAATCCTTTTTATCGGGATTAACAAAGGTGACGGATAAACCGAATCTGTCCGAAAGGCTGAGCTGCTCCTGCATAATATCGTTTCTGTTTATATCGTTTTCGCGGTCCGAAAGGCTTTCTTTAATAAGATGGCGCCTGTTTGAGGTGGCATATATAATAGTATTATGCTTTCTGCCGCCGAGGCTGCCCTCCAGCGCCGCCTTAAGCTCGCCGAACGAATCATCGTGCGAATCAAAATAAAGATCATCTATAAAGATAATAAATTTCATCGGGCACGAGGCAAGCTGCTCGCGGATTATCGTTAAATCCGGGATATCGCTTTTTGTTATTTCTATCATGCGCAGGCCCTTATCGGCATATTCGTTTAAAACGGCGTGCACGGTGGAGCTTTTGCCCGTGCCCCTGTCGCCATAAAGAAGCACATTGTTTGAGGGATAGCCGTTTACGAAGCTTTCCGTGTTATCCACAACCTTTTGCCTTTGAAGCTCATAATTCTTTAAATCCGAAAGCAAAATCGGATCTGTTTCCGAAAGCGGGTAAAGGCTGTGATTGCGCCAGGTGAATGCATTAAATTCCGAATACATGCCGTAGCCGTGATTTTTATGATATTCAATAAGCTGAGGCATTTGATTTTCCCAGCCGACGGTGAGCGGCAAAAGCGGCGCACCCGTTTCCCATTGGGGCAGTGTTTTAAGCACACCGCGCAGACTTTCGCTTTCAACCGATTCGTAAATATCGGCGGAGGTTATGTTTGAAATCGCCTCCAGCTTTTGCAAATCGCTTTTAACGCCGTTTATAACCGCCTGCGGCAATTCTTCGATCTTGCCGCTTGCGGCAGCTTTGGTAAAAGCATTGTCATCTATAAGTATAAGCTTTGAAACGTATTCTTTAAACGATTTTTTTCTTGTAACCTTTCTGAAGAACTCGCTTTGGTTTTCAAGCACCGATTCGTTGCCCACGCTTTGAAGCAGCTTGAGCAGTGAAGCGATAACATCGTCCTTCTTCAAATCATAAACGCAAAGCGCCTCTATATAAAATCTGAGCTCCTGTGCTCTGTTCATATTTCATCATCCAATCATCATTTGTGTTGTTTATAAAATCCGGCGCGCCGATTTTTTGCCAATCGGCTTTCACCGTTTATTATAATATAAAACATTATAACATTATTTACAAGCAAATCACGCAATTTCGGTATTTTAAACAATAAAAAGCAGGATGTTCGGGCTTAATGTTGTAAGATGTCTGACAATTCTTGACTTTGAGTTGTCTGTTGTGTTATTATGTAGTCATACGGAAGGGGTGTCTTTATGGCAAGATCCAAAATGCTGGCAGACAGCACTGCTCAGCGCATATCCAAAATGATAGATGAAGAAGGCAAATTTCAGCCCGGAGATAAATTGCCGAACGAAAACGAATTTTCCGCCGAGCTCGGCGTCAGCCGCTCAACGCTCAGGGAAGCGATAAGAATACTCACCACAAACGGCGCGCTCGAAATTCAGCGCGGCAGAGGCACATTCGTAACCGCCAACGCCGTTGTGGACGCAGACAGCCTGAGTGATATCACCTCCGGGCTCGGAGATTTGTTTGAAATGAGGCTTATGTTTGAGCCGGATTGCGCTTATTATGCGGCTCAGCGCGCCACGGACGAAGAAATCGCCACAATCTGCAAATGGGGCGAAGAGGTTGAAAAGAAAATTCTCAGTGGAGAAGACAGAACCGTTGAAGAGCAAAAATTCCACGAAAGCATTGCAAACGCAACCCACAACTCATTCGTTCAGCAATTTATGCCAATCATATTCAATGCAATCAAAAAAGGCGTTGTCGTTTTGATGAAGGACGGCAGCGTAAGCAGCGATAATATGAACGACGACCGCTTGATTATGGACTTTATCAAAAAAAGAAACGCCGAAGGCGCGCGCACGGCAATGAGACTGCACATAATTCACGCAATGGAACATATTTAATTTTTTTGAAATTGCCTATTGACATTAGACAACAGACAAATTATAATGGGAATTGTTAAAGATACAAGCCATGTGGTCATACAACTAAATGCACTGCGAGGCTTGCAAAAATATAAAATATAATGGAGGACACTATTATGTCAACAGCAAGACTTTTCCACGAGTCCGACTGCAATCTTGATTACCTTGCAGGCAAAACGGTTGCTATCATCGGCTACGGCTCACAGGGTCACGCACACGCACTTAACTTAAAAGAATCCGGAGTTCATGTTATCGTTGGTCTTTACGAGGGCAGCAAGTCCTGGAAAAAGGCAGAGGATCAGGGACTTGAGGTTTTCACAACGGCAGAGGCTTCAAAAAGAGCAGATATCATCATGTTCCTCATCAATGATGAGCTTCAGGCAGATGTTTACAAATCAGAAATCGAGCCAAACCTTGAAGAAGGCAATATGCTTATGTTTGCACACGGCTTCAACATTCATTTCGGCTGCATTAACCCCCCGAAATTCGTTGATGTTACCATGATTGCTCCCAAGGCTCCCGGCCACACCGTTCGCAGCGAATATCAGGCAGGCAAAGGCACACCTTGCCTTGTAGCTGTTGAGCAGGATGCAACAGGCCACGCTCTTGATATTGCACTTGCATATTCCCTTGCACTCGGCGGCGCACGCGCAGGCGTTCTTGAAACAACCTTCAGAACAGAAACAGAAACCGACCTTTTCGGCGAACAGGCTGTTCTTTGCGGCGGTGTTTGCGCTCTTATGCAGGCAGGCTTTGAAACTCTTTGCGAAGCAGGCTATGATCCGAGAAATGCATATTTTGAATGCATCCACGAGATGAAGCTCATCGTAGACCTTATCTATCAATCCGGCTTTGCAGGCATGAGATATTCAATCTCCAACACAGCAGAATACGGCGACTACATCACCGGCCCGAAGATTGTTACAGAAGATACAAAGAAGGCAATGAAGAAGATTCTTTCCGATATTCAGGACGGCACTTTCGCAAAAGAATTCTTGCTTGATATGAGCCCGGCAGGCCGTCAGGTTCACTTTAAGGCTCTCAGAAAGCTTGCTTCCGAGCATCCCTCAGAGGCTGTCGGCAAGGAAGTTCGTAAGCTTTACAGCTGGAACAACGAAGAAGATAAGCTTATCAACAACTGATTTTCTTTCCTTTCAATTGAATAAAGATTTAAAGCGGTGCTTGCCAATCGGCTTGCACTGCTTTTTTATTAGCTTAAATATATAATGTTGTAAATAATCTGCAAAGCATTGTGCCTCGGATTTTTACATAATAGGCATCTTTTTGGCTTTATCGAGCATTTCAGCACGATTAAATTTTTATGTGATGAACGATATGTCTGAAACATTATTCTCTTTGTGTTTCATTACCTCCTTTTAGGCATAAAAAATCGCCACTTGATCAAGTGACGATATAAAAGAATATTAAATTTTATTTCCAATGCCCTCTTGAATTATAGACATTGTTTACTGCTTCGATATAGCAGATAAAGGAATGATGGTTATGATCATTTAAGGTCAAATACTTATTCCTAATTCTTTTGTATTGCTCTCTGACTAATGCCCATTTTCCGTTACTTTTGATATAATCAGCTTTTTCTTTAAGGCGTCTCGAATGAGGAGCTTGATTCCAAAAATACCTATCATAATAAGTAAAGCCCGTTTTCTCGTGAATTAAACGATAATAATTTCCATCAATATCTTTACAAACAATACAAACATCGATTGAAAATCCAGTATCGTTTCCATTAAAAAAATGGCATTTCTCGGTAGTTAATGCCGAAGTTGAATCTTGGCAGTCACTCCAACCATATTTCCTAAGAACTTTATTAAAAGCCTTTCTGACACATTCTTTGATGTTTCGACAATTTTCCCAGTCATCAATTCTTGTGATTTCAAGGTTATAATCCAGGTCAATAGGCTGATTGGCGTTTTGAAGTATCAGGTTTCTTCCTCCGCTACCCACAAGATAAAACGAAGAACCTATGTCATATTCTTCTTTTAAGGTATGGCAAAGGTCTTGCATTATATCTCCGCAAAGAGAACGCATACGGCTCAGAAATTGTTTGTCATCCACATATTCATACATAATAACAGTCTCCTTTCATCCCAAGCCGCCCATTCAGCTTTTGCTAAATCATATCATTATAAGCTAATAGCATATTTTAGTAAAGCAAAAAAAGGAATTTATTTTGCTTTTAATTTAGGATCAATTTCATTAACTCATTACAATTTATGTTTTCAATTTCAATTCGCAAAAACAAGCATTGCATGTGCACAGATGGAATAAGTAAAAGCATCAGCAGCCGTATAATAAGCAGCTTTTTAATTTAATGTTAAAGACAAAGCCGGCACAATATAAATATAAAAAAGGGCAAAAGAAAAAGCACCTTGCGAAAGCAAGATGCTTTAAATGTCAGCGTCGACCTATTTTCCCGGGCGGCTGCCCGCCAAGGCTCGTTTGCGAGCGCTGCCGGTGGCAGATACAGCGAGCAAAAAGAGCTCAGTAGCGGTCTGAATTTCGGAGTATAATTCATTGTGCGAACGAAATTCAGGGACCGCCCTGCGTGCTCCCGGGAGTTGTTAACATAAATCCGTTTGTTCGAAGAGAAACGGCGGAAAGGCGGGCAAAAGAAAAAGCACCTTGCGAAAGCAAGATGCTTTAGATGTCAGCGTCGACCTATTTTCCCGGGCGGCTGCCCGCCAAGTATTTTCGGCACTGAAGAGCTTAACTACCGTGTTCGGAATGGGAACGGGTGGACCCTCTTCGTAATAAACACCGACTGAACTGCATTTTTCGTGCAGATATTAACTTTGACCTGTTGGCTGTTCCTAAAGGTCTGTGGTGACCCGTAGGAGAATCGAACTCCTGTTTTCGCCGTGAGAGGGCGATGTCTTAACCGCTTGACCAACGGGCCACAGATGGTACACCATCACGGGCTCGAACCGTGGACACCCTGATTAAGAGTCAGGTGCTCTACCAACTGAGCTAATGGTGCATAGCTCATTTTCAAGGCTTTAATATACCCTGAAAACCGAATACAGATATTTGTGTTCCTAGGACACTTTGACTTTTTAAGGTCAAGCCCTCGACCTATTAGTACTGCCAAGCTAAATACATCACTGTACTTACACACGCAGCCTATCAACCTCGTAGTCTACAAGGGGTCTTAACTATAAATAGTGGGATATCTTATCTTGGGGATGGCTTCACGCTTAGATGCTTTCAGCGTTTATCCAATCCGCACATAGTTGCTCGGCCGTGCCATTGGCATGACAACCGATGCGCCAGCGGTGCGTCCATTCCGGTCCTCTCGTACTAGGAACAGCGCCCCTCAAATATCCTACGCCCACGGCAGATAGGGACCGAACTGTCTCACGACGTTCTGAACCCAGCTCGCGTACCACTTT
>ENA-OROD01001380-OROD01001380.1-human-gut-metagenome-genome-assembly--contig:-NODE-1380-length-19667-cov-3.353508_pt1 | contig 19667 bp, 24 predicted proteins | sample MGYA00242123_ERZ509038 | MGnify/ENA primary metagenome ERZ509038 (study PRJEB26280, sample SAMEA2338719) | human gut metagenome | biome: human gut; feature: human-associated habitat; material: faeces... | reverse complement strand
TGCTATGTAATATATCAGATGTATTCTTTTTTCCGTCTTTTTATGAGTCTTTTGGTTTGGTTGCACTTGAGGCGGCATTTACTTTAAAACCACTTGTACTAAGAGATTTGGATGTTTATAAAACTGTATATAAAAACAATTATTTAAGTGGAAATACTAATGAGGAATTTATTAAAATAATTAGAGATTTAAAAGATAATAAAAAGTTATATGATGAATATGTAAAAAAGAGTAATAATATAAGAAATATGTATGATGAATATGGAATATATAAAAAATGGCTAGGTTTATATAAAACTATTTCTAAAAAAGAATATCAAAAATGATATTTTTTTCTTCTATTGTGGTAGAATATTTATGTTTGGAGGAGTTTTATGCTAGAGATAAAAAATTTATGTGTAAAAGTTTTGGATAAAGAAATACTAAAGAATTTTAATTTAAATATAAGAGATGGAGAGATACATGCTATTATGGGTCCTAATGGTACTGGTAAATCAACTTTATCAAAGGTTATATTAAGAAGTGATGATTATAAAGTAACTAGTGGTAGTATAGATTTTTGCAATAATGATTTATTAAAGTTATCTACAGATGAGGTTGCTAGGTTAGGAATATTTCTTGCAATGCAATATCCTACTTCTATAGAAGGAGTTAGTAATGCAGATATGTTAAGGACGGCTCTTAGTATAAAAGAAAATAAGCAAATTAATTTGTTTAAGTTTATTACGGATTTAGAAAAATGTTATGATGAGTTAAAGTTTGATAAATCTACTATTCATTCATCTATAAATGAAGGGTTTTCAGGTGGCGAAAGAAAGAAAAATGAAATTATACAAATGAATTTATTAAAACCAAAACTTATAATATTAGATGAGATTGATTCTGGTGTTGATGTAGATAATTTAAAGGTAATAGCTGAAAATATAAAGAAGTATAAAGAAGAAAATAATGCATCGATTTTAATAATTACTCATTATCCACATATTTTAAATTATATAAAACCAGATTATGTTCATATTATGAATAATGGTTCTATAGTAAAAACTGGTGATTATTCACTTGCACTTTCTATAGAAAAAAATGGATATGAGGCAAGCATTATGAAGGAAATATAGAAGTATGAATAAGATATTAATGAATGAAGTAATAGATGGTATAAGGTTTGATAAACTTAAAGATAATATAATAAATGTATTAAGAAATGAAAGAAAAGTGATTTATTTAAATAGTAGTGATTTTAGTAATTATGAGTTTAATTTGGAAGAAAATGCGTATTTAGAAATAAATAAAATATATAATTTAGGTGAAGTTAATGAAGAAGTTACTATAAATTTAAATGGTATAAATAGCCAAGTTTTATATAATTTTAGAACGCTTTCTTCCAGTAATCAAAAATATATTATTAATGTTAATCATAATAATAAAAATACTATTAGTAATGTTATAAATAGGGCTGTTGTTTTAAATGATTCTAGAATTATATTTGAAGTAAATGCAAGTGTTGAAAAGGGGAACAGTGGTTCTGTTTTGAATCAAGAAAATAAAATTATTACTATGGGAGATAATAATAGTGAAATAAGACCTAATTTATATATTGATGAGTTTGATGTAGAAGCAAGGCATTCAGCAATTATAGGTAAGTTTGATAAAAATGAAATATTTTATTTAATGATGAAGGGTATTAGTTATGATAAAGCAAATGAATTATTAGTAAAGGGATTTTTGAAAAGTCATATAGGAGGTGATTAAACTGAATACAAAGGATTTTAAGATGTTAGAAAAATCTTTGATATATTTTGATAATGCTGCTACAACTTTTAAGCCAAATCAAGTAATTAATAGTGTAATTGATTATTATTCAAATTATACTGCAAATGCTCATAGGGGAGATTATGATATTAGTTATGAAGTTGATACTAAGTATGAAGGCGTAAGAAAAAAGGTAAAAGAGTTTATTAATGCGAAAAAAGATGAAGAAATAGTATTTACTAGTGGTACTACTCAATCATTAAATATGATAGTAAATGGCTTTTTTAAGGATTATTTAAATGATGGGGATGAAGTATTGTTAACTAAAGCAGAGCATGCTTCTAATATACTTCCTTGGTTTAATATAGAAAAAGATATAAAGATTAAATATATTGAACTTGATAATGAACTTGTTACTTTAGATAATGTTATTAAAAGCATTACACCTAATACTAAAGTTATATCTCTTGCACATATAACTAATGTAATAGGAGATGAAAGACCTATAAAAGAAATAACTGATTATGCACATAAACATAATATTTTAGTTGTATTGGATGCTGCTCAAAGTGCACCTCATGTTAAAATTGATGTAGAAAATCTTGGTGTAGATTTTATGGGATTTTCTGGACATAAAATGTGTGGTCCAACAGGAATTGGTGTATTGTATGGAAAATATGAGTTATTGAATAAACTTAATCCACAAAATGTGGGTGGTGGAATGAATAATGATTTTGAGAGTAACATGACATATAGATATAAAGAATTACCATATCGATTAGAAGCTGGTACTCCTAATATAGAAGGTGTTATAGGACTTGGTAGTGCAATTGACTATATAAATAGTATAGGTATTAATAATATAGAAAACTATGTATCTAATTTAAGAAGTTATGCTATAGATAAATTAAGTAAATTGAAAAATATAGATATATATAATAAAGATATTAAATCATCTACAATAATTTTTAATGTAAGAGGAGTACATAGTCAGGATACATCTACATATTTAAATAAGCATGGTATATGTGTGAGGGCTGGTAATCATTGTGCAAAAATATTAAAAGATGAGATAGGTGTTACTAATACTTGTAGAATAAGTTTATATTTTTATAATACAAAAGAGGATATAGATAAACTTGTAGAAGTTTTAGATAATGATAATATATTAAGAGATTCATTAATATAAAAAAAGTTTAGATTTAAATTAATTTTCTAAACTTTTTTAATTTCTAAATTTGTTTTTGAATATATAGGTATATTATTATATTTAAATTCTTCTTCAATTGTACCTATATCATAAGGTGTATTGTCAAAAGCATAATACAAAATTTTTACTTTTTTATTTTCATATAAATAATTATTTGCGGTTTTAATCAATTTTGATGATAAATCAATTGATTTATTTATTATTTTATCCATATCTTTTTTAAAGTTATACTTATCAATATTTATGTATTTATAAAACTTATTATTATGCGAATAAGATTCAATTCTTGATAATTTATTAAACATATTATTATTTTTATATAGTTTTTGTATAAATACATTGGATGTTCTTATAAGTAAGATAGAATATTTGTATAAAAATTGGGCATCAAAAGATTTGTAAACGTTTCTATATGTATTATTTATAATATTTCTTATCTTTTTATCTTTTATATATTTAACTCTTAAAAATGAATAATCATAGCTATCACAATAATATTTATTTAGTAAATATTTATCCAATTCACATTCAATTACTGTATGTGGCTTTATAACAGATTTAATCTTTTCATCTTTAATTATTTTTCCTATTAATGGATGAATAGTTATATCTAGTGCATAATGTGCAATATGACCATATAAATAAGACATTATTAAAGGATCATTTTCTAAATGATTATCTCTTATATATTTAATTGTATCTATAAAAAATTTTCTTGAGTTATTTAAATGTGTATCCAAAAAGGTTTCTCTTCCTACAAAGGTAAGATCTTGACCTAATGAAAACAGCTTTAAATGATTTATATCTATATTAACTTTTAACATGTTTTTTGACTTTAAATTATTATATAATTTTTCGCTCATTATTGCATGACTTGTGTAATTTGCCATATTATTCTTCCTTTTCCATGTTTAATTTTATAACTATTTTAATTATATGTCAAATTTCTTTTATTAAGTATGTTTAATTACTATAGTAATATAGATTGTCTACAGACCCCCTTAGTTGTCTACTTTAAGTATACCAGTGCAAGAGTTAGCGAATATGTTAATACTGTTATCTTTTTTGGTTGACAAGAATATTATTAAGTGATAGAATTTAATTGAGGAGGGAATATTATGGCAGTTAAAATTAGATTAAAGAGAATGGGAGCAAAGAAGGCACCATTTTATAGAATTGTTGTAGCAGATTCTAGGAGTCCAAGGGATGGAAAGGTTATAGAGGAGTTAGGATATTATAATCCATTAACTATTCCAGCTACCATCAAAGTTGATGAGGAAAGGACTATAGCAAGAATTAAAGAAGGTGCACAAATGACTGATACTGCAAAGAATGTATTAAGTAAATCTGGAGTACTAAAGAAAATTCATGATGCTAAAAAAGGTAAGTAATAATGAATTTAGTGGAATTAACTGAATATCTTGTTAAATCTTTGGTTAAGGATTCTGATAGTGTTTCTGTTAAGGAGTTTGAAACTGAGGATGATAGTGTTCTAATACAAGTATTGGTAGATTCATCTGTTATTGGTTCTGTAATAGGAAAAGGTGGTAAGATTGCTAATTCTATTAGGACAATAGTACAAGCAAGTTCATATTTAAATGGAAATAAGAGAGTTAAGATTAATATAGATAGTTTTTAATTCTTTTTATTGCCTCGTAGCCAAGCGGTAAGGCCCCTGACTCTGACTCAGGCATGCGTAAGTTCGAATCTTACCGAGGCAGCCAATTGATAATAATTTATTATTATCTTTTTTTTAAATTTTATTGCTATCTTTTTTTAATTGTAATATAATCTTAATAGGTGATAGTAGATGAGGCAAAGAGTAATAAGTGCTGTCATTGCACTTTTGATATCAGTTCCGCTGGTTTTGCTTGGAGGGATATATTTTAAATTTTTTGTTTTAGTTATTGGTATTCTTGGACTAAAAGAATTATTGGATGCTAAGGGTTCAATACCTGTTTATATTAAATATATATCTTATTTACTTTATTCTTTATTTATTATAGATGGGATATTTTTGGTAGGTAATGAGTTTTCTGTTAATTTAAATTTGGTATTGTTGACTTTACTTGTTTCTTTATTTCCTTTATTGATGTTTCATAATGATAGGAAATATAATATTGAAGATGCATTTTATTTATTTAGTTCAATTGTATTTTTGTCGATTGTTTTTAATCTATTTGTAATCGTTCGTGAAATGAGTTTGTATTTGATTATATATTTGTTTTTAATTACTACTATGACAGATACTTTTGCGTATTTTGGTGGTTCTAAATTTGGGAAGAACAAACTTTTACCAAGTATTTCGCCAAATAAAACTGTTGAGGGTTTTGCTATTGGCCTTACTCTTGGCACTTTAGTATCAACATTATTTTACTATTTTGTGATAGGTAATACTAATGTTGTGTTACTTATAATTCTTACTGCTGTTCTTTCTATTGTAGGACAGTTTGGTGATTTGGTATTTTCAGCAATTAAGAGGCATTATAAATTGAAGAATTTTTCTAATATAATGCCAGGGCATGGTGGAATACTAGATAGATTGGATAGTATAATATTTGTTTTAATGGTTTTTATAATTTTGATTAAATATTTTTAGGAGGTAATATGTTAGCACTTATTTATTTTATATTGATTTTAGGTTTAATAGTTTTTATACATGAATTGGGACACTTTATTTTTGCAAAGAAAGCGGGTGTTCATTGCTATGAATTTTCTTTGGGCATGGGTCCTAAAATATATTCTTTTAGGAGAAAAAATGATGAAACTACTTATTCAATAAGAGCATTTCCTATTGGTGGATTTGTTCAAATGGCTGGTGAAGAAATTGATTGTGATGATGATATTCCTAAGGAAAAAAGAATGCAATCAAAAACAACATGGCAAAGGTTTAAGATAGTTGTTGCTGGTGCATTTAATAACTTTTTACTTGGATTATTTTTGTTGTTTTTAATGGCTTTAATATATGGTAGTCCTGAAACTAAACCATATATTAGTGAAACTTCAAAGGATTATAATGCTTATAAGGTCGGTATTAGGGAAAATGATTTAATATTAAAAATAAATGGTAAAAAGGTAAGTACTATTGATGATGTACTTTTGGAATTTGAGTTGATAAAGAAAGGGGATCCTATTAAACTTTCTTTAAGAGATGAAAAGGGAAATATTAAGGATGTTTCTGTTATTCCTACTAAAGAGAAGATTGATGATGTTGATACTTATGTGTATGGAATATCATTTTCTAATAAGAGAAATACAGGATTTGTTAATTCGTTAAAGTATATGTTTACGAAGTTTGCGTCAATATATAGATCAATGGTAAATATAATATTAAATTTGTTTACAGGACATTTGGGCATAAATAGTTTATCTGGACCTGTTGGTATATATTCAGTAGTTGGTGAACAAGCGAAGACTGGTTTTGCTAATTTAATTTATTTGATTGCATTTCTATCAATAAATGTTGGATTTGTTAATTTAATACCTTTTCCTGCATTTGATGGAGGAAGAGCATTGTTTTTGATAATTGAAAAAATTAGAAAGAAACCAATTAGTCAGAAAACTGAAAATACAATTCATTCAATTGGGTTTATACTACTTATGATATTAGTATTAGTAATTACTGTAAATGATATAATTAAGTTGTTTTAGTGGAGGAATTTATGAATAATAAATTAAGAAATGTTTGTAAAAGTTATGATGTTATTTGTAATTGTGAATTTTTAGATGATGATTTGTTTAGTAAGAAATTGGTGGAGTTTTATAAGAAACATGTTTCTAATGTTAAGTTAGATAATGAAGCTGAATTAAGGAAAACTGCTAGATTTGATAGGATGGTTAGGAGATATATTGAAGATTATAATTTTTCTCGTAAATTACAGTCATCAATTGATGTTTCATCTATTGTAAATAGTGGTGTTGATTTATGTGAACCAGTGCTTGAATATGTATCTGCTTTTTCTGATAAATATGATGAAGAGGCGAATGTAGTGGTAACTAATACAAGGTGGATATAATGAATAATTTGAAAGTAATTTTTATGGGAACTCCTGAGTTTTCTCTTCCTGTTTTAGAAGGACTAAATTCAAAATATAATGTTGTTATGGTTGTGTGTCAACCAGATAAACCATCAAATAGGGGGGTAGTGCAGTATTCTCCTGTTAAGGATTTTGCTATTAAGAATAATATAAAGGTTTTTCAACCAGTTAATGTAAAAAATGAATATCATGAAATATTGAGTGAAAAACCAGATTTAATTGTTACTTGTGCATATGGTCAGATAATACCTAAGGAAATTCTTGATTATCCAAAGTATGGATGTATAAATGTTCATGCATCGCTTTTACCTAAGTTAAGGGGTGGTGCACCTATACATAGAGCAATAATAGAGGGACATAAGGAAACTGGCATAACAATTATGAAAATGAAAGAGAAAATGGATGCAGGAGATATAATATCACAAGTTAAAACTGAGATATTGGATGATGATACGGTTGGTACTCTTCATGATAAATTAAGCGTTCTTGCTAGGGATTTGCTTTTATCTACTATTCCAAATATTATAAGTGGTAATATAAATTTGGTTAGACAAAATGAGGAAGAAGCAACTTTTGCTTGGAATATTAAAAGAGAAGATGAGAAGATTGATTTTAGTAAAACAACAAGAGAGATATATAATCAAATTAGAGGGCTTAATCCTTGGCCAGGGGCTTATGCTATATTAAGTGGAAGAATTATAAAAATATGGGCTTCTAGATATGGTGATAAATTCTTTAATGAGGAAGTTTTGAATGGACAAATTGTTGAGTTGTATAAAGATGGAATTGGTGTTAAAACTTCTAATGGTGAGATAATTATTACGGAACTTCAATTAGAAGGTAAGAGAAGAATGCTTGCTAATGAGTTTATGAATGGTGTAGTAAATAAGGAATTGCTTGTAGGAAGAATGTTTGAATAGTAGGTGATGTAATGTTTAAGAAATTACGAGATTTTAATGAAAAAAATAGTACGATTTTCTTTTTCATTGCTTTGTTAGTTATAATTTCTTTTTTGATTGTTAATGGATTTAAAAGTAAGAACGTAAAAGATGATGGTAAGAAGTGTAATGTTTTATTTAATACTAAGAGTACTATGAATTATTTTTATGATGTTAAAATCGATAAGAATGGTGAAATAGTTTTATTAAATATTAAGAATTATGGTAATAAGTATTTAATTCGTAAAACTGAAAATGGAAAGGAGACAAGTTATTTTACTAATTATATAAATAAGTATATTTTAGTAGATGATGAGTATGTTTTATATAATGGTAATTATATTGTTTCTGGTATTGATGATAGATTTTTGTTTTTAGGATATATAAATGATCTTAGTTTAAAAAGTGAAGCGACTAATAAAAATGGCGAATATTGTTATATTAATAATGATACTTCGTTGTGTGCTGTAAATAATAAAACTTTGGTTTTAAAAAATGAGAAATTTACTATAACTTATGATATTGATGTTGATACTATAGTTAACGATTTCGATGTTTCTATTAAATTAGTAGAAGAAACTAAAAAAGATGAAGTTAAGAAAGATAATGTGGTTAATGAAAATAAAAAAAGTGATTTGACATAAATCATTTTTTCTATATGGGAATATTTTTAAGTATATGATATAATAAAATAGGTGATTTTATGAAAAAGAATGTATTAATTTTTTCGTTGTTGTTTGCATTTATTGATCAAGTGATAAAGTATTTTGTAATAAATTATTTGGAATTATATAAGAGTATTAAGGTTATCCCTAATTTCTTTTATTTAACTTATACTCAAAATGATGGAGCGGCTTTTAGTATTTTATCTGGTGGTAGATGGTTTTTTGTTGTTATGGGTGTTGTTGCACTTATCCTTATTGTTAAGTTTATAAGTATTGATAGATATATTACTAAATATGATACTGTTGCTTATTCTCTTATTACGGGAGGTATAATAGGAAATTTAGTAGATAGAATAGTTTATACTCATGTAATAGATTATTTAGATTTTTATATATTTAATTTTGATGCACCTATATTTAATTTTGCAGATATGTGTATTGTTATTGGTGCTTTTATGATATTATATACCTTATTTGTTAGGGGGGATTTAGATGAAGATATTCACGGTAGAAAACGAATTAAGTGATGTAAGATGTGATAAGTATTTAATAGATTTACTTGGAATTAGTAGAACTAAAATACAAAAACTAATTGAAAATGGGGATGTTTTAGTAAATGATAAAAAGATTAAAAGTAGTTATGTAGTAAGATGTGATGATGAAATTAAGGTTAATGATATAATTAATGAAGATACAGAAATTAAACCAGAGAAAATGGATTTAGATATTGTATATGAAGATGAGTACTTATTAGTTGTAAATAAACCAAGTGGTATGGTTGTTCATCCTGCGTTAGGACATTATACTAATACTTTAGTAAATGGTCTTATGTATCATACAAGTTTAAGTAATGATAATATAAGACCTGGTATAGTTCATAGGATTGATAAAGATACAAGTGGTTTATTGTTAGTTGCTAAAAATGATGATGTGCATGTTTTATTGAGTGAAGAACTTAAATTAAGAAAGGTAAATAGAAAATATTTGGCTCTTGTTTATGGTGTTATTAATAATGATACAGGTACAATAGATGCACCTATTGGAAGAAGTTTATTTGATAGAAAGAAAATGAGTGTAACAGATATTAATAGTAAAGATGCGATAACGCATTTTAAAGTGTTAGAAAGATATAAAGATGCAACATTAATTGAATGTACTTTGGAAACAGGAAGAACGCATCAAATAAGGGTTCATATGGAGTATATAGGATACCCTATAGTAAATGATCCTGTGTATGGAAAGAAAAAAGTTATTAATGATTTTGGACAAATGTTACATGCTAAGACACTTGAGTTTACTCATCCAATTACAAATGAGTATATGAAGTTTAGTGTGAATCCTCCAAAGGAATTTTATGATATTTTAAATTTATTTAAAGAAGGTGAGAGTAATGAATAGTGAAATATCTTTTAGAGAAAAAGATGTATTAGTAATGAAACTACTTCATTATTTTATAACAGAACAAGGTTATAATCCAATTATATTAAGAGGTGTAACTGATGAAATATGGCTTGAAAATATGGATGCTCCTTATAAAATAGTTAGAATAAATACTGGATATATTCATAATGAAGAACAGTTTGATTTTGATATATTTAAAACAAAGAAAATAATGAGTAAAATAAAATTAAAAACATTTTCACTTAGAATGAATGCACTTTCTTTGTTTCTTGATTTAGGTGATTCAGTTGTACTTAAATCAAATGAAAATATAAATTGTATTCAAATAAAAGATGAAAGTGATGTTGAAAATTCAAAAATATTAGAAGAAACATTTCCTGATATAAAAGATAAATTATCATTTAATGAAGAAGGAATAGAGTTATTTGCAAAAATAACTGAAGATATAAATAAAAAAAATATAAAAGATGCAAAAGAAGCAGAAGATGTTTTTAAAGAGAAAACACCTTATATAACTTATATATTGATTGCAATAAATGTAATAATGTTTATATTAGTTAGTATATTTTCTGCTGGTAAAGACAATTTAGAAGCATTAGTGCGTTTTGGGGCTTTAAATAAAACTTTAGTTGTAAATAATCATGAATATTATAGATTATTAACTAGTGCGTTTTTACATTTAGACATAATGCATTTATTTTTGAACATGTATGCTTTATTTATTATTGGAAAAGATATAGAAAATTATTTTGGAAAAATAAAATATTTATTAATATATTTATTTAGTGCATTAACTGGTTCACTTGTTTCACTTGTATTTTTACAATCAAATATTGTATCAGTTGGTGCTAGCGGGGCAATATTTGGTCTTATGGGAGCACTTTTATATTTTGGATATCATTATAGAGTTATGTTAAATAACGCTATTACAAGACAAATTGTACCTGTTATATTACTTAATTTATTTATTGGATTTTTATCTACTGGTATAAATAATTTTGCTCATTTAGGTGGATTAGTAGGTGGTTTAATAGTATCTATGGCAGTAGGTGTAAAATATAAATCATCAAAGTTTGAGAAAATTAATGGATTAATATGTACTATATTATTTATATTGTTTTTATCAAAATATATTATACTTCCATTTGTTATTAATGATTTAATATTGTATAAATTAGAATGCATTACTATTAAGTTTGGATTTATCGTATGCATTTTATTTCTTGCACATATCATTAAATTATTATCGTTTTTGTTTTTATTTATACAGTATTTTGATTCATTATAGTTATCTTCTATTATGTCATTCATCCATTCAATAGTTATATCATCGTAATTGTTATTAACTCCTCCGTTATATATATGAATATAAGTTTTTTCTATTTTAATTGGTCCATTTTTTAGTATTTCACTATCTAGGAACATATTTATTTTTATTTTGTTATCATTTGCCATAGTAACTACTTCATCTATTTTTTCATCTATGTTTACAATTATTGAAACTTCTCTTTTTGTATCATTTCCATTTGTTATATATTTATTATATACATTACTAATTGTTATTTCTGGTATTAAATCTTTATATTTAAGCATTTTATCAGTATATTCGTTTATTTTTTTCATATTTTGGTAACTTTTATTTATATCAACTTCGCAACCATTTACACCAGGAGTAATTGTATCATTTTCTATTTTTGCATTAACACTTTCTATTTTATATGCATTTTTATTTTTCATAATACTTTTCATTATTGGATCTTCTTTTTTTATTATATTTGTTGCTGAATTTGTATAAATTAAACTTAATGCAAAAAGAATTAACATTAAAATATATTCTATTTTCTTTTTCATCAAACCACCTAATAAATTATATTTTATTTGTATAAAAAAAATTCTAAATCATTTAGAATCTTTTTCATATAATCCAAGTAATTTCTTGTATATACCTGGTTCAATTATATCAATTGTGTTTAAAGATAACTCTAATGCTTTTTTATATTCACCTTTTATGAATAATAATTCTGCTTTATTAAGTCCATCGTCAACATATTGTTTTTTTGCTCTATATCTATTTCCATACATTATTGCATTTTCTGCTAATATTGCTGTTTTAACTAATTCATTTGATGTATTATGCAATTTAAATACTAAATCACGTGCTGTATCTACTCTTGTATTTAATATATCTATATTTATTGGTTTTTTATCTAATTCTTTTGTTACTTCTCTTAATGCTTCAATAGCTTCTTTTAATTCAATAAAATATATGTTAGGTATTATTGGAAGTTTATATTCTCTCATTTTAGATTTTGAACTTTCTAATAAGTTTTCCATATCAGTAAGTTGTTCTCTTGCTCTTTTTTCATCTTCTTGCATATTTCCTATTGATTGCATATAATTATCTAGTTTTTCTTCTACACTGGATAATTTGATAATAAGTAATTCTAATTCCTTATTTAATCTTGTATATGGGAAACTAGATGTTTTAGTCGTATCATATAGTTTATTAAAATCTTCATCTAAAGATAGTAACTCACTACTTAATTCATCTAATGAACTAAGTTGTTCTTCTGATAATTTATAATTATATTTAGCATCTACTACTCTCCCATATAATTTATTCATTACATCATTTATTTTATTTACTTTTGATTTGAATATTGTTATTGAATCTTCATATTCTTTTCTTGCTAATTTTTCTCTTTCGAAATCTGTAAATACTGAATCAGTATATTCTAACATTGTTTTTAGTTCAAATAGTACATCTTCTAAATTCAATACTCTTATTCTTGACATTATATCTTGTATTTTTTTATCTATTTCTTCCATATTATACTCAATATTTAGATAATCTAATTGATAACCATTTTTAACCATGTTTTCATATGAACTTTTTAATTCTGCAATCCTTTTTGGAATAATTGTAAGTGCAAGTGCAAGTGCACCTGGTATTTCATCTACAATTGTTTCTAAATGTTTAATAAGTGTATCTATTATATCTACTATTTTGTTTGCTTCTACATAATCTTGTTTTTCCATAAATACTTCAAAATCTTGAAACATTTTTTCTATATTTTCTATCTGCAATTCAACTGGTTTAGTTACTGGTTCAAAAGTATCTTTAGTTGTTTCAAATATGTGTATTATATCTCTAAATTTTGTTTTTAAATCTGTTATCATTATACGATTTCTCTCTTCACTAAGAGTTATTTCTTTTATTTCTTTTAATAATCTTGCTTTTAATTCTTTTGCTTCGTATAATTTAATTTCTATATTTGTTTTTTTACTTAGATAATCTTTAAAATCTTTTTGTTCTAAGAACAAATCTGCTTCTAATATCATATCATTAACATCTATTGTCATTTTTTCTTTTATGTCATCTATTTCTTTTTTCCAAAGTATATATTTTTCTTTTATAGATTTTGTTTTAGTTAAACTCTCTACTTTGGATAATTCCGTCATTATAGGAGCGTCTATTATTTCATTTTTTTCAACATCTAAATTATCTAATTCGCCTTTATATTTCTTTTTACTTGCATATTGTATTAAATTAAGTACTAATATTATTAATAGAATGGCTAGAATATAATAAGTAACAATTAACAATATAATATCATTCATAGAAATTCCTCCTATTATAAATACTATATACATTTTACCACATATTCTGACATTTTAGAACTAAATCTTGACTAAAATCATATTAAATATTATAATACATATGCTTTAAACATTTTAGCAGCATTATAATTAAGTTTGTAATGTGTTTGTTTTTTATATATTAGTAGCTAGCTGCTTAGTGAAAATAGTAATAAACACCCTATGAACTGAGATTATAATCTCTTGTTTAAGTAAACAAAAGAAAGGAGAAATGTTATGTCAAGGTATACTGGACCAGCTTATAAAAGAAGTCGTCGTGTTGGTATTTCAACTTTAGAAAATGGTAAAGAATTAGTTAAGAAACCATATGGACCTGGACAACATGGAAATGGTAGAAAAGGAAAATTATCTAACTATGGTGTTCAATTAGTTGAAAAACAAAAGATTAGATTTATTTATGGAATAAGTGAAAAGCAATTAAAGAAAACTTTTGAAAGAGCTGCAAAATTAAAAGGTATTCATGGTGAGAATATCCTTAAGTTACTAGAAAGCAGACTTGATAATATAGTTTATCGTATGGGTCTTGCTAGTACAAGAAGTGGTGCTAGACAATTTGTAAATCATGGTCACGTAAGTGTTAATGGTAGAAAAGTTGATATCCCATCTTATCAAGTTAAACCAGGTGATGTAGTTGCTGTTAGAGAAAACTCTAAAGATCATAAGGCAATGAAAGAATCATTAGAAAAAGTAACTAAGACAGTTGATTATGTTTCATTTGATAAGAATAAACTTGAAGGTACTTATATAAGATTACCTGAAAGAAGTGAATTATCAAGTGATGTTAATGAATCACTTGTTGTTGAGTTCTATAATAAGTAGTAAAAGAATGCATTTTATTTTATAAATGCACTCTTTAGAGTAGACATTATAAAAAAAGACTTTTAAAAATATGTTAGAATACACTTCCGAAAGGAGGTGTTTTTCTTATGGCTTCAAAAGGGCAAAAATTTATAAGATTTACTGATGAAGAAAGAACAGAAATAGTTGGTCAATATTTATCTGGACAAGGTTCTTATAAAAGCATAGCAAAAGACTTTGGAATTAGTTGGAAAACAGTTGAAAGTATTGTTAGAAAATATAGAAATACAGGAACAACTATTTCAAAACAAAAAGGTCGACCTAAAGAAAAAGATTTAACTAAAGAGGATTGGAAAGAAAGATATGAAATATTAAAAAAATACCCGGCCTCCCTCAAGGCACAACGAGAGAAAAAATAACTTTTATTAATCTATATAGAAATAAAGAAGATCCTGATTATTATGATTATTTAATAATTAAAGAAATATTTGATGATTCTAAAGGTACATATGGATATCGTAGGATTGTTGAAGGTCTACTCCTAAAATATGGTGTAGTTATGAACGGAAAGAAGGTTTTAAGAATAATGAAAAAATATAATTTAATGGCTGAATATATAAGAAAATCAAAGAAGAAAAATAAGAATGAAAGAATAGAAGATAATGTTAAACCAAATTTATTAAATAGAAATTTTACTACTGGTGCATTAAATAAAGTGTGGGATACAGATGTAACATATTTAATATTTAAAGGTTCTAGAACTTATTTATCTACAATAATTGATTTATATGACAGACATGTAGTTGCTTATAAAATATCCAAACATAATGATAATAAACTTGTTATGGATACTTTAAATGAAGCTTTAGATAAGGAAAAAGATGTACATGGACTAATCACTCATAGTGATCAAGGTTTCCAATATACATCTTATGAGTACAAAGCCATTTGTGAATCAAACGGAATACAGATTTCTATATCAAGAAAAGGAACTCCAGTAGATGATTCGCCAATAGAAAGCTGGCATGCTCTTCTAAAAAAGGAAACTTTGTACAATAATAATATTACCATAGAAAGGATTTTATCTTTACACAAATTTATTTACAGACTCGAAAAAATTAATTTTTCTTTATGACTGCATACATAATTTCAGGAAAATTAGGTATTATACTTGTTATTCCTTGTTCAATAATTTTTAAATTTTGTAATTCTACTTCTTTAGTTAAAGTTTCAAAATTAACTATTCTACAACTTGTAGTAGCAACATTCATTTTAATTCCAGATTCTTGATGAATTCTTTCAACATCTTCCCAAGCTTTGGTAATATCACTACTTCTTTCTGTTTTTCCATCTCCCATTGTTAATACAAGCGCATATCCATTATCATTTAAATGATTATTTATAAACTCAAAATATTTATTTCTATCTTCATCTAAAACTAACATATGAAGACATGCAACAGAATAAATGAAATCAAATTTTTTACTAAAATCATCGTAATCCAAAACATCTAGTACTTCATAATTATTAGAATGTTCTTTATCAATCTTTTTACAATAGTTAATTGCTTCCTTTGATACATCAATTGCTAATACATTATAATTTTTACCTAGTAAATATTTAGCATCTCTACCTTCACCACATCCTATTTCTAAAATAGAAGCATCCTTATCAATATTATATTTTATTATTGTATCTTCAATAATATTTGTTTTAACATCTGTTTCCCAAGACAAATTATTTTCATGTAGTTGTTTATATCTTTTTTCATATGCTTTATAGTATTCTTTTTCCATAATATCACCTAACAATATTTTAACATATTATTTTTTTTAATTTAACCCTTCATAATTACTTATATCGGAGCCACCAGAACCAATACTTGGTGTTAAATACCATGTCCATGTACTCCTTTGCATCCAGTTATTATTCTTGCATATATAATTATTTGAATCATCTTGTGCTTGCATATTTGTTTCACATATACTTTCACTACTTGCATAGGCCCAATCTGTTACATATGGTAGTGCTACATATCCAGTCCAAATGGTTGTTCTTATCACATTATCATTACAAATACTACCACTTGTACATGTTTTAACATTTGTTCCTCTTTCTCTCTTATAAAATTCTAAAGTATCTGTTTTCTTAGAACTCTCTACTGCACCTATATTTCTTGTTTGGCACAAATGACAAATCTTTAAATTTATACTCTGTACCAATTTTTAGAACAAATCTTATAGTATTAGGATTAATATAACCATCTCTATCTTGTTTACCTATAATTATTTTTTCTACTAAATTTTCAAATTTAACATCATCAAACATTTCCATTGGTTGTTCTTCTTCATTTATGATTTTCTCAATGTCTTTAAGTCTTTTAGATATATCTTTATATTCTAACTGTTCAATTTGTTCATTTAGCATTTTTATTTTATTTGAAATTTCTTCTTCTTTTTCATTATAGACATCTTTGTTTTCTATGTTATCAAGTTTTAAATCAATTAAATTAGATAGTCTTTTTTGTAAAGTTTGTACTTCACTATAAAGTTTACTCAATTCCTTCTTATTATCTTCGCTAGTTATAGTTTCTTTTATTGCTTTTATTAGTCTATCTCTCGTTTTATGCTTTTGAGTTGTAATTGAGTTATACACTTCAATAAACATTTCTTTTAATATATCTTCTCTAATTGTTAATGATTTGGGACATTTTTCCTTTAAAGTAACTTTATTATAACAAGACCAATAGAAATATTTCTTTCCTTTTTGATTACAGCTTATTCTATGGACATAATTTGAGCCACATATACCGCATTCAATTTTAGAACTAAATGTATATCTATAGCAATAATGTTTAGAATGATGTTCTTTCTCTGACATTTCATTTCTTCTTTTGTTTAATATTTCTTGGCATTTATTCCAAAGTTCTCTTGATATAATTGGAATATGATGATCCTTAACATAGTATTTTTCTTTTTCTCCATCTATTTTAATTTCATTTTGCAAAGTCAACCTTTTAGCTTCTGTTTTAGACTTAGCCAAAGAACATAGTACTAACAAATCAATTAATAATATATCACTATCTATATTTATTTCCTTTGTAGGTATATCATTTTTTAAAATCTTTTTCATTACCTATTTACAAAGTTATTTTTAACTAATATTTTTTGAATTAATTATTATCAAAGGAATAATCATTTCATCCCTCGTTAAACCAGAGTGATTTCCTAAGGTTTTTCGATAATATTCTTTTACATTTTGGGAATTTATAAAACAAAATCCAGGTTTACACAAACTTATAAATTCACCTAAACCTTCTTTTGAATAGTTATCTAATTTATATAAACTAAATATATTTTTTTTAATAAATTCACTTGTTTCAAATAAATACATTTTGTTTTTAAAATCCTTGTTAAATTCATTCACAAAGTCTTTTCTCATTTCTTCTTTGACATAATAAAAAGCTGTTCCAAAATCAATAGTAGGCTCCGAATAAAAATATTTATTATATTTATTATAATCCATTATAACATTTTCATGTATATTTATTTGCCCATGATCAGCTGTTACAATTATTGTTAAATCATCTATTTTTGATAATTTTTCAACTAAAGCACTTATTTCATTTAATTTTCTAAAAACTTTTTCGTCATCAATTCCATAATCATGCTCAATGTTATCAATATCTGGCAAATATAAATAGGTAAAAGTAGTTTCATAATTTAAACATTCTTTTTTAAAGATATCAACAATATCATTAAAATCCTTATATCCAAATCTATTTTTTTTAAACGATACAAAATCAGAATAAATGCTATCATTAATATCTTTCGGAAACAAAATGGTTGTTTTGCAATTAAGATGTTTTAATTTCGATTCTGAAATAAATATATCCTTAGGAGAAATTCCAAAATTAGACAATGGTTTATTACTACCTCTTTCCAAAAAAAGTAATGGATAATAATTTACATTTTTTGGTCTATAGTAATTATACCAACCCCAAATTCCATGTTCCGAAGGATATTTAGCTGTAACTAATGAAGTAAGAACACAAGCAGTTGTGCTAGGAAAAACAGTTATCATATCACTAACTTTATTTTTTTTGATAATGTTATCATCAGGCATCTTTTCTATGATATTTGATCCCATTCCGTCTGATAAAATTAATAAAGTGTGTTTATTTTTCGGAATCAATTTTTGAAATTTTTCAAAATTTTTATTGAAATCAGATTCTATTCCATAACAACTATACAAGTATTTAGCTAAATCAACAATATTCAAATTATTATAATCAGGAATTACAAAATCATTTTCTATAAACACATTATCAAATTTATTCATAATTAATATCCCCCCTCAACTATTATTGTTTGACCATTTACATATGATGACTCATCGCTTGATAAAAAATATATAACATTTGCTATTTCTTCTTTAGTCACTTTTGTATCTTCTAAAGTATCATGAAGTAGTCCAGCACATATTGTATCTCTATCTGCATGCATCTCTGCCAAAATATATGCAACATTTAATGGATGACTAATATATGGTTCGCCACTTTGTCTCATTTGCCCCTTATGCAATGTATCAGCGTATTCGTAAGCTCTTTTAACAATTTCTACTTCTTCAGGATTATATTCTCTTAATTTATTCAATAAATCTTGTAATGTAATACTGTTATTCATTCAAAACACCTCCTACAAATAAAATAACGGTGCCAAAAAACACTATATTATAATGTAATTTCGGTCACCGTTATTATCTTATTACTAATTAAGTCTAAAAGAGAACATGAGTAAATATTGTTAGTATAATATTTATTCCTAGCACTGATTTTTTTGATTAAATCTAATAATTCCATTATAGAATCTTTTTTCATGCAGTCTCCTCTTAAAAATAATTAAATTAAATTTTAGCATACTTTTAATATTTGTCAATAGATTTTTTAAATAAATGTTGACTATTTTAACATTTATCTACTTAATTCAAAATCATCTTTTTCCTTACTATCATAATCTAATTCCGAATGTTTCATTCGGACATATTCTTTTTAAAAACCAACATAATTAAATAACTCGTCTTCTTTTGTAGTATCTAATGATATATTAACTACATCTTTTCTAGTAAAGTTTTTATTATCATAATGTGCTATTATTTCGTTAGTAGAAGTATGATTACAATAATAACAGTTGGAAAAATAAAAGAGAAA
>ENA-OROD01001375-OROD01001375.1-human-gut-metagenome-genome-assembly--contig:-NODE-1375-length-19778-cov-3.406936_pt1 | contig 19778 bp, 16 predicted proteins | sample MGYA00242123_ERZ509038 | MGnify/ENA primary metagenome ERZ509038 (study PRJEB26280, sample SAMEA2338719) | human gut metagenome | biome: human gut; feature: human-associated habitat; material: faeces... | reverse complement strand
TTTGTTGCTCAGGTGCTTATAAAAAATATTAAATTATAGTGTTGCGGAAATTAGACTAACTTCTTTTTTCCCTATTTTATCTGATGTAAGTTTTATATCGTTCATAATTTTTCTTTTTTTGAAAATAATTACTGACATAGTTACCGACATGGTTACTAACATAGTTACTAGCTCTGTTACTATTTCATGAAAAGTAGCAGAGCTTGAATTATCTGACTCTGTCGTTGACTTTGTCGTTCTGTATCAAAACAAAACGACAGAGTCGGATTGTTTATATTGTCTCCAAGAACAACAAACCCTTTTTGGTCGTTCTGTATTGTTGCTTAGGACTTGTCGGCTTATCTGGTACCGTAAGTTCCAGATAATCATGAAGTAGCAAAGGTTCGATGAATGCCTTGAAGTTCCATTGTTGATACGTAACACCAATTAAATCGTATATTTCCTTTCTGTATTTTGGTTCTTTGCAGAACTTAAGAATGGATACAACTTTGTCTGTTGCATCTGTATATGTATTATCACCTTCAGCTCTGTTAGTAGCTCTGTTAGTAGCTCTGTTAGTAGCTCTGTCACTATCCAGCCAAAAAGTGACAGTGCTGGTGCAAATATCACTCTCAAAAGTCACGTCATTGCCTGTGATTTCTTTCCACTCATTCATCATGTCGAAACCATAACCGATAGTTTCTGATAGATTTACGAGTCTGAATATCTTGGCGATAATCGGGTTGCGAGGATTAGAATAGAGATGGTTGCCCAGTTGGGATATAGGCACAGGATAGCCACCTGCATTGAAGAACTCGACTCTGTTGGTGTAGATATGGATGCAGGAGTGAATGGTGCTGAAAGGGTCGAAGTGGGAGAGCATATTGACCAATGCCTCTCTCAGAATCTTGAATTGCGAGCGGTCTTCCACATTGAATCCCTCGTCGTTCATCATGAATGGAGTATCCACGATGAGGCGCAGTCTCCTAATCATAATCTGAAAATACTCCCAAAGGTTCTCTTGCTCTGGGATGCGATAGGTATAGCGAGTTCGTGCTTCTCTCACGCTTCTGCCAGGAATCTCCACCAAGTCCATCCAAAACGTAGGGACATAGCGGCGAACCCATTCTTCTTTGCCAAAGCACATCAAGCCGCCATAATTCAGATGTCCCTCATTATCGGCGATGCCGATGCGCTTGCAGAAGTCGGCGATGTCATTGCCTATCAGATTAGGTCGAGGACTGTATAGCTTGAAGTAATTGCGATAGTCGCGAATGGTATCCTCGTTGAGCATGGAGAGATTGGAGTCTAAGAGTATCTGCTCAGACTTGATGCCGAATGATTGGTTATGAAACATGGCGGTTATCTCACCATTGGTTGCTCGCTGGTCTCCACTGCCAAATCGGATGAATGTATTCTGTGGATTGTTATAGTAGATAGGCTTGTGGGGTGATGAGGCGATATGAAATGCCAAAACCTTATGTCCATCTATATGATAAAGCATGCTCTTTGCATCAACAGCTTCATTGAACTTTTGGGAACGCAAGGTGCCCAAGAAGTCTTGTTCCAACTTCTCTGCATTGTCAACTCCTGATATTTCAAACTTCTTGCCATTCTGCTTTACTCCAAGCACTATCCATCCGCCGGAAGTGTTGGCGAATGCACTTACGGTTTCCCATATATTCTTAGGGAGTTCGCTCTTGGCCTCCTTAGCCTCGAAGTCCTCCCATTCGATGTCGTTGATTCTGTCTATCAGCTCTTCCTTTGTCATAATAATGATGATTAAATTGAAATATAGAATTTCTTCCTCCCTTCACTTCAAGAAATAGATAGGAGCATGCTGGGTGCCTTCCTTCTCCATGATGCCTTTCTCGCAGAAATGGTTGAGCCACTTCTGAGCCATGTAAGGAGTCAAGCCAAAGAGGATACGCAGGATGCGAGTGGTGATATAGCGGTTCTCTTGGAGATACTCCTTGATTTTCGCCAATAGCTTTTCCTCAGAGTATTTTGTAGATTGGTTGGAATAACGAGAGCGGACAAAGTGGACGTTGCGCTGTACTTCCTCCATTAGCTTACCTTCTGGTCGGAAGTTGATGCCGGTGATGCGTACTTCCTTGCCCGTAATCTTCTTGTCTGGATTCTCCTCAGGCATCTCTAGGCTAGCCGACATGGAGAAGTAGCCTATCTCTGGGATATAAAAGCGGCGTCCCATGGAGAATTCTTCCACCATAAGGTCGTGAAGCTCTGCCAACACCGCAGCCACATCTCCCTTGGTGAGTGAGCAGCGGTTCTGGATTTTCTCTTGCAATTGCTTCTCGGTCATAGGTTCATGTTGCACGATACGAACGTATTGACGCTTTTCTCCTGTGCCCTGGGCATTGTTGAGAGTGTAAATATCGTATTTCAGTTCCATATTTCTTGTTGTTTGATGGTTCGTTGTTTTCTATATTCTTTGTCTTCTATGAAAGATGATGCAAATATATATAATAATGTGATAACTTGTATCTTTTGGTGTAAACTATTAGGTTTATTTAAACATTGGTATATGTCATATGATTATACGGCATTTGTCATCCGACCGTATGATAAGTGTCGTATAATCACATGACAAATGTCACGCAATCGATATAATAGCTTTCTTGCATCGTTATAATTGCTTCCTTGCATCATATAAGTCACAACATTGTTACCATCCATCTCACCCTTGCCAATTCGCAGGGGGAGGTATGTGATGAGGCTGAGACTATCTATTACACCTTCGGACCTGAGAAGGCGCAGGAAATGGGGTTCAGTGGATGCAAGGTAGAAGGTGAATAAAAGGCGCCTTTCAAGAAACGCTCATTCAGAATGAGTGGTTTTGCTCAGAATTACTCATTCTGAATGAGTAAAAATGATAGAAATTACTCATCGAGTGGTTATCGTAGGATAGTAAATGCTGTAGATGTTCTCTGGCTTCTCATTCATGTCGGCATTGAAATTTACCTCTATTGGGGATGCGCTAATTTAAAGCAAAAATGCCATCTCCATCAAAACTGATAGAGGTGGCATTGGGTTCTATGCAGTATGTCCTTTCTTACATCAAATATGTATTAAATGAATGTGACTGAAAGTTGAGATTTTTATAATTTATTGTTCATATGCTTTTTGATAAAGCGACCCACATGATTCTCTTGTAGAGTTGTTGGGAGGGCTTTGAATATTTTCTTTTGATTCGAAGAACCTTTTATCAAATGCTGATAGAACAGATAGCAGATGATGCCAGGAGAATGGATATTGCTGAGTGCGTAAGCCGTATACTTGCACTCGTCCCATCCATCATGGTTTTTGCTTTCCTCTTCCACCCACTGCTTATAGAAACTTGATCCTGTGAGGCTGTAGTAACCATTGTGTACGCTTAGCTCTGCTATCTCTCCTGGCACAAAAGGAATGTCTATCCATTCCGAGCAGATGGTTCCATCTTTCATCAGTGCTCTCACTCTTCCCATGGTAATGTCCTTCAGGTCGTGCTTGTATGAGAAGTTTGTGCCGTTGGTAGCCACAAGGATGGGTTCTACATACATATCTGTTTCGTCTTTGTAACAGATAAAATAGCCACGGTCCCAAAGTTCAGGGTCACGCTTGCCAATAATCTCAAAGTTGCCTTTCAGGTTGGTCTGAGCATCTTTAAGCATCTTGGTCAACTGCTCATTAGGTACTTCTTTTTCTTCTTTAGTCTCTTCTTTAGGAGCTGCCTTTTCGTTTATGGTGTCTTTTGGGATTATTAAATCGCCTGTAAATTGTGTGGCTTTATACGTTTGCTGGTTTATTTCATTTGCTACGTGGTGCTTGTTTAAAGGAGCTTTTCCTTCTACGATGCTGATGTTTCCTTCATAGCCTTTTTCGTTAACCCAACCATTCTCTATGATATGACCCCATTCTATGGCACAGACTCTGCGCATGCCAGAGTGACCCATCTGTTGGCGATTGATAAGGACGCTATATGCCGAGAAATTTCCAACCATAATAAGGTCGTTGCCTACAGATATGTCAAAGTTCATCCATGTTTCAAGTGGGTTGTTGTTTCCATCTACCATATAGTAAAAGTCAGTTGCTGGCTGATTGCAATCTTTTTGAAAAGCCTTGTTGATTCTGTCCAGTTCCTTGAGAAACTTGTCTTTCTTGAGAGTTTTAAAGCGATATTTTTTCCAACTCCATTGTGCTGTGTCACCAACCTCATTTTTTGCTCCTGATTGATTCATGGTGAACGCCTTGTTGCTTACCAATTTCTCCAAAGCCTCTTTGAAATAAGACTTTTGTGCCTGTGCTCCCATTGATGAGAACATCATGAGTAATAAATATATGACATACTTTTTCATGTTCTTTGTTCTTTAATGTTTATACCTTATTATATATACTTTCTTTAGAGTTTTACGGTGATTCGCCGTATTTGTTGGCGGTCATCCTCACTTTGCACGGCATTGCTTGTAGTGGCTTGAGCTTCTGCTGTCTGCATTTTGAAAAGATGCTCTTCGGGCAAGGTTGACATAGGGAAGAGTACCGGACCTTTTTCTTCGGTGTCTGGCATGTCATCTCCAAACTCAGCTTTAGGTTTAGCCTCCCTTTTGGGAGCATTGAGCTTGGCGAAAGTCTTTTTCTTCTCGTATGTTCTGCTCTCGTCTGTGATGGCTTTTTCTGCTGTATTTTTCTTTTCTGCCGTCAAATTCTTTTCTTGCATCATAGCTTTTTGCATCGGCTGTGTAGCCTTTCTCACAGCCATTGTCGCTTTGCCCGACGCAGAAGTGGTATCCTTGGGTGGTTGCAGGATGATAGCGATGATGCCAGCCACGCATGCTGCGCAAATCCATGGAAAGATACGCAAGGTGCGATGGCTGACCAAGCTCTTCCTTGCCTTCTCTATTACTTGTTGCTTGGTTTGGGAGGAGGCATGGAAATCACATTGAGGTTGGAGCAGTTGCTCTATATCCTCAAATCCTTTGTCATTATGGATGTTCATTTGATCTTTCATATACTTTTCTCCTTTCTGAGTCGTTGTTGGATATGTTGGATGGCATAGCGATAGCGAGATTTCACGGTAGCTTCTGGTATCTCCTCCAGTTCGGCTATCTCTCGGAACGTCAAGTTGTCGTAACATTTCATTCTTACGATTTCCGCTTGCTCCTGTGGAATATCTTCCAGCAGTTTTGATATCCTGAGAAATTCCTCGTGTATTTGTTTGTCACCATTGCTGTTAGGTATGCTTGCCGCTTCATTGATAGCTATGATTTGCGGACGATTTTTGCGCAAGTAGTTTCGGCATGCGTTGCTAACAGAGCGAATGATGTAGCGGTCCAACTCTTCCACTTGTTGCCCTTCTTTCAGTTTCTTGAAAGCTGCAAGCAGCACCTCTTGTACAATATCTTCTGCATCCTCACGTTGCCCGATTCGAATATAGGCAAAACGAAATAGCCAGTCTTGCCGATTGTCGACAAGACTCTCCAGTTGTTTTATGAGTTTTGGGTTGTCTATATTCATTCGTTTCTTGTTTTTATGTTTCTAACTTTACTCATATAAACGTATATTTCTCAAAAAAGATTTTAAAAATACTCTTTTTTTCATTTATTTGTTACTATTGTGATTGTTTATGTAAAAATGAATGCTACGAAGTATGGAACATAAGAAGATAGTGATAGTTTGCGTAAAAAGAATAGGCACGCATCCTTTCGTGGGTGCGTGCCTATACCTTTTATTATATGCTACCTTTAAATCACCTTGACACTCTTTTTTCCTCCTCTTTCATCAATCACGATTTTCTCGAAGACGATGGCAGGATCGTTTGGCGTGAGAGTAAGGGTATGGATGCCATCGCCTGTAACGGGCAGTTCTATTTCTATCACCTTGTCGATGATGCGGGAGGCTACCGTAGGATAGTAGATGTTGTAGATATTCTCCGGCTTCTCGTTCAGATTATGATTTAAGTTGACGACGACCGGCTCGGCTCCATCTACGCTTACGCCATAAGTCAGGCCGCCCTTGTTCTGATAATCAAGGGTAGATTTGGTGATAATATGTATGCGTACCTTCTTGCTGTCAGTAGCAGATGATGCGCCTTGGCGTGCCAGAGCGTTCATCTTGAACCTGTAGGTGAGGCTGGCTCCTTTTACGCTTTTGGTGTATGGCATCAGGGTGACACCGGCTACACTTTTGCCCATGAATGGAATCTCTGTCCATTTTGCCTCGGCAGCATCCGTCTTGCTGCTATAGTAAGGAGCTTCGATTTCTACCACGCCGTTGTTTTCGCTGATAATCACTCCATCCTTGGAGGTTACCCGGAAGAGTTCCGGACAGGTATCCTTCTCGAAATCATCATTCCAACTCTTATAGCCGATATGCTTCTGGGTCATCATGCCGTTCCACTTGCCGCCAGCCATCTTATGATTGTAATAGTCGCAGATGAGGGAATCGCGCTTGAAGAGGCGCTCGCATTCATCAGCCCATACATTCGCCTTCGGATTGCCCTGCTTATAGAGGGCATGGTTCTGTGCCTGGGCAAAGTACATCTGATGCAGATTGCTCATCAGCTCGATAGGGAAGAGGATGATCTGGCGATAGGCATCGTGATAGGATGCCGGCAGACAGTTGTACTGGCGCAGCGCATCGGCTTCGAGCTGGAGATACTGATTTACCACCTCCTGCCATTCTCCGTTTTCCAGACTGTAGGTGTTCTTGTCGAGCATCTCAGGGGTGCAGCGGCCGTTGTACTTGCAGGTGAGGTTCAGAATGCGGGCAGCTTCATCAGCTTGCGATTCACCAAACTGCTGTGCGCACCAGTCGCGGGTATGACGGGTGATGTTGTTTACATCGTATTTATGTGGATTCCAAGCCATGTCCATAAACTGGCTGATAGGATATTCCATCGGCTTGAGGTCGCCAACATTGAGAATCCAGAGACGGTCAATGCCATTCTCGTAAGCAAGCGTCAACTGCTCCCAAGGATTCTGCACAGGAGTTACATTGAGCATCTTTGAGTTTCTTGGAGCACCTACGTAATCTACGTGATAGTATAAGCCCCAACCGCCTTTGTGTTTGCGTTCCTTGGCATTCGGCACACGGCGCACGTTACCCCAGTTGTCATCGCAGAGCAGGAGGGTTACGTCATCAGGCACCTTCATGCCCTTGTCGTAGTAATCCAATACCTCTTTATATAGTGCCCAAACCTGTGGGGTTTCGCTAGCCTTTCTGCCGGTTACGTCAGCGATAATCTTACGCTGGTCGTTGATGATGTTGGTCATCAGCTTCGTATCTGCCTCTTCGCTCATCGCTTCATCGCCGTCGCCGCGCATTCCGATGGTTACAATCTGTTCAGTTCCCTTCATTCGCTCAATGCCTTCACGGAAGAACTTCTGCAGGTTTGCCTTGTTCTTCTGATAGTTCCATGGTCCCCATCCCTTTCGGTTGCGGGCGTATTCCTGGTGGTTGCGGGCCATCGGCTCATGATGGGAAGTACTCATCACTACGCCCATCTCATCTGCCGTCTTCTCGTTTTCAGGGTCATCGGCATAGAAAGCCCAGCCCCACATGGCAGGCCACATCATGTTACCTCTTAGTCGCAATACCAGTTCGAAAACGCGCTGATAGAAACGGTGGTCGCCATATTCGGTGCCGTAGGTGTTCTTTACCCATGACGTTAGGCAAGGCGCCTCATCGTTGAGGAAGATGCCGCGATAACGTACGGCTGGTTCGCCATCTGTATAGATTCCTTTGTTTACGAAAATGGAATCGTGGTGCTCTACAGGTACGTCTGCCCAGTCATACCAAGGCGATACGCCCATCTGCTGCGAGAGTTCGTAGATGCCGTAGATGGTGCCTCGTCGGTCGCTGCCAGCAATGACGAGTTGACCATCTATGAGCGTGATAATAAACTTTTCATGTTTGCCCTTCAGTAGATTTCCGTTGATGCGCTTCTGTTTCACCAGTTGGTCGATGGCTGCAGAATGGCCGATGGTGCCTACGAGGATAGCTGGTCGGACTGTGTCGCTTTTTTTCAGAAAACCGGCATTCGAGGTGAGGGTGGCTGTGGCTCCACTCACACTTTTTATATCTTTCAGCAGGGCATGAGCAGCATAGCTCACTCCTTTGCAGTCGTTGGTATCCATGTAGATTTCTACCCGGTTATTGGCATTCAGCAGCAAGTCTCCTTGCTTGAAATTCACAAATCTGTCGGCTGCGCTCATGCTGATTGTTGAGAGCAGGGCAGCGCCAGCCAGGAATGTTTGCTTGATGTTGTTTAGTTTCATGTTTATTTATTTTGTTGTTATTTTCCGATTGTCAGCAATGTGTTTATGCCGGTTGCAAAGGTAGCCAAAACTATCCGAATGTACCTTATTTTATGTAACCTTTAGTTTTTAATATGTTTCATTTTTACTTTTCTGTCCGTTTCTCTTTGTGTTTTCAAAGAAAAATAGTAATTTTGCATAGTAAAAACAGAAAAAAGAATATATATAATGATAGACAGACCGACGATAGCAAAAATTATGGATGCCACCAAGATAGAAGAGGTGGTATCTGAATTTGTTACGCTCAAGAAGCGTGGCATCAATTATGTCGGCTTGTGTCCTTTTCATAACGATTCCAATCCATCTTTCTCCGTATCTCCAACAAGAGGTATCTGTCATTGCTTTACCTGTGGAAAGGGAGGCAATGCAATCAACTTTCTGATGGAACTGGAACAGATGACCTATCCCGATGCCCTTCGCTGGCTCGCCAAGAAATATAAAATAGAAATTCAGGAGCGGGAACTGACCAACGAAGAAAAACAGCGCGAGAGCGAAAGAGAATCCATGTTTATCGTCAACGATTGGGCAGCGAAATATTTCCAGGATATTCTCTTGCATGATGTGGATGGTATCGCTATCGGTATGGCCTATTTCCGAGGAAGAGGTTTCAGGGATGATATCATCAGAAAATTCCAGTTGGGTTTTGCGCTCCCTAAGCGTACTGCTCTTGCTGAGGCGGCTAAGGCGGCTGGTTATAATCCGAAATATCTGGTTGATACGGGACTCTGCTTCAAGGTGGATAAGGACGAAGCCGGCAATAAGTCGGGTGAGGATAAAGTTCTTGACCGTTTCTCGGGCAGAGCCATCTTCCCCTGGTTCAGCGTGAGCGGCAAGGTAGTGGCTTTTGGCGGACGAGTGCTCGACAGCAGAACCAAGGGCATCAGCCAGAAATATGTCAACTCGCCTGATAGCGTTATCTATCATAAGGAGCGCGAACTCTATGGACTCTATCAGGCCAAGAAGGCGATAGCCAAGGAGGATTGTGTCTTTATGGTGGAAGGATATACCGATGTTATCTCGATGCATCAGTGTGGCATCGAAAATGTGGTGGCTAACTCGGGTACAGCGCTGAGCGTGCATCAGATTAGATTGCTGCACCGCTTTACCAGCAATATCGTTCTTCTCTATGACGGCGATAATGCGGGTATTCATGCTGCGCTGCGAGGTACCGATATGCTGCTTGAAGAAGAGATGAACGTAAAGGTTCTCTTCCTCCCTGACGGCAATGACCCAGATAGTTTCGCCCGCAGTCATTCGGCAGAGGAATTCAGAAGATATATTCAGGAGAATCAGACCGACTTCATACAGTTTAAAACCGATATTCTGCTGCGCGGTGTGACAGACCCTGTAAAGCGAAGCCAGGCTATCAATTCGATTGTAGAGAGCATCTCGAAAATCAAGAATCAGATAACGCGCGCTTCTTATATCACCGACTGTTCTCACCGTTTGGGCGTGAACGAGGCAATTATCGTGAATGCCTTGAATAATTTTGTGCGCAACGGTATGAGTGAGCAGGTAAAGGCAGAGCGACGTGCTGCGGGATTGAAAGATTCGCCTGTAGCGGCAGCGCAGCAGGCGCAATCGGTGATGAGAGCGGTTACCCCACTGGATAAACTTCTGGAAGTAGAAGGACTTCTGGTACAGTTGATTATTCATCATGGCGACCAGCTCATCACGGTACAGGATGTAGACGGAAATGATGTGGAGGTAGCCGTTGCCCAGTATATCAGTCTTGATTTGGGTGGAGATGGCTTTAAGTTTCATAATGATTTATATAATCAGATTATGCAGGAGGCTGTGGAGCATCTCGAAAAAGAAGATGATTTTGTCGCCGAAACTTATTTTGCCAATCATCCGAATCCGGAAATCAGCAGGTTGGCAGGTTTGCCTACAGGTGACCAGGAGGTATCTACGGCTAGTCTGCAGATGAAGATGAGTGCCGACAAACTCCGTCAGTTTGTCTTTAAAGACATCTTGAGCTTCCGTACTCATTATATTGCTCAGCGTATTATTGAGGTACAGCAGGAGTTTGCCAGGAATCCGACCAATCGTGAACTGCTGCAGGAGTTTATGAAACTCAAGCAGATGAACACGCTTCTGGCGAGTCAGGCAAACAATATTTTCAATTAACCGGAACTCCTGTCCTGTGGGGAGGAACTCTGTAATGAAGTATTAGAGATTTAAAAGGAGAAATGCTATATGATTTATTTTCACTGGATATATCTGTTGCTTTATGTTGTGATAACCGTTCCGGCTATCATCACCGTCTTGATGGACAATCGTCAGCCCGCCAAGACGATGGCATGGATATTGGTCTTCTTCTTCATCCCCTTTGTGGGTATCATCTTCTATTTCTTCTTCGGACAGAATACCCGCAAGGAACGGCTTATCAGCGACCGCAGCATGGACCAGCTCACCAAGCGCTCCATGCTCGAGTTCGTAGAGCAGGAGAATCTTCACCTGCCAGACAGCAATAAACCGCTGATGAATCTCTTTGCCAACCAGAGTTGGGCGCTGCCTTTTAAAGATAATCAGGTGGATATTTATACCGATGGCTATGATTTCTTCCTTACCTTATTATATAATATAGGACAGGCAAAGCATCATATTCATCTCGATACCTATATCTTCGAAGCCGATGCCTTGGGATATCTGATAGCTGATGCCTTGATTGATAAGGCGGAGCAGGGAGTAGAGGTGCGACTGATTTATGATGATGTAGGCTGCTGGAAGGTGAAGGATGAATTCTTTGAACGTATGCGTGATGCAGGCATTGATGTACATTCGTTCATGCCAGTCCGCTTTCCGGCTTTTACGAGTAAGGTAAACTATCGTAACCACCGCAAACTCTGTGTCATAGATGGTAAGGTGGGCTTTATCGGCGGCATGAATATAGCTCTGCGCTATGTGAAGGGTAATAAGAAACAGGCTTGGCGAGATACGCATCTCCGTATAGAGGGCGGTGGCGTTTACGCCATTCAGAGAGCCTTTCTGGTAGACTGGTATTTCGTAGACCGTACGTTGGTTACCAGTCGCCAGTATTATCCGCCGGTCAGTACGCATATCCGCAACAATTGTCTCGTACAGATAGTTACGAGCAGTCCTATCAGTCCTTGGCCTGATATCATGCAGGGCTATGTCCGCATCCTGCTTCAGGCCCGGAAGTATGTGTATATGGAAACGCCTTATTTCCTGCCAACCGAACCTGTATTGTTTGCCATGAGAACAGCAGCTCTGGCGGGTGTGGATATCCGTCTGATGTTGCCTCGTCATGCTGATGCCAAACTGGTAGAGTGGGCATCACGTTCGTATGTGATGGAAGCGATAGAGGCTGGCGTAAAGGTTTATCTCTATACGGCAGGCTTTAATCATAGTAAATTGCTGGTGAGCGATGATGATCTCTGTACGATAGGCAGTACGAATATTGACTTCCGAAGTTTTGAGAATAATTTCGAAGCGAATGCCTTCTTCTTTGATGAGGGGATGGCACAGCGCGTGAAGGCTGTCTATCTGCGGGATGAGGCGAAGAGCATCCTGGTAGATGATGTATCTTATTTCGTAAAACGTCCGTTCCTGCAGCGCCTTTTCGAGAGTACGGTAAGATTGCTCTCGCCGCTGCTGTAACGAATAAATCCCCGTTTGTATCTTGTCTGGTGCAAACGGGGATTTTTTCTATCTGAATATTGAGAAGTTTACGCTTCCGTAACTTCTGTGTTCCAGGAATCGTGGATGCTCGGAGAAATCATAGTCTTTGCCATGCTCAAAGACGAAGATGCCTCCTTCGTTGAGATAGTCGCCATTCAGAACGAGGTCTGGAATCTGCGGCAACTCCTTCAGAGCGTATGGAGGATCGGCAAAGATAAAGTCAAACTTCTGCTTGCAGGTCTTCAGAAAACGGAATACATCACCACGAATCAGAATATCCTTGTCTTCGCCTAACTTCTGAAAACATTGGCGTATGAAGTTGGCATGATCGCGGTCGGCCTCTACGCTGACTACCCGGCTGCAGCCTCGTGATACCAGTTCGAGCGAAATGCTGCCCGTACCGGCAAAAAGGTCGAGGGCAGAGGTATCTTCGAAATCAATATATCCCTGCAGAACATTAAAGATGTTCTCCTTTGCAAAATCTGTTGTCGGACGCGCCTTAAACGAACGTGGAATGTCGAAATGGCGTCCCTTATATTGTCCTGTTATGATTCTCATATTTACTTTGAACTTTGAATGTTGAACATTGAACTTTATGATAAGCTATTCTGTTGAATTCTTAACTATCAACTTTTAACAATCAACTCTTGTCTTACTTACTTAGGTACAGTGCCATCAAATCGAATGGCAGACCTTTAATCTCTGTGATGGGCGCACGGTTGAATTCGGCGGCAGGATTCAGAATGAAGGTCTTCTTGATATAGAGTTTCGTGTTGTAGAGGAACCAATCCTTATCCGGAACATTGCCTGATACATGCAACTCATCCTGCATCTGGTTGAATCCTAACTGCTTCCATACATAGAGAATGAAATAGAGGGCATCCTTGGCATGCTCGGCATTGAACGAGTTGAAGAATTTGAAACGGTTCTTCTCGAAACCGAAAACGTCCAGCTTCTTGTCGTGGAAATAAACATAGAGCTTGCGGTGAATGCCGGTGAAACTGCGATGATGCAGATAGTGCCACATCGGTTGCATGATAGGTGTGAAGCGGACATCCTTGAAGTTGTCTTCTACCACCATCTTCAAATCCTTGTTGATAGGAAAAACCGCTACCGCATTCAGTTCCGGCTGCACTCTGTAGAGAATGGCATCGCTGTTATGACTGTTGAAGGCATGCTGATAGAGCACATCGATATCCTCTTCATGAAATTCTTCGATAGGAACCAGCAGGATAGGCGAATCGAGATATACGCGTACCTTCTGGTATCCCCGCTGCAGGAGAGTACTCTCCTTGAAAGCCTGACGCAAGTTGGCTGCCATCGAAACACCACTCTTTACTGTGTAAGGTTCATAGATGAGCTGATGCTCAGCTTCACGGTCAACTACCGAAAAACTGAGGGTGTTTCTGCTCACGCGGATGGTGAGTCGTGCTTGCTGAATGTTGTTACCTTTTATTTGCATATCTGTTACCAATTACCTGCGTTGTTATTATCTGTCGTTAAATCGCCTATCTTGAGTCCGGGATAGTTGCCGGCATAGTTGGCCTCCTCTATCTTCTGCTGTATGGAACCTTCATCGAGTCCGTCGAGGAAGGTTTCATAACCGGCCCCACATTCCATCACTGGAATCTGCTTACCGCTTTTTCCTACGATAACCGTGGCAGCAAGTGTAAACTTCTTACCGTCGGCATAGGGAATGTATTGGGCATCTTCCTGTAAGAACTTGCCTTTTACTAGTGTCGGAAAATCGCCTGTATATACGCCATGTTTCGCCTTGTATTTCTCTTCAGCCTGACGTATCTGCATCAGTTTCTCCTTTACCTCTGCTTCTCTGCTAGCCATGGCTTTCTGGAAGCGGATGGGCTGGCTCACACTCAGAATACAGAGTAGCATCATGATGATGACGCATGCTCCCAAAATATAATTATTCTTTATTCTTTTTCTCATTTCAAAAAGTATTATTACTTTTGCACAGCAAATAGGTGCAGTAAATTTTCTGCAAAGATACTAAAAGTTTTCGAAATATGAACATTGAAGAGTTAAAATATCAGATATTACAGCAATTTGGCTTTCCGCCAACCCCAGAACAGGCTCAAGCACTCGATGTTTTCGTGCAGTTTATGACGGATTGTAATCCTCATGCTGTGATGATTCTCCGGGGTAGTGCGGGTACCGGTAAGACATCGCTTTCGGGTGCTGTCGTCCGTACGCTCCGTGCTGTTCGCCAGAAGGTGATGCTCCTTGCCCCTACGGGTAGGGCGGCTAAGGTCTTCTCTCTGAACAGCGGGATGCCTGCCTATACCATTCATCGCCGCATCTATCGCGAAAAGGCGTTTGCCGGAGTGGATGGACAGTTCAATCTCAATGATAATCTCTATACTGATACGCTTTTCATGGTGGATGAGGCTTCGATGATTGCCAATCTGGGATTGGGCGAAACCACCTTTGGCAGCGGTTGTCTGCTAGATGATCTGATTCATTTTGTGTATCAGGGACGTAATGACCGACTTTTGCTGATTGGCGATAAGGCACAGTTGCCTCCTGTTGGTGAGGAAGAATCACCAGCCCTTTCTGCAGCGATGCTCCAGGGATATGGACTGTCGGTTTATGAGTGTGATTTGAACGAAGTAGTCCGTCAGAGTCAGCAGTCGGGTATTCTCTTTAATGCTACCCGCATCCGTCAGATGATTACCCACGATGACATTACCCAGCTGCCTAAAATCCGTTTCTCCGGTTTCTCGGATATCAGGGAAATGCCGGGCGCAGAACTCATCGAGGCGCTTGGCGACAGTTATCATCATGTAGGACTGGACGATACCATTGTTGTGACTCGTAGCAACAAGCGCGCCAACATCTTCAACCAGGGCATCCGCAACATGGTGCTTGATAGGGAAGAGGAACTCGAGAGTGGCGACATGCTGATGATTGTGAAGAACAATTATTATTGGATGGAGGAAGAAAGAAAGAAGATAAAGGAAAGGCAATTAAGTGAAGAACGAAAAGTGAAGAGTGAAAAATTTAATACTTTAGCTAATCATACAGTTCAAAGTAACGAAGTTCCAAGTCATGAGATTCCTGCTTTTCTTGCGAATGGTGATAGGGCGAAGGTGATGAAGGTGAGCCGTCGCATCGACCTCTACGGCTTTCATTTTGCCACCCTTCTGTTGAAATTTCCCGATTATGATAATTATGAACTGGAGGCTACGGTATTGCTGGATACCTTGACGAGTGAGGCTCCTGCTTTGACCCATGATCAGCAAGAGCAGCTTTTCCATAAGATAGAGGAAGATTATCAGGATATACCACTGAAGGCAGACCGTATGAAGGCAATTCGGCAAGACCCGTATTTCAATGCTCTGCAAGTGAAGTTTGCCTATGCCGTTACCTGTCATAAAGCGCAGGGTGGACAGTGGTCGCATGTCTATGTATACCAGGGCTATATGACGGATGAAATGCTTACTCCCGATTATATCCACTGGCTCTATACTGCATTTACACGAGCCACAGAGATGCTCTATCTCGTGAACTGGCCAAAGACGCAGGTAGAAGGAGAGTAATATTACTCTTCTTCTTTTGTTCAGGATTTATATGAAAAGAAAAAGTCCGGCTCTCTCTCGAAAGTCGGACTCTTAAATTTTTGAGTTATTTTTTGGGAAAAGTGGGTAGTGATGGATTCGAACCACCGAAGGCATAGCCAGCAGATTTACAGTCTGCCCCATTTGGCCACTCTGGTAACTACCCAAAAGCTTTATATCTCAAAAGCGAGTGCAAAGGTAATGCTTTTATTTGATATTACCAAATTTTTTCGGCACTTTTTTCTCTTTTCCTTCAAAAAATGTTCATTTTCCCCTATAAAATAGGTTTTTCCCCTCTCTTCCCCCTTTTACCTTTTTACCCTTTTACCTTTACCACATGTCTTCTGCGGTGTTTTCTTGACAGCCTTCTGTGCTTGTAATGCTCATATTTCTTGATGGCAACGAATACCGTGAGGGCAAGGACTACGGCCAGCAGGAAGATAACGATGCCGCCGCCCAGATTGTCGCCCTTCACCTTCGACCACATATCCAATACCTCGGGAGTATGATCGCCGGCATCATGAATCATGGCGCATCGGCCTACTATGCTGCTGTCTGGATACATGATAGGGTTGAGATGGACACTCCTGCCTTCCTCGCCAAAGAAGTAGGCCAGATTTACAGGTTTGGGATACGCCTCTGCATCGCTCATAGCTTCTAATACCTTCTTGCCTGCCACGCTACTCACATATCCTGTAGTCTCCATATTAGCGAGTGCCACGTCTTCCTGACAGAGATAGTTGATGAAATAGGCGGCAGCCTTCGGATTGCGGGAATATTTAGGGATTACCCAACCGTCGAACCATACATTGCTTCCTTCTTTCGGTACCTCATATCCCAGTTCTACACCCACTTTCCCGGCTTCTTCAATAGCCCAGACGGCATCACCGCTCCAGGTCATGTTGAGATAGGCTTTGCCTTTGGTCATGGTCTCCTTGCCGAAGTCGGCTTCCCATCCTTCAATGTTTGGCTTCAGAGCTTTCAGCTCTTTCTCTACTGTGGCTACGGCAGCGGGTGAATAGTCGTTCATCAGCTGTGGTATGGTCACCTTGCCTGCTTCCAGGTCTTTGCGGTGTGCCCAGATGAGGGCGGTGCCATAGGAGTCGCGGTAGGAATCCTTCATCAGGAGTTTGCCCTGATATTTTCTGTTCCATAAAGTTCCCCAGGTCTGTGCATCATTTATAGGTACGTGCACCTTATTATATAGGATGCCACAGGTTCCCCACATGTAAGGCACGGCATAATGGTGGGCGATGCGCCCATTGTTGGAGGTGGCATCTATCTGTTCAACAATGTATGGTGATACTTTGCTGATATAGTTGGGCGTCTTGCCGAAGGCGGTGTCGATAGGCAGGAGAAGGTCTTTGCGGAGCATGCGCTCGATGATATATTCTGACGGGCATACCACGTCGTAGTCTTCATGACCTCGCTCTATCTTGGTAAGCATCACCTCATTGATGTCGAAGGTCTGGTAGATAACTCGGATCTTCTTGCCGGTCTGCTGTTCATACCATTTCGGGAAGTTGGCAAGAACGTCTTCATCTATATAATCAGCCCAGTTGTAAACCTTCAGAATCTCCTCGCGGTTCTCTTTGTTGTAACAGGAAGAGAGCGGCAGAATCATCAGCAGGCAAAGAAAGAGAAAGACGATTGTCTTAACTCCTTTTACTCCACTGACTCCTAATAATATCTTGTTCTTCATTCTCATTTCTTCTTATTTTTCTCAGAACGTTTGTTGATGATAATCAGCATCACCAGTACCAGTGCGAAGATGATGGTACTCAGCGGACGAAGTTCTGGAGTTAGTCCTCCCTTTCTTGCATCGGCATAGATGAATGTGGAGAGGGTTTCCAGACCTTCGTTACCTATCGTGAAGATGGTGACGGCGAAGTCATCGATACTCATCGTGACGGCAAGCATGAAACCGGAAATCATACCCGGCAATATCTCTGGGATGATGACCTTGCGAAGTGCCTGCATCGGAGAGGCGCCCAGATCGAGTGCCGCCTCATAGAGGTTCGGATTCATCTGCTTCAGTCTTGGCATCACACTCAGGATAACGTATGGCAGACAGAAGGTGATATGCGAGAGTACTACGGTAGTATACCCCTGCGGAATGCCCAGCGTGATGAAGAGCAGGAAGAGCGAGATACCGATGATGATGTCGCCGTTTAGTATCGGAATATTGTTGACAAACTGGATGGCATTACGTGCATAGCGGTTGCGCAGGTTGTAGATGCCGATGGCTGTCAGGGTTCCGAAGAGCGTGGATACGGTTGCGGTAATCAGGGCGATGGTTACGGTATTGACCAGTGCCGCTGTGAGCGAATGGTGTGTACCTTCGGCAAAGAGATTCTTGTAGAGCTGTAGCGAGAAACCCGTCCAGTTGCCCATCACCTTCGCTTCGGTAAACGAGAAGATAATGATGATGAAGATAGGGGAGTAGAGTAGCAGCAGGAGCAACCAGAGATAGCCCTGGCAGAATACTTTCTTCATCATATCCTTACTGAATAATGACTGCATCATCTGATACCTCCTTCCTGTTTACTGCCATCACCTGCGATGAGGGTGGAGGCGCCGATGAGGAAAAGCATGATGAGCGAGAGGGCTGCACCGTAGTTCCACATCGAATTGTTGATGTTCTCCTGGATGGTGGTACCGAAGAGCTTGATGTTGTTCATCGTCAGCAGTTCGGAGATAGCGAAGGTAGAGATGGTTGGCATGAATACCATCAGGATGCCACTTGCTACGCCCGGCATGGAGAGGGGCAGGATGACCTTGAAGAACTGCTGCCAAGGCGATGCTCCCAGGTCTTCGGCTGCTTCGATATAGCTGCGGTCCATCTTCTGCAGGGTGTTGTAGATGGGGTAAATCATGAATGGGATGAAGTTGTAGACCATACCGAACAGGAGGGCGCCCTCACCCAGCGGAAGGTCGGCAAAATCGAAGAGGGCCACGGTGGCAAGTGTGCGCACCAGGATGTTTACCCACATCGGCAGAATGAAGAGCATGACGATGGTGTTGGCATACTTCATTCTGGTTTGTGTCAGAATATAGGCGGCCGGATAGCCCAGCAGAATGCAGAGCAGGGTGTTGAGAATGGCGATGCCTATCGAATACACAAAGGTGTTGATGGCTTCGGGGTGTGCCAGGAACTTCTGGAAGTTGTAGAGCGTCAGGGCTCCGTTCTCATCGGTAAATGCGAACACTACGATGAGAAGCAATGGCAGTACCACAAATATCGCTGCAAAGATGGCGTAAGGTATCGACCAGCTTTGTCGCGAAGAGATAAACTTGATAATGTTCAATTTATAATTGATAATTAGGAATTAATAATTTTTATTCAAACGAAATATTCTCCTGAGGAATGGTGATAGCCACATGATCGCCTAAATCCCATACATCCTGTGTATCTACATAGAGCTTCTCGCCCCAGTCGGTATCTATGGTGAGATGATAGTGGTCGCCCTTGTAGAGAATGAAGCTGATGTTGCCTGTAAAGGTTCCTTCGCTCTCGTTGTCGAAGAGTTCTATCTTGTTGAAAGGCACGTTCACCCGGATGGTTTCGTTTCCGTTTTCATCGGTCTGAATCTTGTCCTTTATTTCTTCCGGAATCTCCATCTGGTATTCGCATCCCAGGAATTCTATTGTTCCGTCGCCGTTTACCTTTGCATTGAAGGTATTGGTGATGCGCTCCTTCTTCATGATGTGAATATTGTCGGGTATCACGCTCATTCCTATCGTCTGGCCTACTTCGAAATGCTTGTAGTTCTGGATGAGAAATTCATTGCCCTTCTCGGTTTCTGCCAGCATCTCGTAGTGTACTCCCTTGAAGATAGAAGAGGTTATCTTGCCCACAAACTGGGCGTGGGTGGTATCGGTGGAAACTTCTATATCCTCAGGACGTATCACGACATCCACTTCCTGGTTGCAGCCGAAGCCCTTGTCTACACAAGGCAGTTCAGTACCTGCCACATTCACCAGACAGTCGTGGACCATCGTTCCGCAGAGAATATTGCTCTCGCCGATAAAGTCGGCTACGAAAGCATTGGCTGGTTCGTTGTAGATATCGGTAGGTGTACCTATCTGCTGTATCTCTCCCTCGCTCATCACCACGATGGTATTGCTCAGGGTGAGGGCTTCTTCCTGGTCGTGAGTTACGTATACGAAGGTAATGCCCAGGCGTTCGTGCATCTGCTTCAATTCCAGCTGCATGTCTTTACGCATCTTGAGGTCGAGTGCTGCAAGCGGTTCATCCAGGAGAAGA
>ENA-OROD01001373-OROD01001373.1-human-gut-metagenome-genome-assembly--contig:-NODE-1373-length-19799-cov-4.588635_pt1 | contig 19799 bp, 15 predicted proteins | sample MGYA00242123_ERZ509038 | MGnify/ENA primary metagenome ERZ509038 (study PRJEB26280, sample SAMEA2338719) | human gut metagenome | biome: human gut; feature: human-associated habitat; material: faeces... | reverse complement strand
CTATGTGCGCGTGCAGCTCGACGAATACGAGATCAACATGCGCTTCGACCCGCCGAAAACCACGCTTGTAACGGATCCGATCAACCGGCTGGACAAGGACAGCGCCGCCGCATCCGGCGACGGGAGCAAATCCGATCCGTATGTGTTCGAAGAGTTTGCGCCCTCCGGCGTGGTGCGCAGCATTGACCGTTCCTTTGTGAGCGCGCGGATCAAGGACGCGGGAAACGGCGCCTGCTATTCCATTCTTACGAATGAGGACGGAACGGTGCAGCTTACCATGAACGTTGTAAAGACCAGCACGCCCACGCCCACGCCCGATCCGTCCGCCTCGCCCGGCCCCTCCGATTCGCCTGGGCCGAGCGAAAGCCCGGGCGGGCCCGGCGGCTTGACAAAGGAGCAGCGAGAAGCGCTCATCCGCGAAACGGCAAAGCAGATTCGCGACGCGGAGCTGAAGTACAAGCAGCTTCGGCTCGATCTCCAGAAGCTGACGCTCGAGGGCGCGGACGGCTATATCCGCGCAACGATCGACGGCGTCGTGTCCAAGGTGGAGGACCCGGAGACCCTGTCGAACGGCGAGCTCATGATCGCCGTCAAGGGCAGCGAGGGTTTCTATGTGCGCTGCATTGTGGACGAGATGAATCTGGACAAGATCAAGGTCGGCACGGAGCTGAGCGGCACATGCTACGATACGGGGACGACCTGTACGGGCCGTGTCACGGAGGTCGATACGGTCCCCGTCACGACCAACTATTACCGGGGCGGGAACTCCAACAACTCGGGATACGCCCTGCGCATCTATATCGAGGACGGCGATCAGCTGCAAGCGGGGCAGTACGTCGAATTCCGGCTGCAGCAGGACGAGAGCGCGGAAACGGCGCTGTATCTGAGCCAGGCCTTCGTGCGCGAGATCGACGGCGTGAGCTATGTGTTTGTGGCGCGCGACGGAAAGCTGCGGCAGGAAACGGTCAAGCCGGGCAAGGTCATGTACGGCTATGTGGAGCTTGTGGGAACGACGCTGACGGAGGAAGACATGATCGCGTTCCCCTACAATAAGGACGTGCATGACGGCGCGCCGGTCAAGACAACGAAGGAAAGCGATGAAGCTGGCGTCGCCCGCGGCGGCTGAAACGGAGGCAGCGAATGAGTGAATATCTGAGAAGCGCATTGGACGGCATTTGGGCGCACAAGCTGCGCAGTATGCTGACGATGCTCGGCATTATCATCGGCATTGCGTCCATCATCGCGATCTCATCGACCATTATGGGTACGAACGAGCAGATCAAGCAGAACCTGATCGGCGCAGGCAACAATACAGTGACGATCAAGCTGTATCAGGGAGACTATGAGATGCAGCTCGAATACGAGCAGGTTCCGGAGGGCGTTCCCATTCTCGATGCGAGCATCCTGAAGGAAATCCGCGAGATTTCGGAGGTCGAGGACGCTGCGCTGTTTTACAAGAGAAACGCGTGGCAGGCGGTATATCACGGCGAGACGGGCTTGAGCCAGGGTACGATCCTCGGCGTGGATGAGAACTACATGGACGTTTACGGCTATCAGCTCCGCGCCGGACGCAGCTTTGTCCCGGAGGATTTTTCCGAGTACAGAAAGGTCGCGCTCATCGATAAGAGCGCGTCGGACACGCTGTTCCTCGGACAGAATCCGATCGGACAGACCGTTGAGATCAAGGGCGAGCCGTACATCATCGTGGGCGAGATCGCCCAGTCCGCGGCCTTTACGCCCGTGATCAATACCATTGACGAATACTATACCTACATGGATTCGAGCGGCGGCAAGGTGCTGATCCCTATAGGGACCTGGCCGGTCATTTACAAGTATGACGAGCCGATCTCGCTCGTGGTGCGGGCAAGGAACACGGAGGCCATGACCGAAGCGGGGAAAAAGGCTGCGGCCGTGCTGAACGGGCGCTTTACGAAGGATACCGGCGAAGTGAAGTATGCGAGCGACGACCTTTTGGAGCGCGCAAAGCAGCTGCAGGAGCTGTCGAGCGCAACGAACCGGCAGCTCATCTGGATCGCGTCCATTTCACTGCTGGTCGGCGGCATCGGCGTTATGAACATCATGCTGGTGTCCGTGACGGAGCGCACGCGGGAGATCGGCCTGAAGAAGGCGCTCGGCGCGCGGCGCAGGGTGATCTCGCTGCAATTCCTGACGGAGGCGGGCGTGCTGACCTGCATCGGCGGCGTGCTGGGCGTGATCGTCGGCGTCGCGCTTGCGTTCATTGTTTCCAAGATCTCGCAGGTGCCGATCTTTATCAGCGGCTATATCATCGTCGCCGCGGTTGTGTTCTCCTTTGTCGTGGGCCTGTTCTTCGGCGCGGTCCCGGCATATCAGGCCTCGAAGCTCAACCCGATCGAGGCGCTCCGGCACGAATAAAGGTATAGCAGACAGAACAGGCAAGAAAAAGACCGTTCGCCTTGTACGCGGCGGTCTTTCTTGTACTTCGACGCCGGACGGCCCGGCAGCAGCTCCGGTTGCCGGATCCTCGGCACAGGTGTAGAATAGTACAGGCGCAGAGATCTCTGCGGCGAATACGGAACACAAACAGAAGGAGAGCGTTCATGTCCATCGAAAAGGTTCGAGCGGCGTTTCGCCCGCTTGGGATCGAACACCGCATTTTGGAGTTTCCCGTTTCCTCTGCAACGGTAGAGCTTGCGGCGGAGGCGGCGCATGTAATACCGGCCCGCATTGCAAAAACGCTTTCGTTTCGAGATGCGGAGGGCGAGGGCTGTATGTTGATCGTAACGGCGGGGGACGCGAAGATCGATAACCGAAAATTCAAGGATCGCTTTCATTTTAAAGCCCGGTTTCTCACGCCGGAGGAAGCGAAACAGCTCACGGGTCATGCCGTGGGCGGCGTCTGTCCCTTTGCATTGCCCGAGGGAGTGCCGGTGTATCTCGACATATCGCTGCGCCGCTTTGAAACGGTGTTTCCTGCGGCAGGCAGCAGCAACAGCGCTGTCGAGCTGACCTGTAAAGAACTGGAGCGCTATGCCGCCGCAGCCGATTGGGTGGACGTTTGCAAAGACTGGGAGACAGAGGGCAATTGAAGACAAGCGCGGCATTGTACAGATCGCCGCACAGAAGAATAAAAGCAAACTGCGGTGCAACGGAAAAAACCATTGCCTCGCAGTTTTTTATTCTTTGAATGTTTGTTCCCTCGTTGCGCGAACGTTCGCAGGGGAACCAATGCTTCCTTACAGACACTAATTTTCTGCTTTGCAGGAATAGCATACGACAGAATCCGTTGATACGCCTGTATGTTTATGGTAAAATATGACGTAAATATTGGAAGAAATAACAAAATAACAGGAGAGATTTGATTTTGAAAAGAGTAAGCGCACGACTGCTATGTAAGCTGCTTCGGGTCACAAGCCTCGTGCTCTGCCTCTTGCTCGTGCTTTGTTTGGACGGCACGGTTTCGCACGCGGATACGCAGGTAACGATCAATCAGATCAGGTATTCTCTGGATACTTCCGGCCTTACGGCGGAGGTAATGGGAGGAAAAACCCGTCTCTGCGCTTAAATCGAGAAAAGCCCCTAAATTGGGGCTTTTATATTACTTTTTCTTATCGATAAACAATAAAATCGTTTGATGGATTTAGTAATTATGTGTGTATTTTTTTAATTTTAATTACAATTTTGTGTTTTCTGAACACGAAACTGCACACGAAACTGCACACGAAAAAGTATCACAAAAGAGAGTTGAAATAGTCATCCATTTTTCTATCTACTGCTAAACGCTCCGGCGAAAATGTATTCGGAAAAGGACTGACGGCTTTGCCGCGCAAGGCGTTTGCGAACATATAGGGCTGGGGCATTAAGGGAATCATTTTTCGCGGCACACAGTACTCCGACATCGCGGCGGACGCTTTTTCGGGCAGCGATTTTTATGAAACCACTGTGCCGGTCACGGTGCACGGAGCATATGGCTCTATGGATGCGCTGCTCACAGGGGCGCTGACGAACGGTTTTTCCGTTACCTATTTGGATCCGGACGCGAAGAATGCCGCGTGGCTGCAAGCGCAGATCGACGCCGCGCCCGACGGCGTGGAAACAACGATTGCATTGAGCGCCAATGTGCTCGCCGAGCAAACGATCGTGGTACCCGGCGGGAAGAATATCCGGCTTGTGAATCAGGACGGAACGAGGACGATCGCTGCGGCAAAGACGCTGAACGTCTTGTTCCTTGTAGAGAACGGCGCCGTGCTTGCGCTGGACGGAACCGACGACACTGCACTGTGGCTGCTTGGCAGCGAGGTGAGCAAATCGTTTACCGGAAATCTTCTTACGGTGGAGAAGGGCGCGTCCGTCTATCTCAAACACGCAACGCTGAGCGGAAGCAAACGGATCACGGCGCAGGAGGCTGCGGCTGTCTTTGTGAACGGCTACTTCAATATGTCGGGCGGCGTGATTGAAAACTGTCAATCGAATACGGTGCTTGGCGGGACTGTCACAGTGCGCGCCGGAGCCAAAATGGACATGACCGGCGGAACGATCCGAAACAATCAAAACCTTGCGCCAAACGGCGGAGGCGGCGGCATTCTTGTATATGCATGGAGCGAAGCCGATAAAAATGCAGAACTGAACATTTCCGGCGATGCGCTGATCACAGGGAATATAGCTGCGATGCAGGGCGGCGGCGTATGCGGGATCGGAAACGTATCGATTAACATGAGCGGCGGCAAGATCATTGGAAACGAGTCGGACGGCACCGGGACAAAGAACGGTTACGGCGGCGGTCTTTCCATCAGCGTTGCGATGAATGACAGTCAGATTTTTGCAAGCGACGCAAAATTCCATATGACCGGCGGCGAGATCTCCAAGAATAAAGCGAATAAATCCGGCGGCGGCGTTTACATCAATACAAGCGGAGCCGTGCTTGAAGGCGGCAGGATTACGGATAACACCGCAAGCGGCAGAGGCGGCGGGGTCTATGTCAGTGTAAAACCGTATACGGCCAGACTGTACAACGTACTCGTGACAGAGAACACGGCATATACGATGGGCGGCGGCATCTGGCTTTGCCCGACGGGTTCGCTGGAGGTCTACGTGACAAACGGCGGGGCAGTTTTTGAAAACGCGACAAGGGACAGAGACGGTGCGGGAGACGATCTCGCGTTCGTTTCCGGCGAAGGGAAGCTGACGCTTGCGGATCGCATGTTGGGCGGCGGCGTCTGTTTCTGGTACAGAGACGGCGGCGTGTATAACAATAATCCGGCTTACATCTCCTCGACGGGAAAAGTTGACAGTTCGATCCCGCGCTTTGATCCGGCAAACCCGGTTGGCCCCTATACAGCCATCGAGCATGGCGCGGAGAATTACGCGCTGAAATCCATGCCCGAAAAGAACGCAAAGACGCTGGCAGAGCGGGAAGCAAAGTTGAACATTTCGGGCAACGCGGCGGGCTTCGGCGGCGGGATCGGCTCAAACGGCGGAGTCATTATCGGCACGCAGGAGGAGTATGTGGTAAATGTGCAAAAGATATGGGATGAGAAAACGCCTGAGGATTCCCAAAAAGAACTGACGATCTACCTGATGATCGACGGTTTGGCGCTGGAACCCATGAAGCTGAATCAGGAAAACGGTTGGAAAGCCAGCTATTGCAGACTGCCAAAGCCGGAGGGACGCATACGGTACAGCGTGGCGGAGGATCCGGTTCCGGAGGGATTTGCCCCGGAATACCGCGAAGAGCCATTGCAGGACGGCACACTGAACGTTACCATCCTGAATCATTACCGCCCCGGCTCCGGCGAGGATATCCCGCCGACAGGGGATGACACACCGCTGGGACTTGCGCTGTTTCTGTTCGTGATCAGTGCGTCGGGTCTTGCATTGAGCTTTGTGTCACGCAGACGCGGCAGTAAGCAGAACTGAAAACAAACCGGCATGGGGGAAGCGCACCATGTGAGACGGGCGCCCACGGCAGGGAAAGTTTTCGGGAAAGAGACTTGTAAAAAACAATAAAGAAGGGCCGGCGTCCGGGTTTTGCCGTTTCGGGCGCCGGCCTTTTACATCTCATATCGGCGGCCGACCGAAGAAACCGCCTGCGGCTACCTGTTTTCGATCTCGCCGAACAACCGCTGCGAACGCTCGTCCATCGGCGTATAGTGGCCGTGGATGGTCACGGCGCGGTAGGCAGGGCGCATGATGCGGTGGCAGGTCACAAGCTCCTCAATGCGGTTTGCACACCAGCCGGTAATGCGTGCGGAAGCAAACAGCGGAGTGAACACGTCCTCCGGGATGCCAAGCATGCTGTAAACGAGACCGGAATACATGTCCACGTTCGCGCACATGGGCGCATCGCTCTGCCGGCGTTCCTGAAGCAGCGGGATCCCGAGCGCCTCCACCTTTTGCAGCAGGTCAAAGTCCTCTGCAAAGCCCTTGATCTCCGCCATGTGCCGTGCATACTTTTTGAGCAGCACGGCGCGCGGGTCGGACATGGTGTAGACGGCGTGTCCGAGACCGTAGATCTTGCCGGAGCGGTCGCCCGCCTCCTTGTCGAGAAGCTTTACAAGATAATCCTTGATGGAGCCGTCGTCGCGCGGATCCACATTTTCCTTGACATAGCGGAACATTTCCATGACCTTTGCGTTTGCGCCGCCGTGCAGCGGCCCTTTCAGCGAGCCGACCGCGCCTGCGATGGCGCTGTAGGTGTCCGTGCCGCTCGAAGACAGCGCGCGGCAGACAAAGGTCGAGTTGTTGCCGCCGCCGTGCTCGGCATGTACCATCAGCATCATATCGAGCAGATGCGCTTCCTCCTCGGTATAGCTCTTGTCGGGACGGATCATGCGGAGAAAGTTTTCCGCTGTGGAAAGATTTGCCTCAGGAAAGTGGATGTGGAGCGAATCGTTGTCGAAATAGTGTCGTTTGACCGCATATGCATTCGCAACGATCGAGGGGAAATAGCCGATCAGTTCGATCGACTGCTTCAGAATGTTCTCGATCTCCGTGTTGTCCGGATCCGGGTCGTAGGAGTAGAGCGAGAGCACGCTGCGCTCCAGCTCGTTCATGATGTTGCTGCTCGGATGCCGCATAATCATGCCCTCGGTAAAGCCATCGGGCAGCTTTCGTGCGCGGTTCATGATCCCGTTGAAGTGCTCCAGCTCGGAACGCGTCGGCAGATAGCCCATGAGCAGGAGATATGCCACCTCTTCAAAGCCGAAGGTGCCTGCGCTTCGGTGTGCTTCCACAATGTCCGTAAGCTCAATGCCGCGGTAATAGAGCTTGCCTGGGATCGGGATGCGCTGGCCGTCCTGCATGAGATAGCCCTGAACGCTGCCGACCTGCGTGACGCCGACAAGAACGCCCGTGCCGTCGTTGTTGCGAAGGCCGCGTTTGACGTCGCCGCGATAATACGACTCGTCGATATGATACGCCTGCTCGATATGCTGCGTGACAGAGTCGGCGTATTGCTCCAAAATGCGTTTGCTGTCCAAAGGATAAACGCTCCTTTTCCATGCTGTATAGTTCTACTATTGTATCGTGCTTTCGGAAGGGAGGCAAGCGGTTTTGCCAAATATGAGCAGACTGTTTGCCCGCGCGGCTTTTGATTGCGAATGCGTTCAAATCAGCGCCGATGCGTTTCTTTCCGGCAAAGAATGTGCTATACTGATTTGAAAAACGGAGCATACGATTCACCTGCGTGCGGCGGGAGAACGGAGGGAGAGACCAATGATCGAGCTGCATGGCAGCGTACAGCTGCGCAACGGCAAGCCGGTACCGGCAAGCGGCGCATCCGCTGCGGAACGCGAAAGCACCATGGCGTACCAGATCCTGCGCGCGCATGACGGACGCGGAGAGGACGGGCAATTCCATTTGCGATTTGACAGCCTGATTTCGCATGATATTACCTATGTTGGCATCATCCAGACGGCGAAGGCGAGCGGCCTTTCGGAGTTTCCCGTACCCTATGTGCTGACGAATTGCCACAACAGCCTCTGCGCGGTGGGCGGCACGATCAACGAGGACGACCATGTGTTCGGACTGTCCGCCGCGATCAAGTACGGCGGCTGCTATGTGCCCGCGAATCAGGCGGTCATCCACCAGTATGCGCGCGAGATGCTGGCGGGCTGCGGAAAAATGATATTAGGCTCCGACAGCCATACCCGTTACGGTGCGCTCGGCACGATGGGGATCGGAGAGGGCGGCCCGGAGATCGTCAAGCAGCTTTTGAAAAACACCTATGACATCGCAAAGCCCGAAGTAATCCTCGTGTGGCTCACAGGCGAACCGCAGCACGGCGTTGGCCCGCACGATGTGGCGATCGCGCTCTGCGGTGCGGTCTACAGGAACGGCTTTGTAAAAAACAGGGTTCTGGAGTTTGCCGGCCCCGGCGTCGCAAAGCTTCCCATGGAGTATCGCATCGGCATCGACGTGATGACGACCGAAACGGCCTGCCTGTCCTCTATCTGGGAAACGGATGCGGCGGTGGAGGCTTATCTTGCGGAGCATGGCCGTGCCGGCGCATATCATGCGCTGCATCCGAAGGAGGGCGCCTATTACGACGGTATGGTCTCCATCGATCTTTCGACGGTCGAGCCGATGGCCGCGCTGCCGTTCCATCCGTCGGAAGCGGTTACACTTCGCGAGCTGATCGACCATCCGGGCGATATTCTGCGCACGGTCGAACGCAGGGCCGCCGAGCAGTTTGGAGACAAGGCGCGGCTCCAACTGACGGACAAGGTTAAAAACGGCAAGCTGCATGTAGATCAGGGCGTGATCGCGGGCTGCGCGGGCGGCATGTATGATAACATTGCAGAGGCCGCCGCGATTCTTGCGGGCAAGAGTACGGGAAACGGATATTTTTCTCTGTCCGTGTATCCGCCGTCCGTTCCGGTCAATCTGGAACTGATCAAAAACGGCGTGCAGCAGACGCTGCTGGAGGCGGGCGCGCTGTTGAAACCGTGTTTCTGCGGCCCCTGCTTCGGCGCGGGAGACGTCCCGGCGAACAATGCGCTCTCCATTCGGCATACCACGCGCAACTTCCCGAACCGCGAAGGTTCCCGGCCGAGCGACGGGCAGCTTTCCGGCGTCCTGCTTATGGACGCGCGGTCTATCGCGGCAACGGCTGCAAACGGCGGCGTGCTCACCTCTGCTGCGGACGTGGATTACGAACCGCCGAAGCCTGTGCAGCGCGTATTTGATGCAAGCGTCTATGAACGGCGCGTGTATTTCGGATTTGGAAACGCAAAAAAAGACGAGCCGCTGAAGTTTGGCCCCAATATTGCCGAATGGCCGAAGATCCCGGCGCTCGGCGAGAATCTGCTTTTGCAGATAGCGAGCGTTTTGAATGATCCGGTGACGACCACGGACGAGCTGATCCCATCCGGCGAGACCTCGTCCTATCGTTCGAATCCGCTGAAGCTCGCATCCTTTGCGCTTTCGCGCCGCGACCCGGGCTATGTGCAGCGAGCAAAGGCAGCGCAGCGTCTTGAACAGCGCAGGGAAGCAGGAGAAGCGCCGGAAGAACTATCGGACGTTCTGCGCACGCTCGGACTGCGGCGCGACGATCTTGCACACATGCAGATAGGCTCCGTGATCTATGCGAATAAGCCCGGCGACGGCTCCGCACGCGAGCAGGCGGCGTCCTGTCAGCGTGTGCTTGGCGGCGCTGCAAATCTCTGCCATGAGTACGCGACCAAACGGTACAGGTCAAACTGCGTGAACTGGGGCATGCTTCCTTTCACGATTCCGCAGGAGATCGACTTTGCGGGAAAGACCGGCGATTATCTTTATGTGCCGGATGTACGGGAGAAGGTCCGCCGCGGCGACGAAGCTTTTCCTGCAAAGCTTATCAGTGGCGGCTGCGTACAGGACATGACGCTGTATCTAAAGAATACAACGAGAGAAGAGCGCGAACTGCTGTTGACGGGATGCCTCATGAACCACTATGCGGCGGAGAACAGGGAGTAAAACGATGGAACGAATCAAGATGCAGAATCCGATCGCGGAGCTGGACGGCGATGAAATGACGCGCGTTATCTGGCACATGATCAAGGAGGAACTGATCCTGCCCTTTGTGGAGCTTAACACGGAGTATTATGACCTTTCCCTCCCAAATCGGGAAAAAACGCGGGATGCGGTGACGGTCGAAGCCGCCGATGCGATCAAGCGGCTGAAGATCGGCGTCAAGTGCGCGACCATTACGCCAAACTTGCAGCGAAAAGAGGAGTATGGCTTGAGCGAGCTTTGGCGTTCGCCCAATGCGACGATCCGTGCTGCGCTTGACGGCACGGTGTTCCGTGCGCCGATCCTGATTTCGAAGGTCAAGCCGGTCGTTTCCTGCTGGAAACGTCCTATCACGATCGCGCGCCATGCCTATGGCGACCTGTATCGCGCGGTCGAGTATCGGGTGCAGCAGCCGGGAAAAGCGGAACTCGTGTTTACGGATGAAGATGGCAGGGAGCTTTCGCGGCAGACGGTTTATCATTTCCGGGGTTCGGGCATTGTGCAGGCCATGCACAACCGCGACGATTCGATCCTGTCCTTTGCGCGCTGCTGCTTTGCCTATGCACTGGATGTGAAGCAGGACGTGTGGTTTTCTGCAAAGGATACCATTTCGAAGGATTACGATCAGACGTTCAAACTGTTGTTCCAGAAGGTCTTTGACGAGGAATACCGCAGCGCATTTGAGCAGGCGGGGCTGCATTACCGCTATGCGCTGATCGATGACGTGGCAGCGAAGGTGATCCGGTCGTCGGGCGGGATCATCTGGGCTTGCAAGAATTATGACGGCGATGTTATGAGCGATCTTGTCGCGGCGGCCGCGGGCTCGCTGCCGATGATGACGAGCGTTCTGGTCTCCCCGGACGGATGCTTTGAATATGAGGCTGCGCACGGCACGGTCACGGATCATTTCTATCGTTACCGCAGAGGCGAGAAGGTCTCGACAAATCCGCTGGCGACGATCGCGGCATGGTCGGGTGCGCTCAAAAAACGCGGCGAATTGGATGGAAATGCGGCGCTCATGCAGTTTGCGGAACTGCTCGGCCGCGCGGGCATCGATGTATTTGAGCAAGGCTATCTGTCGGAGGATCTCGCGGCGCTCTGCGACCCGGAGGAACTTGTGGAAATGCCGGACAATCCGCGCATCATGGCGCTGATCCGGAAACGTTTGGAAGAACTGCTTGCTGCTGCATGATCTCATCGATCGAGGCGAGCGCAATGCGTAGCAGGGACGTCCTCGTTGGCCGAGCCGTCCACGACCTCCGACAGCAGCGCCGCGGCAAGCGCATCCTCGGCCAAAGAAGAAGCACCCGAATGGGTGCTTGTGCGTAGAGGACCTCGCTGGCCAGCCGGCGTCTGTACGCCTCCATCGTCAGCGGAGGCTCGTTGCGAATCATCTCCCCCAAAGAAGAATATTTCTTCGTTGAGGACCGACGGAACGGATCACCCTGCATGCGGCTCAATGCCATTATGACCGGCACTGCCGCCCGGTCCACATCGCTGTACAGATCCGCTTTCTCGCGCACAAGGCGCCGGATCATCGCCTCATTTTGTAGGAGCATTTCCGGGCAGGCAAAGGCCGCGACTTCCCGATCAATGGCGGAAACGATCGGTTCTTTGCCGCTGCGCCGTATTTCCGCAAAAAAGAAGTGCTTTTGGCAGGAACAAGGCGCTTATCGTTACGGTCGAACACCGATCACAGAAGGAGACCCGCATGCGCTCTCTGAGACCCGACAAGAACGTTTGCGTTCGAAAGATCGACATTCCGTCCGGGAAGCGGAAGCTCCCGGCGTTGGTGCTGTCGCCGAAAGAAGCCCCGAGGCAGGCTACGGGGGTCCTGTGGATCCACGGCGGCGGATACATCGTCGGCATGAAGGAAATGGTGCATATGTCTCGGGCGGTGGAGCTTGTGAAACAGTTCGGTGCTGTGGTGGTGTCGCCGGGGTACCGGCTTGCACCCTTTGCGCCATACCCCGCGGCGTTGGACGACTGTTATGCGGCGCTTCTGTATCTGAAGGAACATGCCGGGGCATTGGGCGTTCGGGACGACCAGCTGATGGTGGGCGGCGAAAGTGCGGGCGGCGGGCTATGCGCCGCAGTCTGTATCAAAGCGCGAGATACCGGCGCGGTGAATGTCGCATTCCAGATGCCGCTTTATCCGATGTTGGACGACAGGGACACGGAGAGTTCACGGAATAATCGCGGCCGGATATGGAATACCCGCAGGAACCACTTGGCATGGCGCTGCTATCTGCGGGGGCAGGAGCGGGGGACGCTGTCGCCGTATGCCGCCCCGGCGCGCTTGACGAACTTCGCCGGTCTGCCGCCCGCTTACACCTTTGTAGGCGACGGCGAGCCGTTTTATGATGAGACTGTTCGTTATATTGAGCAGCTTAGAGCCTGCGGCGTTCCGGCCTGCGTGGATGTGTACCGCTCGAACATGCATGCCTTTGACATGATACGCCCGGAGGAAGCGATGAGCCGGGAGGCAGCACGACGGTTTCATGCACAGTTTGCCTATGCACAGACACATTACTTCGTGCCGCAGACGGACGGACAGACCCGTGAAACGGGGAACTAGGTTCAAAATCAAAAAGCACCGTCTGGATGCTTTGCCATAAGAAAGCGCCGCCGGAAGCCGCAGAATTCTGTCAGCTGCATCGGAAGGGTCTCACGGAATGCCGCAGCCTGTTTCTTCCGGTTTCAGATGCCCGAAACAACCCCGCATGTGCGAGCGCGGGACGATCCGATTAGGAAGAATGAAACCGGGCGTGCACTTTGAGCTTTTGAAGCATAAAAATGAGCGTCCCGGATGGTGTGCTTGACGGATCTTCTGAAGGTACAGGCGCGATACAACATCGGTATCCGGCAAAACGGAACAGAAAAACGCCGACTGCATAACGGCAGGCGGCGCTTTGCTTTATCATATGCGAACGGACAGAGAGCCGAGGGAAATGGATTCGGATATGCGGTTACCTCTGATTACCGCAGTTGCAGCGGGAGCAGCGGCGTTTTCCGCCGACGGCGCAGCCCTGCAGCCGCTGGAGAATGTCGAGGCATTCGCCGAAACGCTGATAATGCACGACTTCGCGTTCGCGCAGGAAGTACAGCGGCTCGATGATCTCGGGGTTGGTCGTCATGTTCATCAAATGCTCGTATGTTGCCCGCGCTTTCTGTTCGGCCGCCATATCCTCGACGATGTCGGCGATCGGATCGCCCGTGACGGCAAACATGCTGGTCGAGAAGGGGACACCGTTCGGATCGGCAGGGAACACGCCGTGATTGTGCAGCGTGTAGTAGCCCGCAAGCCCGGCGTCGGTCAGTTCCTGACAGGTGCAGCCACGCATGCATTGCAGGATCATCGCACCAAGCATCTCCCAATGCCCCATTTCTTCGGTGCCAATATCGGTGAGCGTTGCCTTGACACGGTCATCCGGCATGGAGAAGCGCTGCGACAGGTAGCGCAAAGCGGCGCTCAGCTCGGAATCCGGTCCGCCGTACTGCGCCATGAGCAGCTTTGCCATGCGCGGGTCCGGCTTGGTAATATTGACGGGGTATACCAACTGTTTCTGATAGATCCACATACGTCTTGCCTCCTTACAGATCCCAGGGCCACTTCTGATAGACCCAGCTGCCAACATCCGTAGGAGACTGGCCGAAGTTCATCAGAGGTCCGTACTGTGATTCATACTTTGTGATGAGAAGCTGCAATTTTTCCGAGTAGGCGAGATAGTCGGCCTGTGCGATTGCATCGTCCGGATGCGTATCGAGATAGATCCGCAGTTCGATACATGCAAAACGCGCCTCGCGGATTTTTTCAAGCAAAGCCTTTTCTGTCGATTCCATCAGCAGCACCCCCCAACATAGTCGCTGACGAGTTCCGGGAACAAGGTGCCGTGTCTGAGCGCTTCCGCGGGACAGAAACCGGCACGGTATTCCTGGATCGGGAAATACACGGTCACGAGCGCGCAGCCGCAACCGCTTTCCGTGGAACATGCGTTGCCCTCGACGGCTCCTGCAACGACAATGTTGTCCGCCGCAAGCGGATCGATCGCCGGGCACGGACTGTCAAAACAGCAGCCGTCAGCAGTGAAATTGTTTTGCACCATAGCTTCATCCTCCATAGGTTTTACTGTATTCTATGAAATCACAGCGGGAACGGTGCAGCGGCGTGTTTACAACCGTTATGAGGACAAGAGCGTGCGGAATGAAGAGCCTGCGGAAAACCGCGGCATAATAAGAAGAACCGCCGATCCGATTGGATCGACGGTCCTTTTGAAAACAGTTGAAAACGATTATCTCTTGGAGAACTGCGGCGCACGACGGGCTGCATGGAGACCGTACTTTTTGCGCTCTTTCATTCTCGGGTCGCGGGTCAGATAACCGGCCTTCTTCAGCACACCGCGAAGCTCGGGCTGCGCGACAAGCATTGCACGGGAAATGCCGTGACGGATCGCGCCGGCCTGGCCGGGCGTGCCACCGCCGTAGACATTGACGCGGACATCGTACTTGCCGAGCGTGTCGGTGAGCACGAGGGGCGCGCGGACGATCATCTTCAGAGTCTCGAGACCAAAGTAATCGTCAATGTCACGCTTGTTGATCGTGATGTTGCCGGTGCCGGGGAGCAACCGAACGCGGGCGACGGATTTTTTACGTCTGCCGGTGCCAAGATACTGTGTCATAGCCATGTTCGTTTCCTCCTCAATTATTTGAGCACGAGCGTTTCGGGCTTCTGCGCGGCGTTGTTGTGCTCGGGGCCTGCGTAAACGCGGAGCTTTTTGAGCATTTTTGCGCCGAGGGTGTTCTTGGGGAGCATGCCCTTGACTGCCTTGTACACGACGAATTCGGGCTTTTCAGCCATCAATTTCTTGTATTGGATCTCTTTGAGTCCGCCGATGTAACCTGTGTGATAACGATAGTATTTGTCCTCGAGTTTCTTGCCTGTGAGAACGACCTTTTCGCAGTTGATTATGATAACATGGTCGCCGCAGTCGACGTTGGGAGTGTACTCGGGTTTGTTCTTCCCTTTAAGGATAGAAGCAACTTGAGACGCAAGGCGGCCGAGAACCATATCGGTTGCGTCGACAACGTACCACTTGCTTTCCACTTCGCCGGGCTTTGCCATATAAGACTTATTGTTTTTTGCCATTGTAGACAAATCCTTAGCCATTGTGCTAACCTCCAAAAAATTGTTTTCGCAAGAGCAAGGGTTCGATCGGAGGGGCTAGTTCTTCTCGCATTCCGTACTTCTTCCAAAAATATGCTTGATAATAATATTAAATATAACAAAATAAGTCAAGCGTTTTTCTCAAAAATCGAATATTTTTTGCAAACGCGTTGCATATTCTGTTGTTCGTCGTCATTTATCTTGCGTTTTCGACACGAATTTTCATGGGCTTGCAGGGCATTTTTGCAAGGTTTTCAAGCGACGATTTTTGCTCGTTTACAAAAACGTCCGCATCCTTAACGCCTGCAAAAGACAGCGTTAGACTTTCGGTTTTCACGCCGTCGGGAATGATTATGACGTCGCATCCGCTCTCGTCTTTTTTCATTGCGACGGAGATTTTGCCTTGCTCGTCGAACATGGTGTACACGTTGTTTCCGAGGTAAACTTTGAGTTCGATATCCTTGAATTCCGTCGAATTGCCGTTTGCGTGCAAAAGCGGTATTATGCCGCCTTCCTTGACGAAAACGGGGTATCTTTCAAACGGGCACTCGATCGTATATTCCTTTCCTCCCTCGTATTTTTCGCCCGTGAAAAAGTCGAACCACACTCCGTCGGGAAGCCAGATTGTTTGCTTGGCAACGCCGTTTTTGCCCTTGCTCGTGACGGGGCAAACATACATTTGTTCGCCGAAATAATACTGATTTTGCCACTTTTTGTCGTATGCGCGGCTGTCTTTACAATAGTAGTACGTCGGGCAAACAAGCGGCACGCCCTCTGTTGCGGTGTGGACGTTTGCGGTGTACAAATACGGCAAAAGTCTATGGCGCAAGCGCAAAAAATCTTCCGCGATATTCTCGACTTGAGGATAATTCCACGGTTCTTTGCTCATGCCTTTGTTGCTTGAATGCAGGCGGTTTATCGGAGAAAATACTCCAAACTGCAACCATCTCAAATACAGCTCGTTGTCGCCTTTGCCGAACATGTGTCCGCCGATGTCGTGCGACCACCACGTGTAGCCTGCGTTTGACGCAAGTGCCGTAAAATACGGCTGGAAATCCAAGCTCTTCCAGCACACCACCGTATCTCCCGAAAATCCGAGCGGATAGCGATGAGAACCCATCCCCGCGTATCTCGACAAAATTACGCTGTTGTTGCCGTCGCGGTTGATATCGAGCATATGATAGTGATTGAGCAACCACAGCGGATCAAGCCCCTTCATCTTGGACTTCGTGCCTTGCTGCCAATCTATCCACCAAAAATCCACTCCCATTTTTTCGTATGGATGATGCAAAATGTCGAAATACGCATTGCGGAATTTCTCGTCGGTGAGATCGAACTCTATAGTGCGTTTGGTTTGCGGATCGACGCCGCAAGCGCGCGCCATATCGGGATACTGCTGTTCAAAATATCTCACGCCGTCGCGCGGATGCAAATTCATGGTTACGGCAAGATTTCTGCCTTTAAGATTTTGCAAAAAGCCTTCGGGATCGGGGAACAATTCCTTTTCAAACGTGTAGCCTGTCCACCCTGCGCCTTGAAAAGACTTGTAGTCTGCGTCTTTGGGAACGTTTGTTACGATGTGCCAGTCCATGTCTATCGTGGCAACCGTAAGCGGAACGTTTTTGTCCTCGAATTCGTCCATAAGGGCAAGATATTCCTTTTCGGTGTAGGCATGATAGCGTGACCACCAGTTGCCCAACACGTACTTCGGCAAAAGCGGAGTGAATCCCGACAGCGAATAAAACTCTTTGAGTCCGCCGAGATAGTCGTCTTTGAAAGCAAACAAATACTTGTCTACGCAAGACGTCGGACGAGGGGAAACACTGCCGTCTACGTTCAAAAGCACGGACGACGAGTCGTCGATTTCGCTAACGCCGTTGGTTGCAAAAATGCCTTTTCTGATATGAGCGAGGCAAAAATGGTCTTTCTTTTCTCTCTTGCCCTTCCATCCGCCCAGCACTCCGAAAGTGCCGTCAAGCGTCCTCGCCGTACCGCCGAGGTTAAATTCGTTCGAGGGCGTCGCGCTCTCTCCGTTTTTGAAAGTGACTGAGGAAACAAGCGTTTTCGTGTTTACTGTAAAAAAACATGTTTTTGTCTCAATCGACACTTCATCGCCGTTTTTTGTATGCTTAAACTGCGGATTTGCGTAATTTCTGCAAAAAGCAAACTGGGTGCGTTTGTCGGTAAAACTGCCCTTTTCTATACGCAACGTTCTGTCCGAAAGCACGCTTATGCGCACGTCGCCGACGATAATCGTGTTCTCTTTTTTGCATGGAGCAAGCTCTTGAGCAAATCTCATTTATCCCTCCGACAGCGAGTTATTTTTTTATAGGATAATAATAGCAACAAAACGCGCGCGTGTCAATAGCAAGCACGAGTGAAAGAGCGTGCGCATACAATAAAATATGTGCGGAATTATCGGATACGTCGGTGAACGACAATCGGCAAAAGACGTTGTGATAGACGGGCTTAAAACGCTTGAATATCGCGGATACGACAGTGCCGGCATTGCCCTTGCGACGGACGAAAAAATCAAGGTATTCAAGACGTCGGGGCGAGTGAAGGGACTTGAAAACAAAGTGCCGAATATAAATGCGGGCGTTGGCATCGGGCATACAAGATGGGCAACTCACGGCAAAGTGTGCGAGAAAAACGCGCATCCGCACTTGTCCTTTGACGGCAAAATCGCAATCGTGCATAACGGCGTGATAAGCAACGCTCGGAGTTTAAAAGCGGAGCTTGTCGGAAAAGGCATAGTGTTTGCGTCGTCCACCGACAGCGAAATCATTGCGCATCTGCTTGCCCTCGAAGATTGCGATATGGAAAAGGCGATAGAAAACGTCGGCAAAAAATTGGAAGGCGCGACAACTTTTCTTGCAATAAAGGCAGGCGAAGAAGCAATTTATATGCGGCGTTGCGGCGCGTCCCTTGCCGTAGGGCTGGGTGAAGGCGAAAACTTTGTTGCAAGCGACACCCTCGCACTTGGCAAATACACGCAAACCGTCGTGGTTTTGAAGGACGGCGAATGTGCGAAAATAACGCCCCGCTCGTCAAAATTCTTCAAGGACGGCAAATCCGTTGTCAAAAAGCCCATAAAAATCAACCGCACCGCTCCCAAAGAGTGTTCTTGTCATATGCGCTCGGAAATAGACGAAATTCCGCGTGCGCTTTTAAGAACTTTCAAACAAATATCGCAAGGGGTGAACGACAGCGTTCTCGAAACGTTGAAAAACGCCGACAAAATTATATTTTGCGGATGCGGCACGGCATACCACGCAGGGCTTTACGGGAAAGCGATTTTCGAAAAAATATTGAATATTCCTTGTGAGTGTGTGGTCGCAAGCGAATTTGACGAGGTGCGTTTTTGCGGTGAAAAAGTCGCAGGGGTTTTCATAACGCAAAGCGGAGAAACCGCAGACACTTTGCTTGCGCTCAAACGATGTAAAGCGCAAGGCGGCAAAACCGTTGCTCTCACTAACGTCGAGGCAAGCAGCATAACTTTCGAGGCGGACGAAACTTTGTATTTGGGCGCAGGCACGGAAGTTGCGGTTGCCGCAACCAAGTCTTACGTGTGCCAATTGCTCGCACTTTATATTTTGGCAAAAGCGTGCATCGGCAAGCGCGTATCAAAAGGCGAAATATCGCGCGTTGCAAATTGCGCGAGAGATATATGCGCCGTATCTCTTTACGAGGACAAAATCAAAAAAGCAAAGCTGTTTTTCATCGGCAAAGGCATAGACTTCATAACGGCACAAGAAGGCTCGCTCAAATTTAAGGAAATCACCTACAAAATGACCGACGCATATCAGGCAGGCGAACTCAAACACGGCACCATCGCACTTGTGGACGGCAAAAGCGTCGTCATAGTCGTTGCGACAAACGGCAAGGACAAAGAGCGAATCGAAGCAAGCGTAAGCGAACTGAAATCGCGCGGAGCATACGTAATCGCAATCGAAAGCATAGGCGAAACGGGCGCAAACAAAACCTACGAGCTGCCTCGAATAAGTGACGATTTATTGTTGCCTGTTTTGTCGGTTATTCCTTTGCAATCGCTTGCGCTTACTGCGTCTTTGTGTCTTGGGTTGGATCCCGACAAGCCGAGAAATCTTGCAAAAAGCGTCACCGTAATATAAGCAAAAACACACCGCCGTATGTTTTATCGCAACATACCCAAAACTTGCAACAAATGCAAAAACGGCATTTAAAATGCCGTTTTTGCATAATTAAACACATTTTTTTGCAATTATATCGTTAAGTTTTTATCCAGCCACGTTGCGACTTCTCGGCAATCGGCGTTCAGCAAAACGTCCGCTTGAGAATCGAAATACGTGCCTGATTTGTTTATCACCGCAGTGACGTTTCCGCAAAAGTATCCCACAAGTCCCGCCGCAGGATATACCACGAGCGAAGTGCCGACGACGATGAGCATATCCGCCCTTTGAATCGCGCGTATCGCTCCGCGCAATACGTCTTCGTCAAGATTTTCGCCGTACAGCACCACTTCGGGTTTTATTATCCCTCCGCACTCGTCGCAATGCGGTACGCCCTCTTTTGACAAAATATAATCTAGGTCAAAAAACTTGCGGCATCTCTCACACCGATTGCGCCATATAGAGCCGTGCAATTCAAACACCTTTTTGCTGCCTGCCGCTTGGTGCAAGCCGTC
>ENA-OROD01001369-OROD01001369.1-human-gut-metagenome-genome-assembly--contig:-NODE-1369-length-19852-cov-7.978381_pt1 | contig 19852 bp, 16 predicted proteins | sample MGYA00242123_ERZ509038 | MGnify/ENA primary metagenome ERZ509038 (study PRJEB26280, sample SAMEA2338719) | human gut metagenome | biome: human gut; feature: human-associated habitat; material: faeces... | reverse complement strand
GGCAGAAGCCTCTTTTGAACCACTCGCCAAGCGAGTGGTTTTCGGTGTGCAAAAAAAGGGGCGGCGCACTGCCGCCCACTGTTTTAATGCAGTTTACTTTATCTCCAGCCTGCCAGAGACTATTCGTCTGCCGGACTTGCGGTCGAAGAGCATTATATTGCTGCCGGTAAAGCTGAACTTGCTCTTTGTACCTATGGCAAAAAGCGAGCTGCCGAAGGCTACGCTGGTAAGCAGGAACTCGCCTACCCTGATCTTCAGGGTGCACTCCATGCCGGTGGGCATTACTCCGTATATCTCGCCGTCTATGCCGCTCTCGCCGGACATGGCGATGAACTCGGGCCTTACACCCAGCACGAAATCGCCATCCGTTATCTCGGGCTCCTCCGTAAGGGCGTCGTCATTCTCCTCTACCTTTGCAATATGGGGACGGAACGCCTCGTCCTTATTGCTCTTTTCCACGTAGCCCTTGGCCTTTGCCCGCTCGGCATTGGCGGCGGCTGCCACCTCCGCATCGGCGTCCCGCTTGACATACCAGGCTGCAAGATCCAGCTTTTCGTTGGGGATGAACCTGGCTTCCGCCCCGCCCAGCATTGTAAGCCGTATATTTTCGCCCTCCTGATCGCCGTGGGCGTTTATAAAGTTTATGGAGGGATTGCCGACGAAGTCGGCCACAAAGAGATTGTCCGGGCTGTTGTATACCTTGAGCGGCGGATCGTACTGCTGCAATACTCCGTTGTTTATGAGGCATATCCTGGTGGCGAGGGTCATTGCCTCCATCTGGTCATGGGTGACGTATACGAAGGTACTGCCCGTCTCAAGGTGCAGGCGCTGCAATTCATAGCGCATCTCCAAACGCAGCTTTGCATCCAGGTTGGAAAGGGGTTCGTCCATAAACAGCACGGAGGGCTCGGGCGCAAGGGTTCTTGCTATTGCCACGCGCTGCTGCTGCCCCCCGGAAAGCTCCGCCGGGTATCTGTCCATAAACATGCTTATCTTGACTATTCTGGATACCCTGCGCACGGACAGGTCTATCTCTTCCCTGGTGAGCTTGCGCTCCTCCATGACGGTCTTGCCGTCCCTGGTGAACTCGCAGGCGGCATTGAGCTCCATGCCCTTGGCCTTTGCAGCGGCCTTCCTGCCATCTACAACGGCAGCCAGCTTGGCCGTTATATCGGCAGCGAGCTTCGCAGGATCCTTTGACGACTGAAGGTCATACTTATACAGCTCCTTGGCGGTAAACATGGAGATGGTGTACGCATCTATGAGCTTTATGTAGGCCTTTTTTTGGTCGAGGGAGCCCTTCTTGTTGCGGCAGTCCTCTATCTGCCTTACTACGTCGGCAGGGTTACTGAGTATATCGATGAGCTTTGCTGCGTTGCGGGCCTCAAAGTCCACCTTTGCCATCTCGCCCTTTATGTTGCTCAGGCCGAAGGCTATGTTGTCGTATACAGTCATATTGGGCCAGAGGGCATAGTTCTGGAACAGGAAGCCCACCTTGCGCTTGTTTGGCGGTATGTTTATGCCGAGATCGCTGTCAAACACCACCGTGTCGCCTATCTCTATGCGGCCGCTGGTGGGAGTTTCCAAGCCGGCTATCATACGCAATGTAGTGGTCTTGCCGCAGCCGGAAGGGCCGAGCAGCGTGACGAAAGAGGCATCGTCAATGGAAAGGTTCAGGTTTTCCACTGCGTAAAAGCCGCCCCATCTCTTTGTAACGTTTTTCAGTTCAATTTTAGGCATTGCCTTAACCTCCTATACCTTTATCAAGGCTTGCACCGGTTGCTTTGTTTACCAGCGCATTGCAGATGAGTATGGTCACTATAAGTATGAGATTTATGCCGCTTGAGAAGGCGTAAAGACCCATCTCGTCAAAGTAGTCCAGCGTGGTGGAAAGTATGAAGCCCTGCACGCAAAGAAGTATGAACAGCGACAGCTCGCGGAGGCAGGTCATAAAGGGCAGTAAATAGCCGCTTATGATGGACGTCTTCTGAATGGGTATGATTATACGGGTCATTCGCTTTGTCCAGGGTATATCCTGAATTATTGCGGCCTCCTCTATCTCGCCGCTCAGTTGAAGCATGGAGTTAAGGCTGCTCCTGCTGGCAAAAGGTATGTACTTTACCGTGCCCACTATGATGAGCAGGGCGTAGGTGTTGAACAGGTTCACATACTTATTTGAGAACAGTATGAAGAAGGCCACGCCAACCGCTATGGAAGGCATAAGGTATGGCAGAAACGCCACGCTGTTCACGTAGTTCGCCCACCTGCTGCGGCGGTTCTTGGATACCGCATAGCCTATCAGCGTGCCTATTGTGCCGGCAGTCAGCGCGCAGCATACGGATACCATTATGGTTCCCTTGTAGGCATGCCATATCATGTCGTTGTAAAGTATGCCCTGTTGGCCGTACATGCCGTTCTCAGTTATGTTCTCGTTGGTGACCCACCACTTTGTGGTCAGGTTGTCCGGGTCGCCGGTGTACAGGAAGCTGTAGTCGCCGGGATTTGGCAGGAAGGTCTCAAAGGCGAAGGACACTATGGGGAATATGCTTGTAAAAAAGGTTATTATTATAAGTATTATAGCTATGATGTACTTGCCGGATCTGCCCAGGTTGAATTTGGATATCTGGCCGGACTTGCCGGTGACCGTGGTATAGCTCTTTCTGCTTTTTACGCTTATCTGGTTCATAAGCAGTATCGCCACGCCGAATATCATCATCAGTATGGCTAAAATGCTGGCCTCGCCCGTGTATTTGGAGTTCAGCGACACGTACTTTGTGGAGAGCGTCGCAAGGCCAAGGTAATGCGGCACGGGATAGCTGCCCATTGCGCTGCCGAATACCAGAAGTATGGTGGAGAGTATTGCGGGCTTTATCATGGGAAGCGTCACACGGAACATGGTCTTCCAGCGGGGGGTGTCGAGTATGGTTGCCGCCTCTTCTAAGTTGGCGTCCATGTTGCGGAATATGCCGCCTATGAGTATGTATGCGAAGGGCGCGTAATGCAGGCCCAGCACCACGGCGCTGGGGAAAAGACCCTTGCACCACCATATTGGCATGGTGATATTGAATACAGAAGCAAGCAGGCCGTTTGATGTGCCCGTTATAAGGTTGCTGTTAAAGAGGTTCTGCCATACTACCGCCAGGGTCCACTGGGGCATTATGTATGGGAATATAAATATGGAGCTCAGGTATTTTCTGAATTTCATGTTTGTCCTTGTGATAAGGAAAGCAAACACGCCGCCGAATAGTATTGATATAACGCAGGACATAACTGAAAGCAGCACCGTGTTCAGGAGCGGCGTCCAAAGGTTGGCCTTGGCCAGCCTGCTTGTGAACAGGTCTACATAGTTAATGGCGGAATAACCGGAGGACATTCCGGTAAGATGCTCGTCTATGGTTCCGGGGTGGATAACGAAGGTATCCCTTACTATTGCCACTATGGGCGCCACCGTGGTTATGGTGAGCACTATGCCCATTAGCAGCAGCACGACATTCTGCGGCTTGGAAAAATAGGTCTTGAGCTTATTTAGGCGTATCTGCCACGCTCCGGCCTTCTGTTGCGGGTTTTGCTGCATATAGTTACCTCCGATGGCGATAAGGGCGTCTTAGATAAGTAAGACGCCCTTGCCGTTTACTCAGTTTACAGTACTAACCTTCGGTGTACTTGGTCAGCATCTCAATCCAGCTGCCTACGGTGAAGGCGACGGAAGCGCAGTACTCGGGGTCTTCAATGACAAGCTCGCCGTTGTTCTTCCACCAGTCGAAGCCGCGGTCGTTCTTGCAGTCGAATACGTTTACGCCGTCCTCATAGCCGCCCTGGCTGTGATGATAGGTGGCCTCGACCTCCTCTGCGACCTTGGGGTTGGAGGAGTAACCGCCCATGTCCTTGCCCCAGGCACTGAAGCCATCAGCGGTGCAGGTCATGTAAGCGATAAAGGCGCAGGCGGTCCAGGGCAGGGGACTGTTCTCGGTTACAAACAGATAATGGCAGTAGCCGTAGCCGCCGATGCCGGTGTAGTCGTCCTGATAAGCGGCGACGGTGATGTTGTTCTTGGATACGCCGGCGGATTCCTCAACGGAACGGAGCTTGGAGTATACCAGAAGGCCGAACTGATCGGTTGCGGACTTGGACACCAGGGTGTTGCAGATAGGTCCGTCATCGGTCTGAGCATTGTAGCTCTCTACCCACAGTTTGATCCAAGCAAGGGCGTATGCGCCGTCAGCGCCGAGGCCCAAGTCGGCCGCATCGGCAGCCATCTCGTCGATAACGGGCTTGAAGTAAGCCTGCTTTTCGGCATCGAGTGCGTCAAAGGCAGCCTTCAGATACGCGGCATAGGTATCCTCGGTGAGCATATAGAGGAAGTTCTTGCCCACGATTTCGGAATCGATATCCATATAGAGGCCATGCTCGCCTTCGGCTACAAAGTCCCAGCAGTTCTTGTAGGTCTTGCTGCCGGTGTTGTTGAACATGAATACCTTGTTCAGGGTCTGGAGGGGCAGATAGCCCTCGTACTCTTCGGCGGTTGTGCCGTTGGCGGCAGCCCAGTCAAGGGGTATGAAGGTATCCAGGATGCCGGTGCGTACCATTTTGCTCTCGATCTGGTTGCCGTCCTGAATGAGGGTCATGGCATAGGTGCCTACGTCCTTGAGGGAGTCGGCGGTGAGCTGATCGAAGATCTTGTTGTTCTTGGGCTGCTGCCAGTCGAACTCCATGGTGTAATTGGGGTCGATGGTCTGCAAGTACTCAATGAACAGAGGCAGTGCAGACTTGCCGCGGCTGGAGTTGCCAACGCCGTAGAAGGTAGCGCCGTTGGATTCTTCTATTGCCTTCTTGGCCAGTTCTTCCAGGGTCATGCCTTCGGCTTCCTTGATGATCTTCTGGGTATCGGTAAGCTCAGCCTCAGGCTCGGCGGGCCGCCGCTTCTTCGGTGCCTTCGGCTTCGGGAGCTTCCTGGGTTGCAGGTGCCGCAGGGGCAGCGCAGGCAGCAAGGCTAAGCGCCATGCAGAGTACCAGCATGATAGCAATCAATTTTTTCACTGTTCTTTCCTCCTGTTGATTTTGATGTGTTATGAACCGAGCGGTTTCTTGATATGGCTTGTTGAATAAGATACCGCCTTATGTTTTTATTTTACAGGCATTCTATTCGTTTATTACAGGGGATAATCCTGTCATTATTTTCAAAATTCTGATATGTTTTGCTTTAATAGTTATTTTTTGATATACTTTATATTGGATAAGAATAATAACAAAAAATGTAAATTATCATTGATGGCAGGATATACATTATTATGAAATGCAGCGATGCAGCATTGCTTTCAGACCTCGACGGAACGCTTTTTAACTGCCGCGGCGAAGTTTCTATCAATAACAGGAATGCGATAGAGGACTTTATAGCTCAGGGCGGCATGTTCGGTATTGCCACCGGCCGTGCCTCGCAAAACGCCTTGCAGCACCTCCCGGGCATAAGCATCAACGCACCATCTATAGTATTCAATGGGGCTGCGGTATACGACTATGTAAATAAGCGCTACATCTTGGCAAACTATCTCGACGCCGAATCTCTCCCCCTTATAAAGGAGCTTGCGGAGTGCGGTAAAAGGCTGGATATACAGCTGTACACCGAATACGGCATATTCTACGTAACGCCGGAGAAACGCTCATATAAGCCGTTCGTGGATATGCACCGCCCCTGCACCTTCTGTAAGGTTGATGACATAGCGGACAGGCCATGGCTCAAGACGCTTTTTCTGGGTGCGGAGGAGGATCTCGACTATGCCAGGGAGCTCATAGCAAAACGCGGCCTCGAGGATAAATTCGACATAGTGTCCGGAACAACCGACATACTGCCGGACGCCAAATACATAGAGCTTTTGCCCCACGGCACAAACAAGGGCAGCGGAGTGGAAGCCCTGCGCACACTTTCCTCCCTTTCCGGGCGCAGTATAATATGCGTGGGGGACTATTGGAACGACCTTGAGATGCTGCAAAGGGCGGACGTGGCATGCGTCCCCCTGAACGGCGCGGAAGAAGTAAAGGCCCTGGCCCATTACATAACCCCGGACAATAATCACGACGCAATAGCCTATATAATAGAAAAAATCATACCCGGGCTGTAATCCTTTGCAAAGGAGGGTACCGCAATGAAGCGAAACACAAGGGTTGTATGGATCTTATGCGTGTGCCTTTGGGCGTTGTCCTTCTCAGGCTGCGCCCGGAACGGAAATGCCCTTGCACAGTACGCCCCCGATGAAGCTGACAGGCTTACCGTATATACCTCCCACAAGCAGGAGGTATATGAGCCCATAATCACTGAATTCGAGAACCGCACCGGGATCTGGGTCACTGTTGAGACGGGCGGCACCAACGAGCTTCTTGAGCGCATAGCGAGTGAAACCGGATCCCCCGTATGCGACATAATGTTCGGCGGCGGCGTAGACAGCCTGGAATCGTATAAGGGCTACTTCAGCCCGTATCAAAGCCCCGAAGAGGCGGGCATAGACCCGGCTTTTCTCTCTGAGGATCACATGTGGGCGCCCTTCTCAATCCTTCCCACAGTAATAATCTACAATCAAAAGCTGGTTCCCGCCCATACCGTCACAGGCTGGCGGGACCTCATAGACCCCCGCTGGAAGGGCAAGATAGCCTTTGCCGACCCCTCCGCCTCAGGCTCCAGCTATACCGCCCTCGCCACGCTGTGCCAGATAATACCCAAGGATACCGAGTCGGTGCTGCGGCAGTTTGCAAAAAACCTGGGCGGCAGCCAGTTCGGCGGCTCCGGCGACGTGGTAAAGGCGGTTGCCGACGGCACCTGCTTTTTAGGAATCACCCTCGAAGAAACAGCCATGAAGCGCATAGCTGAAGGGTACGACATAAAGCTTCTGTACCCCGCCGAGGGCACCAGCGCCGTACCCGACGGCAGCGCCCTGATAAAAGGCGCGCCACACGAGGACAACGCCAAGCTGTTTCTCGACTTTGTGCTGAGCCGCGGCGCTCAGGAAAGGCTTGCCCAACAGTTTTACAGGCGGCCCGTGTGCAGCGACATACAGCGGCAGAAGGAGCTTTCTCCCCTTGAAGACATAGCCCTGATAGACTACAGCGTATCCTGGGCAAGCGAAAACCACGACCATATGCTGGAGCGCTGGTCCGCCCTGATGGAACAGGGGGCGGGCAGATGAAGCTTATATTTACCCGCGGAACATTCAGGGAAAAGCTGTTTTCTTCAATGCTTTTCACCACCCTCACCACGCTCATGCTGTGCAGCTCGCTGCTGCTCATAGTATTCAGCTCCCGCATGGAGGACAGCGCACGGCAGGAGGCGGATACGCTTATATCCGTAGTATCCTCTTCCATCAGCGACCTGCGAGATTCCACCGAAAAGATAGGCTCAAAGCTCAACCGCAATTCTCTCGTGATAAACGCCATGTCAGGCGGCGGGGCGTTCCCACAGCAGACATACTACGAGCTGTACAACGCCACAAGCGGTCTTCGGGACTATGTGCAATTTTACCTTTACGACACCAACGGCGCTTTGCAATACTCTACCTCCAGCGCAGGGCACTCACGCACCCTGCCTACAAACTGGGGCATACTCCTTGCGGCGGCAAGTCACCACGGGGAGCTTGTGTTCCGGGGGGCAGACGCATTCAGCTACCCAGACCGGGATGCGGTGCTGTACGCCGCCCGGAGCATCGTGAACAACTCGGGCGATGCGGTTGGCTACTTCGTTGCGAACCTTTCCGAAGACAATCTGCAGGAGCTTTTGGAGGGCAAGTTCGGCAGCCGCAACACCCTCTACATTACCGACGCCTTCATGCGCACCATATACTGCTCCCGTCCGGCGGAAACTGATTCCCCCGTGCCCGCGCTGCGTTCCGCAATGCTCAGCAACACCCCCGTATCCTCCGACGAGTACAACTACTACATGCGCCACGAGCCCACAAGCGGCCTGTATATAATACTTCGCCAGCCAAAGGCATTCACCCGGGACACAACGAGACTTCTGAGGACAGTGGCCTCATTTCTCGTCCTCGGCAGCATAGCCCTCTGCGTGTTCGTCTCCTTCAACCTGAGCAGACAGCTTTCAGACCCCATAGGCAAGATAACCTCCGCCATGGCGGAGGTGGAAAAGGGCAGCCTGGATACCCGCGTAAACCTTCACCGCAGCGACGAATTGGGGCAGCTCGCGGACAACTTCGACAACATGGTAGAGCGCCTCAAAACCTACATGGATAAACTCATACAGGGTCAGCGGGACCTGGATGAGGCTCAGATACGCATGATGCAGGCACAGCTGAACCCTCACTTCCTCTGCAACACGCTGGACACGATGAAGTGGATAGGCAAGATGAACGGTGTGCCCGAAATATCCAACATATCCATGGATCTTGCGGACATACTGCGGGCCTGCATATCTACAGATGAATTCGTTCTACTTGGGGACGAGTTGGAGCTTCTGAACCGCTACATACGCATACAACGCATACGCTTCCCCGGACGCTTTACCTATGCCGCAAGGGGCCATGAGAAATACATTGACTGTATAGTCCCAAAGCTCATACTCCAGCCCCTTGTGGAAAACGCCATACTTCACGGCCTTGCCGACCGGGACAACGGCAGCATAGTCCTCTCCGTATCGGAGCAGCCCGGCAGCCTGCTCAGGATAGCCGTATCCGACGACGGCAGCGGCATACCCGACGAGGTGATACGGCGCTTTGCACAGGATGGCCCTGCCCGCGAGGGGCGGCTTGGCCTGTACAACGTAAACCTTATACTCAAGAAATACTACGGAACCGATTTCGGGCTTCACCTCAGGAATAATCCGGAGGGCGGCGCTACAGTCTACGCGCTGCTGCCCATCACAAGGAGGGAAACAGATGCTTAAAGTTCTCGTTGTGGAAGATGAGCCATATGTGCGCCGGGGCATTGTGCTGTCGGTAGACTGGACGGCGCTGGACTGCTTCGTGGTAGGCGAGGCGGCCAACGGCGAGGAGGGCTACAACGCGGCGCTGAAATTCCAGCCCAACATCATCATAACCGACATACGCATGCCTAAGATGGACGGCATCGAGATGCTCAAGCGGCTTAGGGAGGCCGGCTGCAAGTCCGAGGTGATAATACTCACTGCCTACAGCGACTTTGAGTACGCCCAAAACGCGCTGCATTACGGCGCGGCGGACTACCTTCTCAAGCCCTTCCACGATGGCGAACTGGAGCAGGTGATAGTCTCCATACATTCCCGCCTCATGGCCCGGCAGGGCAACGCCGCGGAATCTCTACCCGCCCTTCAGCTCAAGAAAGGCGACAAGAGCAAGTACGTAATGGAGTCCCTCGCCTACATTGCGGGTCACTACAACGACCCGGACATAGGCGTTGGCTCCATAGCCGCAAACGCAGGCATAAGCGAAGGCTACCTTTGCCATATATTCAAAAAAGAGACAAACTACACCCTGATGGAGTATCTATCCCAGTACCGTATGCACGTAGCCATGCAGCTCCTCCGGGACTGCCGGGTAAAAATATACGAGGTGGCCGAACAGGTGGGGTACAGGGATATCGCCTATTTTTCCAGCATGTTCCGCAAGATAGTCGGCGTCACTCCCTCAGAGTATCAGGACAGGTGCAAATAATCCGGCGCAAGATAAGCTTTAACATGAGCATGGCATATATCCAATATAATTGGAGGATCCAGAGTCTCTTCGTTATCGTCAGAATGTTCCGTGTGCGCTTCGCCATACAGCCGGCTTTCTTTCGGAGAAAGCCGGCTGTATGGCCTGTTATATCTGAGGTTAAATAGCAATCGCTGCTTTTCTTTTACACAATGCCCGGATTATCTTTCACATACGCCATCGTTACTCCCATACCTTTCCTCCAGAACGGCTACGCCCTGGGAGAGTATCTCACGGGTGAGGCTGACGGCCTGCTGCTCGTCCTTGGCCTTTATGGCGGCAAGCAGCCTGCGGTGCAGGTGCGCAGATTCCTGCACGTCCCCCGCCTTAACGCTGTAATGCTGTTTTATGAGCGCCCGTATCACCGGCTCAAACGCGCGGAAAAACATGCTGTATATGCCGTTGCCCGAGGCCTGGGTCAGCCGGTAATGGAACTGGTACACCTGCTCCTCCGGGTCGCCGCCCTGCTCAAGTGCGTCAATGCAACCCTCCATCTCGGCATACGTGCTGTCGTATATATTATCGCAGGCAAGCCTTGCGCATTCCATCTCCACCAGCCGGCGGAAGTCCATCATATCAGAAAATATGGAATGATCCAGCTCTATATCGCTGAGCGGATACGTGCAGCAGGGGTGTATCCAGCCAAATTTCTTGTCCGCCTCCCTGCGCCCGTCCGCCTCGTCGGGGATAAACACCTCGCCTGAAACAAGCCTGGAATGGCACCAGCCGCACTGACCGCTGCGGCAGCGGGAGGGAGCCTTTATGCCCGCCTGCTCCATGGCTGAGAGCAGCGTCTGGTTTGCCCGGCAGCTTTTCAAAGTGGGTTACGCATTCCTCCGCTATTCTGTCCTTTAGCTTGAAGTACTCCTCTTCGGTTACGTTTGCGAATGCGTCCTCCGTGTAGAATTTTGCGAACTGCACCATGCAGGTGCCCTCCGGCGTGCAGTCTGGTATTGCCTCGTTGATTATGGTCACGCAGTAATCCTTGTGCCCATCTATGGTCGCCGCGCTTTCGTACTGCGAAAGGGTATCGCCGGTAGAGCGGACGAATGTATCGTATGCCTTGAAGCCAAGCTGCTCATAGGGTATATCCAATCCCAAATATACTGTAAAGGCGCTCTGTGCCAGCTTTCTCGCGTTCATCAGCTTGCGCTCACGCTCCGGCACCTCGCTCTTGTCTATCATCCTGTCGAATACCACCGTGGGCATCAGGTTGGATATTACCCGCTCGCAGGGTATATACGTGCCGTCTGCCAGCTCTACGCCGCGTACCGCGCCGTTTTTAACGTCTATCTTTGTTACCTCGGTGTTGTACCATATATCGCCGCCCATGTCCCTTATGGCCTTATCAAATGCCAGCGATATTTCATGGCTGCGGAAGCGTGCCATCCAGGGCTTCTGTGTAAGATATGTATATGTCATGAAGGTACCATCAGTTGACAAGAGCACACAAGCCCGAAAGGCTTGTTTTGGGACGCTCCTGCGTTCTCGTCGCTTGTATTACATCCAGTAGTACTGCGCTCCTCGGCCTTGGATCGCCCTCAAAACAAGCTCTTTAGGGTCTTCGAGTTTTAGAAGCCAAAGAGTATGGCAGAACAAGGAGGACGAGTGCAGAAATACTGGTTGTATTTCAAATGAGGACGACACAGTTATGCCGTGCTGTTTGGCTCCTAAAACCTTGTGTGTCCTTGTCAACTGATGGTATCTACATTGCTGAATTAACATTTATGTCTGCATCATATAGCATGGTTACAAAATCGGGATAATAGAAGCCCTTCTATTGCGCCAAAGCATTGACAATAGCTAAAAATTTTTGTAGAATTAATATCATTTGTTAGATTACATGCTTCAGCAATACCTGATTATATTCACATTTTTAAAATATAAATATACTGCCAGTCAGGGCAAAGAATCAAACATACTGAAGGGGTCGGGCCGATGGAAGAAATCCTAAGAATGGAACATATTACCAAGCGCTTTGGAGATATGTACGCGAACCGGGACATCAGCTTTGATGTCCGCAAGGGCGAGGTGCATACTCTGCTGGGCGAAAACGGCGCCGGAAAGAGCACATTGATGAACGTGCTGTTCGGCCTTTACCAGCCTACGGAGGGAAGCATATACATACACGGCAAAAAGGTGCGTATAGATTCACCTGCACAGGCGGTAAAGCAGGGCATAGGCATGGTACATCAGCATTTTATGCTGGTGGAGGCCATGACGGTGCTGGAAAATATAATACTGGGCGACCGCAATACAAAGGGCATATTCATAGACAAGGACGCCCGCCGCAGGGAAATACAGAAGCTGGCGGATCAGTACGGCCTTGAGGTGGAGCTGGATAAGCCCATAACCGAGATAGCGGTAGGCGCTCAGCAAAGGGTAGAGATACTCAAGGCGCTGTACAGGGGCGCAGAGCTGCTGGTGCTGGACGAGCCCACGGCCGCGCTGACGGACATAGAGGTGGAAGGGCTGTTCAAGGTAATGAACAAGCTTACCGCCGAGGGATCTGGATGTAGAGCATAATATTCATAAGCCATAAGATGCGCGAGGTGCTGCATATATCCGACCGCGTAACCATACTCCGGGCGGGCAGGAGCATATGTACCATCAGCAGGGACGAGACTACCGGCGAGGAGCTTGCGAACCTTATGATAGGCAGGGAGCTTGCCCCCTCCCATTATGAAAAGATCGAGCAGCCGGGGGAACCGGTAATAGCGCTCAGAAACGTGGATTACTGCAAGGCTTCCAAGCATAACGGCCTCGACGGAGTCAGCCTCACCGTTGGAAGAGGCGAGATAGTGGGCATAGCGGGCGTGGACGGCAACGGTCAGAGCCAGCTTGCCCAAATAGTTACCGGCGTGCTTGTTCCTGAGGGCGGCGAGCTGGACCTTAAGAATAAAAAGATAGCCGTTTTCTCGCCGGAGGGCTTTATAGAGGAGAGGGTATCCCATATACCTGAGGACCGCAACAAGATGGGGCTCATAGGCAGTATGTCCATAAGCGACAATATAGTGCTCAAGTCCACCGAAAAGCCGGAGTTTTCAAAGAAAAAGGGCTTGCTTCTGAAAAAAAAGGCCATTAAGGGCTATGCCGAGGAGATGCGCGAAAAGTACGACATACGCTGCGTATCCGTGGAGCAGGAGGCAAGGAATCTTTCCGGCGGCAACCAGCAGAAGGTGATACTGGCCCGTGAGCTTGAGGGCAACCCGGACCTGCTGGTGGCGGTACATCCTACCCGCGGCCTTGACATAGGCGCTACCCGCTTCGTGCATGACAGCATGATAGCGGCACGGGACAGGGGCTGCGGCGTGCTGCTCATAAGCGCGGACTTTGACGAGATACTGGAGGTTTCGGACAGGATAGTGGTCATGTTCGAGGGGCAGGTAATGGGTGAATACCCGGGCAAGAACCCTCCCATACAGGAGATAAGCCTTGCCATGGCGGGCAAGTAAGGAGGACGGCATGAAAAACACCAAGATGATAAGCCTGCTGGTTCCCATAATATCCGTAATACTGGCCTTTCTCATAGGCTGCATAATAATGGCGGCGCTGAGCGCGAACCCTGCCGTGGCGCTGCAGGCTCTCTGGAAGGGCGCCTTCGGCAGCGTAAGGAACATAGGCACCACGCTCTCCCGCTCCACCCCGCTGATATTCACCGGCCTCTGCGCCTGCTTTGCCTATAAGTGCGGCGTGTTCAACCTGGGCGGCGAGGGCCAGTTTATAATGGGCTCCGTGGTGTGCACCGTGATAGCCACCCAATGCGGCTTTACCGGGCTGCCCGCCATAATAATATGCCTTATAGCCGGCGCCGTGGCAGGCGGCCTTTGGGCGATGATACCCGGTGTGCTGAAGGTGTACAGAGGGCAGAACGAGATGATAATCTCCATAATGATGAACTACATAGCCACGCTTTTCATGGGAGTACTGTTCACAAATTGGCTGAGGGACGGCTCTGTCCCGCAAACCATAGCGGTGCCTGACGGGACGCGGCTTACCAGGCTGTTCGGACTGCGCGCCACCTCTGCCTTCATCATAGCCATAGCCGTAGGCCTCATAGTTTACTATTTCCTGTTCAACACCTCAAAGGGCTTCCAGCTCAGAGCGGTGGGCTTCAACATGACCGCCGCCAAGTTCAACGGCTTCGCAGTGGAAAAGTACTTTCTATTCAGCTTTCTCATATCCGGCATGATAGCGGGCCTGGGCGGCAGCGCGGAGATACTCGGTACCCAATTTTTCCTTATAAACGGCTACGCCGCAGGTTACGGCTTTGACGGCGTATCCATGGCACTGATAGGCCAGCTTCACCCCATAGCTACCATGCTTGTAGCGATATTCTTCGCTGCCCTCCGTGTAGGCTCAACCACTATGCAGGCGGCTACTGGCGTGCCTACCAGCGTATCCGATATAATACAGGCGCTGGTGATAGTGTTTACCGTGGCGGGCCTTGCCCTGGTAAAGCTGCCTGAGTTCAAGGCCTTTACCGACAGGGTATTCGCAAAGAAAAAGGAGGTGGCGTAGCATGAGCTGGGAATTCATATCAAATCTTCTCCTCGCGAGCGTAAGAATGGCTACGCCCCTCATATTCCTGGCGCTGGCAGAGCTGTATTCCCAGCGGGCGGGCCTGGTACATATAGGCCTTGAAGGCTTGGCCTCCATAGGCTCCCTTGTGGGCTTCCTTGTGAGCCTTATAACCGGCAACCCCTTTCTGGGCGTTCTGGCGGGCGCCGCCGCAGGCATACTGGTGAACATGATATACGCCTACGCTACCATAACCCTCTGTGCAGAGCAGATAGTGTACGGCATGGCAATAAACATATTCGCCCCTGCGCTGGCCTCCTTTATATACCGGGTATACTTCGGCGCGGGCTCTGAGCTGGTGCAGGTAAGCCTTATGGAAACGCTTGCCTCCAGAATGGGCATCACAGCCAACGGCTTCATAGCAAAGCTGTTTCTGGATCAGACCCCCATGGTATACCTTGCGTACCTGCTGGTAGTATTCACGGTGATATACTTCAACAGGACAAAGTCCGGACTGAACTACAAGGCGGTGGGCGAATACCCCAAGGCCGCCGCGACGCTGGGCATTGACGTAATAGGCATAAAGTACACGGCGAGCGTTATCTGCGGCGCCCTCGCGGGCATCGGCGGCGCTTACCTAACCACCTGCTACACCACCACCTATGTTGACGGCAATATCGCGGGCCGCGGCTTCATAGCTCTGGCGGCGGTAATATTCGGCCGCTGGAACGCAGGCGGCGTGCTGATAGCCTGCCTCTTCTTCGGCTTCTGCGACGCATTGCAGATACGCCTTCAGGTGGGCAGCTACAACATACCCTATCAGTTCTTCCAGATGATACCCTATATCGCTACCGTAGTGGTGCTCGCGGCAATAGGCATGAAGAAGGCCGGACCCAAGAGCTGCGGCAAGCCTTACCGCAAGGAAGAACGCTAACTCTGACATAATAGCCGGTCATGCGGCTGTTATATAAACAAAAAATCGAAACGGAGGAATTACAAATGAAAAAGTTCTTAGCAATGCTGCTGGTCGCCGCTATGGTATTCTCAATGGCAGCCTGCGCCAAGGCGCCCGAGGCCGCCCAGCCCGCCGCAACGGAAGAGACCGCCGGCGAGACCGCGGAGACCGCCGAAGCCCCCAAGGACGGCAAGGTATACAAAGTAGCCATGATCTGCGACTCCAGCATTTCCGATGGCGGCTGGGGCATGTCCTGCTACAACGCCATGATGGATGCCGCAGAGAAGCACGGCTGGGAAACCGCCGTATCCGACAGCATTGAACAGTCCGCATACTTTGACACTATCGATTCCTACTGCACTCTGGGCTACGATATGATCTATGCTCCCGGCAATCAGTACACCGACGCCGTACTGCAGGCTGCCGCAGAGTATCCCGACATCGCTTTCGCCCTGCTCAACGGCGCTGCCGATACCCCCGCCAAGGCCGAGAACGGCAACGTATCCTCCCTGCTGCCCAACGCCACACAGATAGGCTGGGTCGCCGGCGCTCTGGCGGGCCTTATGACCGAGACCGGCACCATCGCCTTTATCGGCGGCATGGAGCTGGACACCACCAAGGGCAAGTATGAGGGCTATAAGGAGGCCGCCGCCTACGTAGCAGAGAAGGCCGGCAAGACGGCAACTACTCTGGATATCGTATACTCCAACTCCTTCTCCGCCAGCGACAAGGGCATCGAGTTCGCCAAGGCCATGATTGACAAGGGAGCCGACGTATTCTTCGGCGACGCTTCCGCCGTTGACTCCGGCGCACGTCAGGCCATAGACGAGTACAACGCCGCACAGGGCAGCGTAAAGGTATTCGACATAGCCCAGCCTGCTGACCTGCTGGGCCAGAACGAATGCATCATAGGCTCCCAGGTGACGGACAACTCCGCCATGGTAGGCTCCTGCATGGAGGCTGTTGAGGCCGGCAAGCTGGGCGGCGATGTCATTTACGGCACCCTCGAGAACGGCGCTCTTTCCGCCGGCGCGGTAAGCGACCTGGTACCTGCGGAGATAAAGGATCAGTATAACGCCTACATCGAGGAGATGAAGGCCGGCACCTTTATGAAGTAATAACCACTCAGCCAATATAAATAATGACGATACCCCGGCATGGCCGGGGTATCGTTGCAGTCTGAGGGAGGAGGTTGACGGCGTACCTTTAGTATTAAAATACAGTCCATCAGTATTATCGCCCCTAAGAAACAAACTATTGATATTGTTTCCCAAAGAATATATATAAATGCTAAATCCAATAAAATACGCAAATTGCAAGTGCAAGTTGCGTTTAGTTTACAAATGCCCTTTCCCACCGTTATATAGTGGAGGGGCATGATTTTGCTGCCACCATTATGTGTTCGGAAACTACGGCACACAAGACTTGACTTACAGGAGTTTCAGAGTTAACATCACACACCAAACCTGAGAGAAATAAGGAGGAAAACGCTATGGCGTCTGCCAAAAAGCAAAAAAACGGCCGCTACCAGCGGTCTGTGAAAATCGGCGTGGACGGAGACGGAAAGCCCATCCGCAAGTTCTTCACTGCCACCACGTTGAAGGAGGTGGATGCTCTGGTGGCGGAGTTCAAGCGACAACAGGAGCAGGGTATGGACGTGGCGAACATGGATATGACCTTTTCCGAGATGGGGAATCTTTGGCTGACGCAGTAGTATAAGTGTAGATTATCCTGGGGTTCCTACCGCCGCTACGAATCCGTCCTTGAAAAACACCTCAATCCCAGCATCGGCAATATGAAGCTGCGGTGGAAAATGACCTGATCCACCGAAATGTATTCGCCAAGGTGACGGTTCCCAAGACCGAGGCCGAGGAGCGGGAGCCTATCGATGAGGCTACCCGCAAGCTGATCTTCGATACCTGCGAAGGCCATCGCATGGGCATCCCAGCGCTGGTGATGCTCTATACGGGTATCCGTAAGGCGAGCTGCTTGCCCTGAAATGGGAAGATGTCGATTTAAAAACCGAGAGGCTTATGGTGAACAAGGCCGTGGCGTTCCACAACAACTCAGTATCAATAAAAACACCGAAGACGAAAGCGGGAAACCGGACGGTTCCGATCCCAAAGAAAATCGTCCCTCTGCTTCAAAAGGCAAAGGATGGGGCGGATTCGGAATATGTCTGCCCCTCGGTGAAGGGCGAGATTATGACCCATACGGCCTACAATGTAGCTTGGAACAGCTACCTGCATTACCTTAATCTCAAGGCCGGGGGACGGGACGCAAGCCGGAGCAGGCCGAAGGTGCAGGCGCTCAAGGAATTCAGCGCCCACCAGTTGAGGCATACGATGGCCAGCACGCTATACGATGCCGGGGTGAATGTAAAGTCGGCACAGAAGTTTCTGGGCCACAGCGATATCCAGGTCACGCTGAAAATCTATACCCATCTGTCGGAGGGGAAGGAGCAGGCTGCGGTGGATGCGCTGAATAAGCATTTGGGGGCGTGAGAGGGCGATGCCCCTTCCACACCCTCAGCACTTGCTGGTGTGTCTACCCCGCATTTTCGGAGCGGGAGTTCATCATTTGGGGATTTTCCGAATGATGAACTCCTGCTCTCTTTTTTTCTTTATGCTGTCCTCAGACCGCTCCTTCAACCCTCGTTCATCATCCCATGATGAACTCAATGATGAACTGTGGTCAAAATCGACTCAAAAACCCCTCGTTCTCATATTTTCCAAAACGGAAAAAGTCCCGATCTACGGGACTTTTCCGAGTGGTAGCGGCGATGTGACTCGAACACATGACACTCCGGGTATGAACCGAATGCTCTAGCCAACTGAGCTACGCCGCCATATTGTTTTGCCGCCCGCATCCCGAATGGGATACGGGAGAAAATGGTTGCGGGGGAGGGACTTGAACCCCCGACCTCCGGGTTATGAGCCCGACGAGCTACCGACTGCTCTACCCCGCGACGTTACGCAAGGATTATAATAGCACAGGCCGTGCGTTAAGTCAAGGGGCAACCCAAATTTTTTTGCCGTGCTGCAATACACGTTGAACGGCAGAAAACAATAACACAAGCGCAAAGGCCATAGTTGCGGATTCAAGAACCTGATGGCTTGCCAATTATATATTGTTGCGGTATAATATTACAAATTGCTTGCATTCTGCAGAGCATATAAATTGTCTATCAATTATATATTTTAATGTAATGCGAAAGGGGAAAAAACTAAATGGATAAGCTTCAAAAACGGTACGGCCTCCTGACGGCAATATGCATGGTAGTCGGTATAGTCATTGGCTCCGGCGTATTCTTCAAGGCGCAGACCATACTGCAAAAGACAGGCGGCAACATGCCTCTCGGTATACTTGCCTGGATCATAGGCGGCGTTATAATGCTCACCTGCCTGCTCGCCTTCTCGGTAATGGCTCAGAAATTCGAAAAGGTAAACGGCATTGTGGACTATGCCGAGGCCTGTGTCGGCAGCAAGTACGCCTATTACGTAGGCTGGTTTCTCACCATAATATATTATCCCTGCCTTACCTCTGTGCTGTCCTGGCTCTCCGCCCGGTACACTCTGGTATTCATAACCTCCATAGCACCTGATTTCCCACTGCTGGGTCTCGGCGCTGCCGCAGGCGCGGAGACTGTCCTGGGCCCCGAGTGTATGTCTCTGGCAATGTTCTATATGTGCTGCGCCTATGCCGTTAACGCCCTCTCGCCCAAGCTCGCTGGAAAGCTTCAGGTCTCCACCACCATAATCAAGCTCATACCCCTGTTCCTCATGGCAATAGTGGGAATAGTCGTCGGCATCGCAAACGGCACCCTTGCAAATAACTTCAATACCCTCGCAGATGTTGGCACCACCTCAACAAGCCCGCTGTTCGCTTCGGTCTGCGCTACTGCCTTCGCATATGAGGGCTGGATAATCGCAACATCTATAAACGCGGAGCTAAAGGATGCCAAGAAAAACCTGCCCCGCGCTCTGGTCATAGGCGCGATCATCATCATTGCCACCTACATCTTCTACTATGTTGGCGTAGCCGGCGGCGCTACTAATCAGGAGCTCATAGACTCCGGCGCTACCGTGGCCTTCATAAACGTATTCGGCAACGTTCTGGGCAATATACTTAACCTGTTCATCGCAATATCCTGCATAGGCACCATGAACGGCCTTATGCTCGGCTGCGTGCGCGGTCTGTACTCCATAGCCGTCCGCGGCAGGGGTCCCGCTCCTCATGTATTCAGCCAGATAGACAAAGAGACCAACATGCCCCATAATTCCGCCATCGTCGGCCTGCTTCTGTGCGGCTTCTGGGGCCTGTACTTCTTCCTTGCCAACCTGGCAGGCACCTGGTCCGGCCCCTTCGTGTTCGACTCCTCCGAGCTGCCCATAATCACCATATATATGCTGTACCTGCCCATATTCGTCATGTGGATAAAGAAGGCGACAGATGAGACCGCCATGCGCCGCTACGTATTGCCCTTACTGGCTATCTGCGGCTCGCTGTTCATGATCTACGCCTGCATAATGGGCCACGGCATAGCATGCTTCTGGTATCTCATAGTGTTTGCCGCAGTAATGGCGGTAGGCTTCGCCTTCTCCAAGGAAAAGCCCATAAATTAAAAAGGACATACCATTGGGCTGCCGCAAAGCGGCAGCCATTTTTATTTGCTACTGATACCATCAGTTGACAAGGACACACAAGGTTT
>ENA-OROD01001367-OROD01001367.1-human-gut-metagenome-genome-assembly--contig:-NODE-1367-length-19860-cov-3.072507_pt1 | contig 19860 bp, 10 predicted proteins | sample MGYA00242123_ERZ509038 | MGnify/ENA primary metagenome ERZ509038 (study PRJEB26280, sample SAMEA2338719) | human gut metagenome | biome: human gut; feature: human-associated habitat; material: faeces... | reverse complement strand
TGGAACCGCCGACGGGAAAAGAACATGAGGGCTTCGCGCCCTCAAACTCCGCGGCAGGTGAGAATCACCTGCACCACGGCAAACAAGTTTGCCGTATTTCAAATCTCAAGTAACGGTTACAGCAAAAACGGCTGATCGTCTTTCGGGTTGCGGGTTCTGCGAACCTGCGGTGTGAGCCCGAACAGATGCCATGCCTTGTCGGTCACGAGACGCCCCTGCGCCGTGCGCATCATATAGCCTTCCTGAATCAGGTAAGGCTCATAGACATCCTCAATGGTATCCGCCTCCTCGCCGATCGCCACCGAAAGAGAGTTCAATCCGACGGGACCGCCCTTGAAATTCGCGATGATCGTCTCCAGAATGCGCTTGTCCATTTCATCCAGGCCGTGGTCATCAATATCCAGCATGGTCAACGCCTTGTGCGCAATTTCCTCGGTGACTTTGCCGCCCGCCTTGACCTGCGCATAGTCACGCGTCCAGCGGAGCAGGTTGTTGGCAATACGCGGAGTCCCGCGGCTTCTCCGCGCGATTTCCAGAGCTCCGGCGGAATCGATCTCGATATTCAGAATTTTAGAGGAACGCAGGACAATGTCCCGGAGATCCTCCGGCGCGTAATAGTCAAGGCGGAGTGAAAGCAGGAAGCGCGAACGCAGAGGCGCGGAAAGCATTCCCTGCCGCGTGGTCGCGCCGATCAGTGTGAAACGCGGAATATTGAGCCGGACAGAACGCGCGCCGGGCCCCTGGTCGATCATGATGTCGATGAAGAAGTCCTCCATTGCGCTGTAAAGGTATTCTTCCACCGTGGTGTTCAGACGGTGAATTTCATCAATGAAAAGCACATCGCCTTCGTTCAACGAGGTCAGAAGCCCTGCAAGATCGCCCGGCTTCTCAATGACGGGTCCGCTGGAAGTCTTGATTCCGCATCCCTTTTCGTTGGCGACGATATAGGCGAGCGTCGTCTTTCCGAGTCCCGGAGGACCGCTGAGCAGGAGATGGCCGAGCGGCTCGTTCCTTGACCTTGCCGCATGCACATAGACCTCCATGCGTTCCTTAACCTTTTCCTGACCGGGAAACGAGGAAAAAGACTGCGGGCGCAGAGTGGTCTCCACCTCCTCGTCCTTCCTGTTCAAAGTGGATGTAATGAATCTTTCCGCCATTGCTCACCTTTTTTGTATGAAAAAAATTTGCTTTTTCCGTTTATGAAAGTATCGTATCACCTTATAATCTATTCTGCCTATATAATATAACACAAAAAAGGGAAAGTTAAATGGCAAACGAAAAAATGATGAAACTTGCGGCGGACACCGTAAGGCTTCTGTCGGCAGACGCAATCCAGAAAGCAAAATCAGGGCACCCCGGCATGCCCATGGGCTGTGCGGATTTCGCATTCGACCTCTGGTTCAACCACATGAAACACAATCCCAGGAATCCCAACTGGCTCGGACGCGACCGTTTCGTGCTCTCCGCCGGACACGGTTCCATGCTCATTTACAGTCTGCTTCATCTTTTCGGCTATGGACTTTCCATGGATGAAATCAAGCAGTTCCGCCAGTGGGGAAGCAAAACCCCCGGACATCCGGAATTCGGCCACACAACGGGCGTCGAAGTCACGACCGGACCTCTCGGAACCGGATTCGCCTCCGGCGTCGGCATGGCTGTCTCCGCAAAATACACCGCCGCTGTATGCGGGCTCGAAGGCACCGGACTGCTTGACAACAAGATCTACATCATCTCCGGCGACGGCTGCATGATGGAAGGCATCACGCATGAAGCCGCCTCTTTCGCCGGGCACCAGAAGCTCGACAACATCATCGTCTTCTACGATTCGAATATGATCAGCATCGAAGGCTCCACCGAAATCGCATTCACGGAAGATGTCGGCAAGCGATTCGAGGCTTACGGCTGGCGCGTCATCAAATGTGCCAACGCCAACGATTACGCACAGGTCGAAAAGGCTCTTGAGGAAGCGAAGAAGAGCGACGGACGCCCGACCCTGATCATCGGTTCCACCACGATCGGATTCGGCGCGCCGAACAAGGCGGGCAAGGCGAGCAGCCACGGCGAACCGCTCGGAGTCGAAGAACTTGCCGCGGCGAAGAAAGCGCTCGGCTTCCCGGAACAGGAGTTCTATGTCCCGCAGGAAGTCAGGGATATGATCGACGCACGTGTCGCGGAACTCGAAAAAGAGGAAGCGGCATGGGATGCGAAATTCCAGCAGTTCGTCGAAGCGAATCCCGACAAGGCGGCTCAGCTTTCCAAGATGATGAACCGCGAAGTTCCCGCAAATCTGCTTGAGGAACTGGTTGCCGCCGCCCCGGTCGAAAAACCGGTTGCGACCCGCGCATCCAGCGGAACCATTCTCCAGAAAGCGGCGGCTCTCGTCCCCGCCCTCTACGGCGGCGCGGCGGACCTTGCCCCCTCCACCAAAACGGATCTCAAGGGAGTCCCCTACTTCTCGCCGGAAAACAGAGCCGGACGCAACTTCCATTTCGGTGTCCGCGAACTCGGCATGGGCTTTATCGCGAACGGCATGGCGCTTTTCGGCGCGGCAATCGCATATTCCTCCACCTTCTTCGTGTTCTCCGACTTCATGAAGCCGGCAATCAGGCTCGCCGCGCTCCAGAAGCTTCCGGTGATTTATGTGTTCACGCACGACTCTTTCTTCGTCGGTGAAGACGGTCCCACCCATGAGCCGATCGAACAGCTCGCAATGCTCCGTACCATTCCCGGCATGACGGTCATCCGCCCCGCCGAGGCGATCGAATGCGCACATGCGTGGGCTCACGCGATTACGGCGCAATCCCCTGTCGCGCTGATCCTGACCCGTCAGGATCTCCGTCCGCTCTGCGAATGCGCCCGCCCGAAGGTCGCCCTCGAAAAAGGCGCTTATGTCGTTTCCTGCGAGGAAGGCTTCGAATACATTCTGATCGGAACCGGTTCCGAACTCAATCTCGCACTGGATACAGCCGAAGAACTCCGCAAGGCGGGCAAGAAAGTCCGCGTGGTCTCCATGCCATCCTGGGAACTTTTCCTCAAACAGGATAAAGCTTACAGAGACTCCGTCCTTCCGCCGTCCTGCAAAAAACGTGTTTCCATCGAAGCCGGTTCCACGTTCGGATGGGAGAAGTTCATCGGCGACGAGGGACTCGCAATCGGTCTGGATCACTTCGGCGCATCCGCACCGTATAAGGTTCTCACCGAGAAATTCGGATTCACCGTTCCCGCCGTGATCGAGAAGATGAAGGCGCACTTCAACTTCTGATCACAGCCGGACTTTTAACAGAGACGAAGGACCTGAAGGATGAATGCATTGTCCTTCAGGTCTTTCCGGTTTTCAGGCATTTCATGGACAATACGAAGAAAATACAGACAGCTCTGGTCTGCGTGACCACGGCGGCAATCCTGATTCGTCTGCTGTATGCGATTCCGGGAATCATGAACCCGGAACTGGTCATGCGGACCGATTCCGCCACCTATCTCGGCCCCGCCCTTTCCCTGCTTCATGACGGCACCTACAGCACGGCGGCGGGAAGCGGAACCCCTGCGCTGGTCAGGACGCCGCTCTACCCCCTGTATCTGGCGGGACTGCTCGGAATCAGCGGGCACAGCCTCGGATTCTGCGTATTCGTCTCGGCTCTGCTGGGGGGGCTGATTGCAATTCCCGTTTTTCTGTCCGCGCGTCTCTATGCTTCATGGAAAGCCTCGCTTGCGGCGGCAATTCTATTTGCATTGAATCCGACCGCCATAGCCGTTGCCCCGATGTTCATTTCCGATACGCTGTTCTGTTTTTTCCTGGCATTCCAGATCTTTTTCTTCCTGAAATTCATCAGGACGCAGCGTCTTGTCTTCCTGTTTGCGTCAGTCGCAATTGCCGCCTTGGCGCTGTTGATCCGACCGCTGAATCTGTTCTGGATCGTTCCCTGCCTTTTCGTGGTCTGGTGCATCAGGGGAATGCCGTGGCGGAAAAAACTGCGGGGCTCCCTGCTCTCCCTGTTTCTTTTTCTCTGCATTCTTTCCCCCTGGACCATACGCAACCATCACCACGGAGCGGGCTGGAGAATCGACGCCGTCTCCGCGGACACGGCTCTGCACAACCGTTCCGCGCTGGAAAGCCGCCTGACCGGAATTCCGGGTGAGGAACTGCGGAACCGTTACCGCGCGGAGGGAGAAGCGGAATTCAAGGCGCATCCGGAAAGATACGGGACGCCTTCAGCCCGTTTCTCCTATTTCGAGGGAAAACTTGCCGAGATCATCAAGGCACATCCTTTCCGTTATCTCTCCCTGCATGTGCGCCCGGTGGTACTGATTCCCGACGCGGCGAGTTTCTTTGAGAATCTCGGACTCACGCAGACAGGTCGCGGGACATGGGACATCATCAACAGACATGGCATCATTGTAGGAATCCGCCACTATTTCAACGGCAATTACCTGCTTCCCTGCCTGCTGGCTCCGCTCCTGCTTGCGGCGGCGCTCACCTATCTGTCGGCGTTTTATACCTTGTTCCGCGCACTTTGGAAAAAAGACTGGATGATGCTCCTGCTTTTTCTCCTGCTCGCGGAATATTATCTTTTCATGACGGGACCCGTTGCAATGCCGCGCTACCAGCTCGCCGCCCTGCCCTTTCTCTGCGTCATGGCTGCCTGTGCCGCAGACCGCTTTCTGAACCGGACAGTCAATGGCTCAGGCAGCGGATCACTTTCTCCCAGAGGCTCAGAGGACGCTTCAGCGAATAGCGGGTGTAAAATCTGACGTTCATGGTTCTGTCTCCTTGTTTTAATTGACAGAAGACACAATACATCCGCCAGATGGACATCTAGTGTCCATGGAAACGGGCACCGGCGGAAAAACCATGAAAAAACGGAGAATATCCGCCGGCGCGGAACAGCAAATCATCCGATGGAACTGACGATCTGCCGCACGTCCTCCTCCAGCGAGAGTTTTTTGCGGAATACAATCCGCAGAGATAATTCCACAGCAGCAATCGCTTTCCGATAAACCGGCGGAATCCTGTGCAGGCGATCCGCGAACTTTTTCCTGAAAAGCGGCGGCAGATGCGCGAAAATCACTCCGTCCGTCACCAGCTCCGGATGGGAATCCAGCATTGTGAACAGCTGTTGTTTATACTCATTGATCCGGTCGGCAAGCTGATCGCTGAGTTCGGTCATGGGAACGGAACGGCGCAGTTCAAATTCATGAAAGAGCCATTCCGCCTCGCGCCGAGCGCAGAATGCCAGCCGGTCCATGATTTCCGCAACCAGTTCCGGATGGATTGCGGAAAATTCGTTTTTATCCAGCAGGAGCCCGCTCAGAATTTCGTAAGAGGAAGTAATCACGCCGCACTTGTTTGCGGAGGAGTCTTTGACAATTACAACCCCGAGTTTCTGCAAAGCAAGACGCGCTTCGGGCGTAATGAATGAATTCGCACCTTCGACAATCGCCTTTGAGCTCGGCTTGCCGTCCGGCGCATAGAGCCCGTAATTTCCGGCATTGATGGTCTGCGGACGCCCGCCGCAGGGGATGAAAACATCCGCTTCATGGCAGATATTCGCCTGAAACATCCTCATGAAATCGTCACGCGCAATCATGGCACGCCGGAGCTTCCCGCCGCTGACGGAAGCCATCGGGTAACGGGAATCACCGTCGGGCTGATTGAAGATCATGAATGCACCCTCGCCTCTGAGCTTCGCCGGATCGAAAGAATCCAGGTTTGCGCTATGGACGAGACGCGAAAGCTCCCTGCGGTCGATTCCTGCGGGATCGAAGATCGCCGCCGGTCCATCCGTCACAGCCACGATGCGAAGTCCCGGCATGCGATAGCCGCCGGTTCCATCCTCGGCATTCAGCAGTTTGATCATATTTCCGGCGACATCTCCGTAGGGACCGCCGGAAAGCTTTATGCTGAAATCGTCATGCGCCGGATTGATCTTCAGATATTGGAGCGTGCGCAGAAGATACTGGAACACTCCGAATGAAGTCACACCGTAGTGTTTGTGATTGATTCCAGTGTCCACTTTGCCGGAAATCACCCCGGAACCGAGCGTATACCCGTCTTCTCCGGCACGGTCCCCCATCCATGAGATCATCTCGTCGGACATATTTTCATCCGGCCCGATTTCGATGATGTCCGCGCGATTGGTGAAGTCAACGATCTTTCCGTCTCTGAGTTTCCCGTCCGCGCCATAATTGACGAGTTGGAGAAATGCCTCGAAAACAGCACGCTGGGCAGCCCACAATTCAGTCTTGAAATCAAACTCGCCGGTCACTTTGAGAAGCGTCACCAGCTTCGAGCCTCCCTCGTAAATGTCCTTGTTCTTCTTATGCTGTGTATTGGCAAGCACGAAACATTCGCGGAAAAGTTCACTGCGCGCCTGCTCGAAGGAATCGCCGCTCTCCAGAAGACTTTTCACCGGTTTCGGTGCGACGATCCGCCAGCCGCCTCGGGCGATTTCCGAAAAGCGGATCTGGAAACCGCTCATATTGCGCCGCCAGAAAAAGAAAACGCCGTACGGACGTTCCGGCGGAAACGCCTTTCCGTAAGATTCGGAAATCGATTCATAATGGCGCATGAAAGCCGGATCAAGCCCGAATGCAAGAGCCGTTTTCTTTTCGGAATAATAGTTGCTTTTCAGAATGCAGCAGATGAAATCCGTTACGGAGGAGAGCACGACTTTCACCTTTGCGTCCTTCTCCGCCATGCCGCTGTTGATGTTCGCAATCTCCTCGCGGACCTCCTGAATTACTTTGCCGAAATCCAGAGAGGGGCCGTCCGGATGGAATTTTGATTCAAAAGCATCGGCAAGTCTGCGCAGAACCGCCGGATATGTCGCCATGAAACGCTGAATTTCCGGCAGGGAATAGGCGTTGCGGTCCACAAAAGAGAGTTGCGAATGAACGAATTCGGATGCAGCGCGCAGAAGATTGACCGAAGCACAGCAGAACTCGTTGCGAACCAGCAGTTCCCGTTCAAAGAGATCGAACTGCGGACTCCATGCGAGTTCATTCAGTTCGCGTTTGAGGTTGATCATCTTTTCCGGCGCATCCGCCCCCGGCTTTACGGGGACGATATAATATGTGTTGACGCGCACCGCCTTGCGCCGGAAATCATCGGGAGCGCCGCCGGCAGTGAAATTGCGCAGATAAGAGCGCGTCACCTTGAATCCGCTTGCCTCAAGCTGTTCAAGAGTCTGTGCATAGTAGCCTTCCGAACGGGCGACAACCGCAACCGCCATCGTGATACGGTATTCGTTTCCGCCGACGTTTTCGATCTCCGTCAGGGAATAGTCGCGTTTCCGCACCTCGCAGACAAGACGCAGGCGCTTTGCGATCCGTTCAAGATCAAGGTCCTCGACATCACGCCAGCAGATGGATTCCGCCGTTTCCTTCAAATTTTCAGGGAGCCGCTCATAAAATTTCCGGTATTCCGCCTCAATCTGCCCGCTGCTGAACAACGGCTTCATTTCAGGTCCGGGAACATCCTTCGTTATCTGCTCGATCACGATGATTCCGCCGGAGCCGTCAAGGGGCGCCGACTCATGAATAATCGAACGCAGAATCCGTTTCCCCGCAAAGAAACGACTGGTGCAGACCGGATTGCATGTTTCGCTTTTAAGATAAACCATCAGAATCCGGTCCGGGCGTTCAATCATCTGAATGCCGGATTTATTTTCCAGTTCCGCCGCCATCGGAAGAATTGCGGCAAGATCCTCCGTCGATACGCTTTTGAAGAAATAAGACGGCATGACTTGCTTCAGGCGCGCATAGCTCTCTTCAAGCTTCCCCGCCTGAACCTTGAAAATTTGTTCCAGTGACTCATCTGCTTTCATCTTTACCCCTCTCTTTCCGGTTTCTGTTCATGGACAATTCTTTTTCCCCTCACTCATATTAGCATTTACAACTGTTTTAACAAGAGAAAGTTATTGCAAAAACATCTGAAAAAATTGTAAATACGGACTTTTTACATACCGGATATCACCTGTTGTTTTTTTGCGATTCTGCAGTATAGTACCGGTTTCACAGATGCGGCAGGACTTGAAATGACGAAAGATGACATCAAACGCCGGATATCGGTATTTATTCTCGGGCTGGGGCTCAGCGGATTCGGTGTGGCAATGACGACTCAGGCGGGACTCGGCACAACGCCGATTTCCAGTCTGCCCTATGTCCTGACCTTTCTCATGCCTCTCAGTCTCGGAATGCTGACTCTGCTCCTGAATGTCTTCCTTGTCTTCGGGCAGGTGCTTCTGCTCGGCAGGGACTTCCGGAAGATACAGTATCTTCAGATTGCCGCTACGGGCGTATTCGGCTTCTTCATTGACCTCGGAATGTTTGTTCTGGAACCGTTCCGGACAGGCAATTATCTGTTGCAGTTGATCATGCTTTTCTGCGGCTGTGCAATTCTGGGGCTCGGCATCAGCTGCCAACTGACCGCCGACGTCATGTTCATTCCCGGGGAAGGCTTCGTGAAAGCTCTCTCAGCCAGACTCAAAAAAGAGTTCGGGCTCATCAAGATCAGTTTCGATTTTTCTCTTGTCGCCTGTGCCGCACTCGCTTCCTGGGTGTTCATTTCCCATCTCACGGGCATACGGGAAGGCACAGCAATTGCGGCATTCGCCGTAGGGTTGTTTGTGAAATTCTTCCTCCCGCGCCTCCGCTTCCTCAGAATGTGGTTCTACGTAAGAAGCTGATTCCGCACATCCTGCGGCATCTTCTGCATAAGATCATTTTCCATTGATCGAAAAGTCATTAAAAACCGAACTCATTTCATTTGATTATCCGGTTTTATCACGGCATTCTCATATTGAAAAAACACTTTAATCTTGCCATTTTAATGTTTTTCCGTATAATATATACAGAAAACGGGAGGAAAATATGGCAAAGAAAATATCAAAGATCAATCTGAAGAAGCAAAGGATACGCTCTACCATCTTTTCCGGCATCAGCATTTCCCGGCAGGAACTGATCCGCCAGACCGGATTCAGCGGACGCACAGTGAATAACTACACGAGTGAGCTGAAGCGTCACGGACTGATTCGGGAGGAAATTGCGGTGGGACAGCGCGGACGTCCCGGCATCATTTACCGCTCCAACAGCGAACGGATCATCTTTATCAGCGTTTCCCTGATTACCTGCAAATTATGTTTTGCGGTAATTGACATCAATTCCTATCTGCTTTACAGCAATGTGATCATTCTTCCGGAACGGGCGCCATCCACGGATGTGATCCGCCTTTCACTGGAGGAACTTCAGAATATCAGGAACAGATTTCCGGATATGGCTGTCGCGGCAATCGGCTGCAATCTCAACTCTTACCGGCAAGACAGCCAGCGGAGCCTGAAATTCAGGGAACTGGTCAGCGTTCTGCGCCGTCTTTACGATATTCATGTGGAACTGATGGAGGATTCGGAACTGATCTTCCGCCGTCTTTACAAGTCTCTCCTGCTCAAGGGGAACGCCGGACTTTTCGTTCCCGGGGACAATATCTGCACCTATGTCATAACAGACGGGGAACTCCGCGATGATCTGGATGGCTATTTCCGCGATTTCAAGCACAGGCAGATCGACCGTGCCTCCTCCGAAATCTGCTGCATCTGCGGCAGACGCGGATGTATCGAGTCCCTCCTGACCTATGACTCCACCATACGCCGTTATCTGAAACTGACGGGAAAAGGCGATCCCGGCAGCCTTTACAACCTCATCTACAATAATATTCTGATTCAAAGCCAGGCGGGAGCCCCTGATGCATGCCGGATCATAAAAGAGAACGGGATCTATATCGCGCGGGCTGTCGCCGTCATGAAAAAGGAACTGCATCTCGACCATATCCTGCTCTGCAACAGCACTCACCTGCTCTATCGGTCTCTGCTGGCTGAATATGAAAAACTGACCGGCGACACAACTCCGCTTCTGAACTTCAGTTATCTGACCGTCAGCGATACGGTCTACACCGCGGCAGAGCTGATGCGGCTAAAAATTCTGAATCTGTAATTTTTCAAAATAATACCAGAAAGGATAAAAATGACACACACACTACTCAGTTGCCTGGCGGGTGTTCTTGCCCTCACAGCATCGGCGGGAGAAACAATTTTCGATTTCTCGAAAGGAAAGACTTTCTTCAATCCCTCCGTTCCGGAACAGAACCGTGCGGTAAAGACGGTTTTGGAAAAAGACGGACTCCGTGCGGATTACATGAAATCCGCCAGGGACACCTGGCCCGTTATCAATATCGGAGGCGACCAGTTGTCAAAACGGAATTGGACCGGATATGACAATCTGGTTATTAATGTGTCCAATCTGTCCCCTGAAATTTCCCCGACGCTCAATGTGGTCATCCGCAGCGGCGGAAAACTTTGCAGTGCCGGTTGCTGGGTCCGTGCAAACTCGCAGAACTGTCTGCTGGTGGATCTCGCAAAGGTGGCGGTAAAGATCAATCCCGGCGAAATATCCATGATTCAACTGGCGTTCAACCGTCCGCAGAAAGAGTTTGCCGTTCGTTTCAAATCCATCGAACTGCTGAAAAACAGGAAATCCGCCCCTGGCGACATGATCTCCAGAGTCTATGATCTGCGTCAGGAACTGCTGAAAAAAGGACGCGGGCTTCAGACTTACGGCAATTGCCGGCTGGAAACCCGTAACGACGGGTCGATCGCCGTCTTTACGGACCGGTATCAGCCGGGCATGGACCGATGGCCCGGATTTCAGCTGACGGCAAAAATTGACGATGCCCTGAACAATGGCGATTTCTCAACAAAAACACACCTTGTCGCGGAGCTTGAAGAACTACCGGGATCACACAGTCTCGGCATCGGACTCTCTTTCAGCGATACGGATCAGAAAAAATTCTGGCACGGGTTCGGTTCACTCAACGGCGGAAAAGTCGAAATGGACCGCATGATTTTCGATATGGGCGTCGATCTGAAAAACATCAAGTCTCTCGGAATCGGAGGAACCATGCCCAGCTTTGCCTATGCCTACAAGATCAATAAGCTTCAGCTGGAATTCCGTCCGGATGAAATTCAGCGGGGACTGATCGGAAAGCTGAACAGGCTCCGCCGGGAAAAACTTCTTCCGCAGGACCTGGAAAGAGCTGACAGGCTACTCGCAAACCTCAATGACCTCTATGATAAAGTCAAAGGAGAAAAGGCTTTGCGCAAAGACATCGAAGCATATATCAATGCAGTCAACAGCGGTCGCAGAGAAGTCAGCGCGATTCAACGCAGAAACGGAAATCTGGCAATGAGCGCCGTGGTGCCCTCCGGCGAATACGGCGTGGGAGTCGCGGACTCCATGACATCCGTTTTTCTTGAGGATGCGGGGTACCATGTCCGCGGCGCGGAAAAGGCGGAACTGGAAATGGCTGGAAATGAGACGGAAAGTTTCCAAGTCGTCGTTGCCGGAATGAAAAAAGAACTGAAAGAGGTTAAAGTCACCGTTTCGGAGCTTGCCGGGCCGGACAACGGTAAAATACATTCCGATGTCTCCGTTGTCGGACACGCCCGGAACAAACGTCCCACCTACCCTGCCGAATATGTCGGCTGGTATCCGGATTTTCTGATCGAATACCAGAAAACAGCAACAGTCAAGCCCGGTGAAAACGTGCCGTTCTGGGTGCGGCTCCGAACTCCTGCCGACGCAAAACCCGGAATTTACTGCGGAACGGTCACGGTCAGTGCCACTGGAGTACAGCCATATTCTTTTCCGGTTCAGGTGAAAGTATATGATTTCCCGCTTCCTGCCGGCTCCCCGCTTCCCTCCTCGAACAACTTCCACATGGCGGCAATCAGACGGCTTTACAAAATCAACGACGAACAGCTCTGGCACAAAGTATCCAATGATTTCATTGACCGGGCGGCGGACTATAAGATCACTCTGGACTATCTTTACCGGGGTCCTTACACCAATCTTAAAGGCGACGGCGAATATCCCGCACTGAAACGCCTCAATGACAGAGGCGAGCTCAAAAGTTTCTGTGTGGTCAATTCCACGGTTCTCCCGAAATACTCTGCGGAGGTCGGAAACAACCCCGATCATCCCGAAATCAGTCGATTGATCGAACGAACAAGAAAACATCTTGAATACTGGGGCGCAGTCGCGAAGAAATACGGCGTATGGGACAAGGCATATTTCTACGGATTCGACGAGGGAAGAATCGATGAAGTCACGAACCGGGTCTTCGGCACCGTCAAGAAAGAGTATCCGGCACTCCCCGTCATGACCACGGCAGGAATACCGGATGCACAGATTAAAGGAATTGAAAACATTGATATCTGGGTTCCTACCGCACCGGTCTACCGAAAGAAGCAGGAACTGGTGAAAGAGCTCCGCCGGAAAAACAAGCAAGTCTGGTGGTATGTCTGCAATTTTCCGCGTCCGCCGGAACCGACGCTGATGCTGGAAGTCCCCGCCGCGGTGCCGCGTCTCCTGATGGGCGCCATGACGCAGAAATACCGTCCGGACGGTTTTCTCTACTGGTCGATCGTCTCATGGATGCCGCGTGTCAGAAGCGGTCTGGGCGCCGTTGCCGACGGTCCCCGCACGAACTGGAATCCGGCAACCTGCAATACGGATAATGAGGAGGGAAATCTTTTCGTCCCCGGACGCGACTTGAAAATCCTGCCGACGATCCGCATTGAAAACTTTCGCGACGGAGTCGAGGACCTCTGGTATTACCGTATGCTGGAAAAACTGGTAAAACAGGCGGAAGGGAAATCCGGGTTCGACAAGGAACTTCTTGCACGTTCCCAAAAAGCTCTGACCGTTCCCGAATCGCTGATCTTATCCACAGATCAGTATAATACGGATCCCGAAGCATTGCGCAGTATCCGCAGGGAGCTGGCGGAATGTATGGAAGAAATGCAGAAGAAACTGAAATAAAAGGAGTCGGAAATCATGTGCAAAGTAAAAAAACAATATTTTCCCAACAGAATATTCAGAAAGGAACAGCTCCCATTCCGCCAGTTTTCATTCAACTGTTCAAATGTTCCTTCTTATTTCCATGTTCCTTGTTCCTCTGTTCTTACTTTCAGGGGAAAAACAAGATTTTTCACCCTCATAGAGCTCCTCATCGTGATTGCAATTATTGCGATTCTGGCGGCAATGCTGCTGCCGGCGCTGGGCAAGGCGAAAGAGATGGCAAAATCCGTCAACTGTGTCGGAAATCAGAAACAATGCGTTGCGGCAATGGCAATGTATGCGGGAGACTACAGGGATTATATCGCACTATCGACGGATTCCGGAAGCGAGCGAAGTGAGGTATGGCTCTGTTATCTGATCAAGGCGTCCTATCCCGGACGGGAAAGTTATTTAAGCTGGACGGAAAACCATCCGGCATATCTCCCCGGTCCCAAAGCGGCATACTGCCCATCCACGACTCCGCCGCAGGCGGGAAGCAACCTGGCACAATACCAGCAGACTTATGGCTGTCCGGCATACAACAATTGGGAAAATGCCCCCAAAGGCACGGAAATTATAGTTCCGTTCGGCTGGAATACTTGGGCATCCGGTTTTATGCTGCTGCCCAGGATTCCATCCGGATTCGGACTTCTCTACGATTCAATCAATCAGGCGCCGGGAAATAATAAACCGTTCCATTTTGTCACTCCGAAGCCAAGCGCGGCATTCGGACGCGCCATATTGCGGCACCTGAACAAAACGACTGCCGCTTTTGCCGACGGCAGAGTGGAACAGTTGAAAGCGCCTCAATTGCAGGAGATCGGTTTCAAAGGCGCGGTTCACCGGAACGGCGTCACGCTTCTCAACTTCTGAAATCCGTTCAATCAAACGGAGAACCTTCGGAATATCAGAAACACAAAAATAGTATGCACGAGACTGTATCAGACCGTAAAAACAACCCCTGCAACTGGTAAATACCAGCGGCAGGGGCGTCCGACTCGATCACAACAGATCAAGAGAGATTATTTCTTTACCTGATTGTTTTCAAAGTACTCGATGAGCTCCTTCGGAAGCTGCGGGATATCCTGGCGGTTGCAGCCGTGGCGCATCGAATAATGTCCTGCGGCACGGCAGTGTTCAGCAATAATGAAATTCACATTTTACCAGATACTCGAACGGTTTACGATCTGGGTTATTGAGCGATTTCAGCCAAGTCCGGCTTATTTCACGGAAAACGGAATATGTCTGATTCAGCATTCCCACCCCCGGAGTATTTTTCAATTCCGGAAAATAGTCGAAGGTCAGCAACTTATAGTCTTTCCCGTGAATCAGTCCATAATTGCGTGCGCACATAATTAAAGGGAAAACCAGTTCCCTGTTCTGGATAAAGATACCTTTGACCGGATTCATCCTCTGGAAAAAACTCATTCCCACATTTTCCAGATCCGATTGGAAATTGAGGAATTTTTCATTGCGGCAGAAATCGGAGGATAGCCGGAGTCCCAGTTCAATCGCGGCAAGATAAGTGGCGTGAATTCTCTCCTGCTGGTAAGGTCGGCTGATTGATGCCTGAAATCCTAAAAAGGCAATTGTCCCATGACAGACTTCTCGAAGCCATGACAGACTTTCCCGAATACTGCCGAGCTGATCGGTCCGGATGTTGTCGAAATCGTCATAATCACGGTTCAGCAACAAGATGGGAACTTTTCGCGCTTTCAGAAAATACAACAGTTCCAAATCCTCATAACGGGGTAACATCCAGATGAGAGCACTGCCTTGACGGCACAATTCCGAAGCCATGATTCCAGCCCTGTCCGGAGGAAACCAGCGAACGGGAATTCCAAAATAGTCCTGGTCAGCGACAAAAGAACAAAACACGTCCGAAATTGAACGATGGCAATCATGTTGGGAAATCACATTCAGTCTTTTAATGCTTGTCGGTCTGCGAAGCTCTTTCCGCACGATGGTTCGACAACCTCGGCCACTTTCCAGCCAGCCATCGGCGGACAGAGAAGCGATCGCTCTCTCCACAATGGTCCGGGAACAATGAAACATCTGCGCCATCTGATTCCTGGTCGGAATCGGCTGACCTGTCATGTATTCGCCTCGTTCGATGGCATTCAGCAGATATTTTTCGATCAAAGTAGTTTTGGTTTGCATAAAAATCTCATTTTTTTTATCGTGAAAGATAATACAATAATACATAATTTCAATTAAATATTTATGAATCATATTACATTTTTCAGAATTATCATAATACAATAATACATTTCAACTCAAAATCACAACTTGAAAACGACAGTTTTGGAAACTATGTTTAATAAGATAAAAAATAACAGGAAAGTAGCAACAGTAAAGAAAAAGGAGCAAGAAATGTCAGGAGTGAAATCAGTTTTTTTACCAGCTTTGCTGCTGGTCGGGTCCGCTCTCCAGATCCATGCGGAAAACGTATGGCGCAGTTGGCCCCGGGATGACCAACATATCAAGGTCGTCAGTCAGAACGGAGCCGTGGAATTCAGCATTCAGGATTTTCATGGCGAAGCCAGCTGTTATACATATTTTCCTGTTTCCGGTTCCAGTCGGAAACTCTTGCGCTTCCAATACCGGAACACACGAATAACACAGGGGAAACGTTTCAGGCAGCAGTTGAAGCTGATGTTTACAGCGGGAGATGCACAATACGGTTCACGCGGCATTGTCACACTGGATTTGCCTGTCCGAACAAAGGATACGGAATTCCGATATGAATTCATGCCGCCGGAGGGTGCGGATAAGTTCCGCCTGCTTCTGCCTGTCTGGAACGATGGAAACGGAACATTTCATATCAGCAATCTCTCCTTGCGTGACTTGCCTGATACAGCGTCCATACCATACCTTTCCAATGCTCCGTCTTTGAACGGAAAAATTGACAACTCCTGGCAGAAAACCGGAAGACTTGGTAACTTCTGCGTTATCGGCAGCGATGAGGCATCCCGTCTTGACACATCACTTCAAATGGCTTATGACGGAGAATTTCTGTATGCGGCGTTCCGTTGCAGCGAACCGGAAATGAACCGGATCAAACGCAATATGACACAATTCGATTCTCAGGTCTGGAGCGACGATTCTGTCGAGCTGATGGTCGCCGCGCCCAATCAGGAAGCACGTCAATACATACTCAATGTCAACGGCACCCGCTGGGATGGACGGCTCAGTGTCCGGGTGCCGGGCGATCCCTGGCGCGCGGAGGACAGTTGGAACGGAAAATGGAAAGGGGCGGCTTCCGCCGGAAAAGATGGATATACGGCAGTATTTGCCATTCCCTTTTCCGATTTCGGCGCCGGTCCATCTGGAAAATGGCGGATCAATGCAGTTCGCCATGCGCGGGCATCCATAAGAGAAAGCAGTCATCTGAACTGTTTTGAAGGTCCGTTCAACAATGTTGAAAAGTTTGCAACGCTGGAATTGGATGCCCCCCGCACAGCGATGTTGAGACGCTATACAGAACCGATTTCCGCTGCTCCGCTGAAAATAGTCCGGCGTCCTCTTCAGGCGGAGAAACTGGCATACCGCGATGCTCTTTCCCCCAGGATCATGGGAATGGCGGGAACAGTGACGAAACAGCTTTATTCCTCCTCTTTCCAGCATAAACATGCCTCAGACTGGACAAAAATACGCGATCAGGCATTCAAGGAGATCGCCGCATCAGGAATGGAGGCGCCTGCGGTTTTTCCCTGGGTATCCGCCCGGTTCGGCAGCCGCCAAGCTGCCGAAAAGTATGCCGAACGTTCCCAGAGCGGTTTCCTGCTGGCAATGCACAATACCTCGCACAGTGCGGCAGCACTGTCCCGCGGAGCAAAGTTCAGCAACCCCTCCCTCAAGGATTCCGTGAATGCAATTGATCCTGTGTTGCGAAACGTCATTGCCGACTGGCTGAACGGGTATCTTGCCAAAGAGCCGTGGGTAAAACCGCTGACGATCATGGTTCGCGGCTTCGATGAGCCTTCCAACAATCTGGAAGAAATTTTCAGTTTTGCAAAAAATCCGCAGAACCGGGAAAACCTGAATGATTTGGATGCGCTCATCCGCCGGGAGTATGGGGCAGGACGCTATGGCATATATGACGCCTTTGCTGACAACCGGGATCCGGAGGCTCCTTTCCGGCGTATCGCCTTCCTGCGTTATTGGAATGATCGTTTGGACGAAGCGAATGCTTTTTATCGGAATGAGGTAAAAAGACATTTTCCGCAAATCCCGTTCACTCCGGTTGTTGTCAATACGGTCGCCAATTACCGGGGAATCGTGGACTTCGCACGCTTGGCAAAGCATGCCGACTGGATCGGCGTTGATCCATATCCGACTTCGGCTCTGGCTGTGCTGGGGCGTGCCCGGGCGTTGTACCACACAGGTTTTTCTGTCAAGATGGCCCGGGATCTTTCCGGGGGAAAGCCGGTCTATTCTTTCATTCAGGCATTCCGGTATCACGGACGGGCGCCGAAAGGAACGGAGCTTGACGAATGGGTTGCCCAGGCGTTGAAAAACGGCGCGGAAATTCTGAACTATTACTCGGATGCCAATTTGGAAACCTGCCCGGAAGTTTTTCACGCAGCGCTCGAAACTGCACGAAAAGCAAAATCGACACGCCTGTTGCGTCTTCCGGTTACTCCCGCACTCGGGGTTCTGTATTCCGATTTTGATTTCTGGGGGCGTGCCGATGATGCCGCACACCGATATTATGCGCTTTATGCGATTTTGGGGGAATCCCTTGGCATACCTTTTGAATACATTTCTGCCTCGTCGGCAGCTTCCGGACAGAAGAATCTGAAAAGCTGTCAACTGTTGATTGTGCCGGGACTCCGTTTTGCGGAGCCGGGAATCGCAGAAAAACTGATCCGCTACGTGAAAGATGGAGGCGCTCTGGTGATCTTCGATCCCGAAGCGCTGTCGTTTGCACCGGACGGTTCTGAAACTCCGGAAATCCGGCACAATCTGTTCGGGTTGAACGCTCCACTGCGCCCAGTTGCCGCTTCCTGCTTGAAACCGGGACCTGCAAGCGGCATCAGTCCGGATTGCAAACTTCCGCTTGCAGCGGTGAAAAATATGCGGGATGGAGGCCGAGTTCATGCATTTTCCGTTCAAATGCCGAAAGACGCGGAACTCCTGGCTCTTTATTCGGACGGGGCATGTGCGGGATTTAAACGGAATTTTGGCAAAGGGGTTGTTTATTTTTTTGCAGCACAGCCGTTCGGCAATTCTGATTTTGCGGTCATGAAAACCGGATGGAATGTCTTTTTCACCGCATTGGCACAAAAATGGAAGTGCCCTCAAAAGCAGGAATACTGGAATTATCAGCTGCCCGGAAACAAGGAGCAAAAATGAAAAGTTATCGTATGGCCAGTTGGTGGCTGCGCCCCTGGCATCTGCCGTTCAATAAAAAAGTCCGCGATGATTTTCGACGCCGCGCTTCCGATTTTGCACAAGCCGGAGCGGACAGCGCCATCATTTTCGGAGCGCATTTCCGTTGGGACTTTGAACATGAAATGGACCAGATTCATGAACTGATCGCATTTGCCGCAGAGGAGCTTGCGCAATATAAAATTGTACTGTTTGACCACCATTCCACCGTGTTGACTTGCAGTTGTCGACGGGAAATATCTTCGGATCGTTCGGCGAATTTCAGCAACCACAGACAGGTTCTGCTGTCCCGTCCAGCAGGAAGCCGTACCACAGATTTTCACGATGACTGGAAAATGTTGAACATTGATGACGGGAAGCCGGTATTTTTGCCGCAGTATTCCGCCGAGGAATTTTGTTTCAGCAATCCCGATTTTGTCGCGGCGTATCTGAATTATGTCCGACGGTTGTTGCGTGAAACGGGAATCGGAGGTCTGATGAGTGATGATGCGTTTTATTACTCGCATCGTGCTTGCGGGTGTCCATACTGCCGTGAGCTATTCTGTCAGGAACTGGGCATGTCTTTTCCCGCATCCGACGATCTTTCGTTCTGGGGCAATTACGAAAACCCGAAATACCGGCGTTATCTGGATTTGCGGCGACATACGGTCACCAAATTCACTGCCAAAGTCAAGTCCGTGCTTCCGACAGACTTTCCGTTGATGAACTGTTGTGCCTATTGTATGTTGCCTTACAGTTCCGGACGCGGACTCAATTACCGGAACTTCATTGCCGGAGGTTCAAATCTGATCATGCAGGAAATGAGCGGAAACACACCCGATGCCACCACCGGAGAACTGTTGAGTTTCGGCTATCCTCAACAGCTTTACCATCTTGCATTGAGTCGTGAACATCGGCTTCCCTGTATTGGGCTGGGATACGGTTATTCTTCCTCAAATGCGGAAATAATCTGGGCATTCAATAAATTCCTCGGTTCCGGAACCTGGTATTCGTCGCTCGTACAGCGCCTGGGTTTATCTGACCGGGATCTCATCCGGATTCCCGACGATCCATGTCAACTGGGACACTGTTTTCAGGCAGAAAAACAATTCCCAGAGTGGTTTGTGTCGGAAAGTGCTTCGGAATGTGCCGTCTTCTATTCCAATGCCACAATGGAACAATATGGTGACAGTGTTACGGATTACGCAGATGATTTCTGCTTCGTAATCAAACGTTGTACCGAACTAGGGTATTCTCCAGATGTGCTCACCAGCATCCCTGATCCAGAGCAGAGCCGTTATAAGATATTGATTGTTCCATCTGCAGTAGCACTCTCCGATTACGAACTGGAATCACTAGAACGCTGGCACTGTCGAAAACCGCTGCTTTTACTTGGACCTTGTGGCTTTTTGGACGAAACCGGCGAGCCCCGGCAGACAACTTTTGCACAACGGCATGGCTGGCAGGCCGCTTTCCCCCCGCTGAACCGGACGGGACATCCGTTGATTTCCCCGATTATTATTCAAAAATTGACTCCGGCTGAGTCTGAGGCCCCCAGAGTATTGAAGGAGTTTCATCTGCTTTGGCTGACAGCACGGG
>ENA-OROD01001360-OROD01001360.1-human-gut-metagenome-genome-assembly--contig:-NODE-1360-length-19922-cov-11.687321_pt1 | contig 19922 bp, 20 predicted proteins | sample MGYA00242123_ERZ509038 | MGnify/ENA primary metagenome ERZ509038 (study PRJEB26280, sample SAMEA2338719) | human gut metagenome | biome: human gut; feature: human-associated habitat; material: faeces... | reverse complement strand
ATGGACAGAAACAGGTTGTCGATGCTCTCCGGCTTATAGTTGCCCACAAACAGCTCACCAAAGTTTGCGTCCTTGAGCACAGCGCGGAAGGTGTACAAGCTCTGCTTGAGGATTTCCTCCCGGTGCGCCACAAAGAGCAGGCGGCAGGGTCGATCCGGATTCTGCTTGCGGAAGCGCTTGTAATCCAGCGCAGAGATGACCGTCTTGCCGGTACCGGTGGCCGCCACCACCAGATTGCGCGTATAGCCACGAACAGTGCGCTCTGCCTCCAGCTTGTCCAAAATCTCCTGCTGGTAGGAATAGGGGTTGATGTCCATGGTGTAGACGTCGGCATTGTTGGTGTCGAAATATTTTTCCGCTTTCAGCGCCCGCGCCAAGCGCTCTCGCTGATCCTCTGCGTAGTATTCAAATTCGCGGTCATTCCAGTAATACTCAAAGGTAGCGGCGATCTTGTCAATGGTTTCGGGCAGGTCACGCCGCGTTACTTTTGTGTTCCATTCCAACCCGCTAGTCAATGCCGCATTGGACAGGTTGGACGAGCCCACATAAGCCGTCGTGAAGCCGGTTTCGCGGTAAAAAATATATGCCTTGGCGTGGAGGCGGGTCGTCTTGGTGTTGTAGCTGACCTTGATGTGCGTATTGGGCAGCTTTCGAAGCTCCTCAATGGCCTTCACATCTGTTGCGCCCATGTAGGAGGTGGTGATGATGCGGAGCTCGCCGCCGCTGTGCGTAAACTCCTGCAGTTCGTCCATGATGAGCCGCAGACCGCTCCATTTGATGAAAGACACCAGCATGTCAATTCGGTCAGCCGAGACAATCTCTTTCTTGAGTTCCGTGAACATCTGAGGCTCATGCACGGCCCCGGTGAAAAGTGAGCTTTGTGCGATAGAGGTTTCCGGACGGATGATCTCGGCCCTTTCGTCCAGTGCCAGCACATTGTTTTTCTTATCAAAAAGTGCAAGAAGCTGCTCCGCACGCTCTGCAACGGAAAGCGTGTCGAAGTCAGCTTCTTTTGTTTCAGTCATAATGGTGGACACAATGCGGTTGACAAGCTCGACCTGAGAAGTGAGATTGCCGCCATTGTCTTTCACGTTGTTTAGCCACTTTTCAACGATCTCGGCAACATATTTTGATAATACTTTAGACGCTTCCGCGCTATCAATAGGCGCAGTTTGAGAGAGCTTGTCCGTTACGGAAAGTTCTGCATCCAGACCCTTATTTATGATTTGCTCGTAAAGTCCGTTGTGTAGCATTCATATACTCCTTTGGTAGAAACAGCATTTATCCAAAGAACAAACTATTTGTTCTGGCATGACTGGCCCTCCATGTTACTTATCGATTTCCGGGACAAAATCCATAATATCGTTTGGTTCCACCTCAAGCGCGGTACAGATTGCGCCGATCACGTCGGTGGTTATATCCTTATCGTTTGCCAGCTTGTACATCTGATAATGGGTGATGCCGGCAGCTTCTTCCAAATCCTTCTTTTTCATATTCCGATCAACAAGAATATGCCACAGCTTCTTATAACTAACAGCCATTTTGAATCTCCTTTATGGGCTATTTGGTGTCGGGTACAATAACACAAATATAGCATATCACGATTCGACCGAGAAATCAATAATATGATAAGAATTTCAAACTTTTGATAGGCGCAAAAACGTTATGAATGATTTGACGGTTGCGTATAATTGCCGCTATCGGCGAAATTAGAATATTATTTCATCATCAAATCTTGATATTTTGCCGATAATGTGCTATACTATCCCTGTGCAGAAAGTGAGGGTTCGCTATGAAATATATTTCTGTCGCAGAAGCGGCGAAAAGGTGGGGCGTTTCCGAACGCAGCGTGCGCGGGTACTGTGCCGAAGGAAAAATCGACGGTGTATTTCTGACCGGCAAGACATGGAACATACCCGAAACCGCAGAGAAGCCCGATCGCATTAACAAGAAAACCGATACACCAAAGACACTTCTTGAGGTGCTGAAAGCCGAGAAAACGGCAAAGCTGCACGGCGGTATTTATCATAAAATACAAATCGATCTGACCTATAACTCCAACCACATTGAGGGCAGTCGCCTTACCCACGATCAGACGCGCTATATCTTTGAGACGAACACCATCGGCGCATCGGACGGGACGGTCAAGGTTGACGATGTGGTCGAGACCGCCAACCATTTCAAGTGCATTGATATGATTATCGATAGCGCAAATCATATGCTGAGCGAGGCGTTCATCAAGCAGCTGCACGCCGTTCTGAAAAGCGGAACTTCCGATTCACGCCTCGATTGGTTTGCCGTTGGGGATTACAAAAGACTGCCCAACGAGGTCGGCGGCATGGACACAACTGCGCCGGAGAATGTCGGTGCTGAGATGAAGAAGCTGCTTGCCGAGTACAACGCCATTGAGGGCAAAACCTTTGACGATTTGCTTGACTTTCACTACCGCTTTGAGCGCATCCATCCGTTCCAGGACGGCAACGGCAGAGTCGGGCGCCTGCTCCTTTTCAAAGAATGCCTACGGAACAACATCGTGCCGTTTATCATTGAGGACAACATCAAGATGTTCTACTACCGCGGCTTGAAGGAGTGGCAGAATGAGCGCGGCTACCTGCGTGATACTTGTCTAGCTGCACAGGACAGATTTAAGAAGTATTTGGACTATTTCCGAGTCCCGTATGACAAATAAGCAAATCCGCCCCTGTGCGATACAGAGGCGTATTGCTTTTTCGTAATAAACCCGTGCGTCTATGCCGTAAAAATGTAGAATTTTCAATGTGTTTTCGGGTGTTGCTCACACTTCCGTATCACGCTTCCGGACCACTATTTCCAACAACGTGTTTAATGTACTCTGTATATTGAACACGTTGTTGTTTTTATCCCCTGAAACGTCAATGCGCTTGATGAGCAGCTTTACGGCCTTCTCGTCGGGGTTGTTCTTCAGCGTATTCAGCCATTGCCGGATAGTATCGACCGTGTAATCTTCGGGCGGCTCTGTCGCTTCCAATGCCTTTATTTCGGCCTTGATCTCCGTCATACGCTGGCCAATATCGGAAACAACATCAGACGGCAGCACACCGGAGGAAAGATTCTTCATCAGCGTATCATATTCTTTCTGCTTCTCGGCTATTCTTGCGTTCAAAACGTCATAGAACGCCGTCAGGCGGTTTTTGCTGTCACTCTGGTATCTGCGCGCATGGCTGCGGTTATAAGCGTCTGGTTAGGCTCTGAAAGCAGCTCGTGCAGATAATTAACCGCTGCCTCATCAACAGCCGACATAAGCACCGTAGGCCGTCCGCAATGCTCGGAGCACACATAGCGGTAATAGGTGTGTCCGCTGCGTGTACCCTTGTAAACATGCATCTTTGCCCCGCAAGAGCAATAGACAAGGCCGGAACACATGTAGTCTGCCTTACGGCCGACATTCTTCCTGCTGTTCATTATCTCTTGTACCTCCTCAAATTGTGCCTTTGTGATGATCGCCGGAAAAGCGTCATCTATCCGTATGGCTCCGGGCTTCTGGCGCCGCTGGGCGCGTTCTGCGGCCTCCTGCGGCGTGTACAGATATACTCCGGTATATTTCTCATTCCGAAGCATTTCATAAATCTGCGTGTATCTGATGGGCTTCCCGCGCTTGCCGGTGATCCCGGCCGCGTCCAGCTCCGCTATTATATCCTTGCATCCCGCTCCCTCCTGTGCAGCAGTGAAGATACGGCGCACATATGCTGCTTCCAGCTCGTTGATAACATACTGCTGATTTACCACATCATAACCGAATGGAGCATAGCCGCCGTTGTGTAAGCCCTTCAGGGCGGTTTCCCTGTGGCCTTTCTGAACCTCCGCCGAAAGGTTATCAAGATAGTATTCAGACATAGACCACATGAGCGCACGCATGATCTTAGCCTTTGCCGTGTTGCCGAAGTCCTGTGCTACTGCTATCAGCTCTATATTGTCCGCTCTGAGCCGTCCTTCAAGGTTCACATGCTCTGCAAGGCTGCGGGCTACTCTTTGTCATACTTGTGAATGAGAATGACGCTGAAAAGCCCCTTGTGCGCGTCTCTGAGCATCTTCTGATACTGCGCTCTGACTGCGGTCTTTGCTTCCTTGCCGCTTATGGCCTCATCGGCGTATATGCCGGTCACGGTCAGACTGTGCCGCTCGGCGTATTCCGTGCACGCTCTGACCTGCGCGTCAATGCTGGCTTCGTTCTGCCGGTCAGATGAAAACCGGGCATATATTACAGCGTTTATATTCTCACATCCTTTCTCCGCTCATGCTTCTGCATGGGCGGTTTTTTTGTTACAGTAACGCCGTGTAACGTTACCGTTAATTACCGTTAGCATTTGAAAGCAAGTTTTGGCTGGTTTTACGTTAAAATTTACGTAAACATTTACATAAAGCAAGCTGGAAAACTTAACAAAACTTAACCAATCCTACTTGTCTGACGATTCGTTAGACGATTCGTCAGGCGATTCGTTGTCACCGTCTGAGGGCGGTTTTGACTCTTCTGGCGGCTCTGTGCGCTGGTATTCTTTAGTATCTGCCATTTGCTCTACACGTTTACAGGCTTCAAATTGACCTTCTTCATTCAAATTATTAAAAGCCTTTTTCATTCTGCTTTCAAGATAGGCCTGCTGCTCTGTGTATACCTGTTCAAAAGAAACAGGCTCCCATTCTGAAGCGCCGGTTACACTATCCCTCCCAAATGTGGCTTTGAATGCCTCCGGCGCAGCCCGCTCTAAAAGCTCCATGCCATAGAGAACCATACTGGCTGAAGAATCTCCCATTATCTCAATGGGATGTAAATCTAACGCAAGAGCAATTTTCTTTAGTGTTTCCACATCAATTTTATCACTCTTTCGTTTGACGATTGAATAAAGCGTTGTATAAGGGATATTGGCTTTGTCCGACAATTTATGTACAACGTCCCCAAGGCTCCCGTTGCGAAGAAGGTCGTTGTCATCGGCGGCGTTGCCGGCATGCAGGCCGCGCTCACCGCGCATGAGGCTGGGCACCAGGTAGAGCTGTACGAAGCGAGCGACGTCCTCGGCGGACACCTCAACGAGGCCGGAAGCCATCCCTTCAAGTACGGTATCCACGATCTGAACCTCTGGTATCAGCACGAGCTGAAGAAGCTCGGAATCCCCGTGCACCTCAATTCCCCGATGGACGCCGAGAAAATAAAGGCGCTCAAGCCTGACGTTGCCGTGCTTTCCGTCGGCTCCTACCACTTCATTCCGAAGTTCGTCAAGGGCTACGACCATGAGAAGGCTGTGCTATGATACGATGTGCTGATGCACAAGGCCGAGGTCGGTCAGAAGGTTGTTGTTGTCGGCGGCGGTCTGACCGGCAGCGAGCTTGCCTACGACCTCGCGGCGTATGAGCATAAGGACGTCACGATCGTCGAGGCTCTGCACGACATTCTTTCCGCCGGTGCACCGGTGCAGAAATCTGTCAATATGATGCTCCGTGATCTGCTGGCGGTCAACAACGTCAAGATCCGCGCGAACACCCTCATCTCCGCTGTCACCGACGAGGGCGCGGTAGTGCTTGCAAACGACGGCACCGAGTCCGTTATCGAAGCGGACACCGTTATCTTCGCGATTGGCCTGAAGCCCAATAAGTCCTACGCCCACGACCTGCTCGGCAGCGGCATCGCGGTCTACGAGGTCGGCGACGGCAAGCAAGTCGCCAACATCCAGCGTTCCACCAGCGAGGCTTACGAAGTCACGAGAATGCTGTAAGCTCTCTCCATATACTCCCCATAAAAAACTGACGCCCCGATCGACGGGGCGTCAGCTTTTTATTAGAATCTTTTGCTTTTATATGTTTCCGGTCACGCGATCAGGCAATACCGAAAGCTGCTGCAAGACCCATGTAGAGCAGGCAGCGCAGGATGGTCAGAACGACGGTCAGAGCGAAGATAACAGGGAAGTAAACATCCTTGAACTTCACGCCTGCGACGGTGCACTCGGTCTGGAGGAAGCCTGCGTTGGGCAGGGAGTCGAGACCAAGGGAGGCCAGAACGGTGGTTCTGTGGAACACTGCGGCATTGGTCATGGTAGCGGCCTGCTGCAGAACGGGAGCGGCGAGAACAAGGCCGGCGGAGGAGGAGCCTGCGATACCGGCGATGAGGTTGGTTGCGACGAAGGTGATCATGAGCGGGCTGCCCTCGTAGGAGAGGATGCTCTCAACTGCGGTAGCATAGCCGGGGCAGTTCTGGACGACAGAACCGAAGCCGACGATAGCAGCTGCGTTGATGAGGGTGGTCATGCACATGGAGATGGAGTCGCTGACTGCCTTGCGGTTGGCATCCCAGTTGCGGGGGAGGTACTTGAACTGGAGAACGACAACTGCGAGAACGCCGCAGAGAAGTGCGAGCTCAACCTTGACCTTGAAGATGTTCAGGACAAGGATGGGGATAAGCATGGGGATAACGGAGAGAACCCAGTGGGGACCCTTCTTGGCTTCTGCGTCATCGGATTCCTCTTCTTCGAGAGCGCCGGTGCCGTAAGCGGGGAGGTAGCCCTTGCCGGCTGCGGCAAGACGCTTCTCATACCACTTGATGTAGAGCATACCGACAACGATGAAGACGATGGAGACGAACAGGCCGAGGAAACCGCCGGCGCTGACGTCGGTGCCGAAGTAGCTGGCGCAGAGGACGTTATTGGTGACGGGAACCCAGGGAATAGCCAGACCGAAGTTCAGGCCGAGGGAGTAACCGGCGATAACGGAAGCGCGGTTGATATTAGCCTTGCGGCAGAGCTTGAGTGCGATGGGGTAGCAGATGAAGAGGCTGATGAAGCTGGAGATACCGGCCATTGCGAGGATGGCGGTGAAGATGCAGACGCCGAGAGAAACATTCTTCGGGCCGACGAGGTTGAGGATAACACGCGCAAGGCTGTCGGAGCCGCCCGTGATGTCCAGCAGCTTGCCGAACAGAGCGCCGAGGAAGAACAGGATCATCCAGGACTTCATGAAGCCGACGAGGCCGCCCATATAGGTGTCGAACAGGCCGGTGGTGATGTCCATCTTGTAGATGATCATGAGAATGACGGAGCAGACAATGCCGCCAATCAGGGTGGGAACGTTTTTGTAGCAGAACAGACCGATAAGCAGGACTGCAGCTACGAGGATGAGGATGTCCATAAATACTCTCCAAAAAATATATTTGATACAAGCTGTCAGGCAATAAAGTTGTCAGCAGCGTCCTCCGCATCCCCAAATGCGTTTGACGAGAGCTCTCTGACGGAAGAGTGCACTCTATTGCTTTTAGTTGTCTGCTTGACAGTTGAATCCGAAATTGGGTTCCGGCGCGCGCCGGATCAGTCTTTCATGATGCTCTTGAGATAGGGCATCATGGTTTCGTCTATGCGGTCGTGCATATTGAATGCCGCTCCGCTCAGACACCAGTCAAAAGCGACGCCTTTCATGATTGTCACAATGACCTCCGCGTAATGGTCAATGCTGTGCTCCTCTTTCAGGAGTCCCAGATCCGCCGCCTCTTTCAGGCAGCTGTCCGGATAGCCCCAGACGTAGGCCGGCTGGCGCTGGTGCCAGCGGCGGTTATCGAGCGAATAGTTCTTGGTATTATAGTAGTTGCAGCAGAAGTCGAGCCCTACGTCAACCATGTAATCGCTCCAATAATAATAGAAGATAATGATGCGCTCGTCAAACGGCTTGCCGGCGACGGCATCGTCGAAATTGTTCTTCTTTCTGAACTCGGCAAACTTCTGAAAATTATAATAGACCAGAAGCTCGTCCTTCGTTTTGAAATGATAGAAGAAAGTCCCGTTCGACACACCGGCGGCAGCGCAGATATTGCTGACCGTGAGATAGGCATAGCCTTTTTTCTTTAATATATTTGACGCCGCCTTGTATATCTTCTGTTTTGTTTCCTGCGTCTGTACTTGCTTAGGTGTAGTGAGCTCCACTCTTAAATATCCTTTCTCATGATTTCAAATACAGGCAAAAATAAAGCCGTAACACCGACGCTGTTTTTGACGCTTGTACTCTAGAGCGCGCTCTATTCGCACACTTTGCAAAAATATTATCACACGCTTTGTGAAAAGTAAAGCACTTTTTTCACAGAATTTTAACTTTCGGCTCGAAACGCCGATTTTCATCTATTTTCGCCAAATTCGTCACAATGTTTTTGGTTATTATTTTTTAATCTTTTTCTTGACAATCTCATAGAGACGCGATAGAGTAGCTAATAGAGTGTGCTCTATAAAAACGCGGCTGCAGCCGCCCCAACGGCTGCGCCGCAAGCACTTTCTTAAATGTTAGTAGTTATGTTTTGATCAACTAACTCATTTCGCTTATCAGAAAGGCAGGCTAATCACTATGGCAACTTCCGACAGATTTGTAGGCAAAGTGGCCGTCATCACCGGCGGTACGACCGGCATAGGCCGCGCTATTGCGACCCGCTTCGTCAAGGACGGCGGCAAGATCGTTATCGGCGCACGTCACGACGATCTTTTTGAGGAAATAGTCAAAGACCTCGGCGCAGAGAACTGCTGGTGCCAGATCTGTGACGTTACGAACCGCGCTCAGGTTGACGCGCTCGTTCAGGCCGCATATGACCATTTCGGCGGCTTCGACGTCATGTTCGGCAATGCCGGCATCAACCTCTTCAAGGACTTTATCAACGTCACTGAGGAAGAACACGCACGCATCGTTCACAACAACTACTTCGGCTGCTTCAACAGCACTCAGGCCGCGGCTCGTGCATTCGTCGCCCACGGCACCAAAGGCGCTATCGTCAACACCGCATCCATCAACGTCCGCTGCGCTTGCCCCAACTCCACTCCTTACGCTGCGAGCAAGGGCGCTATCGCCGCGATGACTCAGGGCGTCGCCGTTGAGCTGGCAGAGTACGGCATCCGTGCCAACTGCTTCTGCCCCGGCTCCACCGATACCCCGATGGTCACTGAGGTTCCCCGTCAGCGTTTCCCGAACTACACCGCACCGAAGCTCATGATCCCCAGAATGGCAAAGCCCGAAGAGCAGGCCAACCTCGCTTGCTTCCTCGCATCCGACGAGGCTTCCTACATCACCGGCGAGACCATCTTCTCCGTCGGCGGCTGGGGCAAGAAGTGATATCAGCCTGACCCCCACCTATATACATTATAGAAAGAGGTATAACCGATGGCTGACATGGAAAAACTCGAACAGCGCATAAGCGAGCTCGAACGGCGCATTCAGATGCAGGAGGACATCCGTGCAATAGAGCGTCTCCAGGCGAATTACTGGGATTGCCTTGACAAGAAGGATTGGGACGGACTGCGCGCCTGCTTCACCGATGATTTTGTGTTCATCAACAACACCACCGGCGGAAGATACGTCGGCGGCGACGGTATGCTTGCCACGATGAAGGGCAAGTTCACCAACAACGTGACCTCCAGCCACCATGGTCATCACCACTGGGTCGAAATAACCGGTGAAGATACCGCTCTCGCCCATTGGGCGCTCGAAGACGATCTGTACGACGCCGTAAACGGCGGCGAGTTCGTCGGCCGAGCCCACTACGACAACAAGTATATCAAGGTCGATGGGCGCTGGTATGCCACCGAAATGGCTCTCACCTATCTTCGCGGTGAGGGCAACATCAAGAAGAGACTTGAGGACTGCGCGAACGCATATGAGGTTTTCCTTATGTGATTCGCGCAACCGAATTACAAAAATGGAGTGTATATTAAAATGAAACTTACCAAAGAAGAGTGGAAGCAGCTCAGCGACCGCATATTCCTTACTCTCCGCCCCACCCAGCATCCCGTCGCGATGAAGTTCATCAAGACTCCCGAAGAGTTCGACGAGATCCCCGGCATTGAGTTCTGCCAGAACAAGGCCTCCACCTGCAAGCTGATCGGCATGGCCGCCCACTTCCAGGGCACCTTCGGCCTCACCCCCGACCACTTCTCCGGCTACTACTGCGCAATGAACAACGGCTGCATGGAAGTCAACCAGGAGTTCCTTGACGGCGCTATCCTCTACAAGCAGCCCACCCCTTGGCATCACAAGCAGGAGGACGCGATAAAGCACATCAAGTCCAACCTCGAAGTGCTTCCTGAGACCCCGTATGCCGGCATTGTATGTTCCTCTCTGTGCAACTGCCCCATCGAGGAGCCCGACGTTATCTGTCTCCAGCTCCCCACTCAGGCCGCGTTCCACCTGCTGGCATGCTATGTCGAGACCGACTGGCAGAAGCTTGAGTTCCCGTTCAGCGGCGAATCCAACTGCGCTGACACCTGGATGCGCACCATGAAGGAAGGCAAAGTCGGCCTGTCCCTCGGCTGCCGCGGCGACCGCGCCACCGGCGCTCTCGCATATGGCGACGTCCGCGTCACCATGACCACCGAGCAGCTGCTTAAAGCTCTTGACGGCTGCGACACGGTCGAGAAGAACAACATTCTTTATCCGTACAACCCGACCTGCCTCTACAAGACCGCGTTCTGATCTTCAGGCAAAAATCATATCACTGCCCCCGATACCTTTCGGGGGCAGTTTCCCTATAACCCAGCTTCCAGAAAATACATTAAGCTTATTAAGCTTTAACATTTTAATCCATTGCTTTTTCCCGCCGCGGATGTTAATATAGTACATAATAATCCAAAATCTTTATTATAACGTTCAGAAAGTGAGGGATACAGTGGATAACTACGTTCATACTTTGGAATCATGCGCGCTCAACTTCGCCTTTTCCGCGATAAGCGGAAAGTGGAAGCCCTATATTCTCTGGTATCTTCACAGCACCCCCGACGGTGTTTGCAGGTACGGCGAGCTGAAGCGCCTTGTGCCGTATGATATATCGCACAAGATATTCACCCAGCAGCTTCAGGAGCTGGAGTCATATAACGTCATCAAGCGCACCGAGTACGACGAGAAGCCCAAGCGCGTGGAGTACTCGCTGACGGAGGAAGGCCGCCTGCTCATCCCCGCCATCCTATATATGCGCGACTGGGGCGTCTTTGCGAATCATGACTGCCTGCCTGACGCCATCAAGCGCTCGCACGGCGAGCTTGGCGACAGCGTCATCAAATATTCGTACGACTCTGAGGCGCTGGGCAAGTCCGTCAGCATAGAGTTCCAGTACGCGAAGCCGGAGAACGGCTCCGAGCCGTCGGACGGAGACGAAAACGTATAAAAATAACCTCGATCTGCTTTTACAGATCGAGGTTATTTTTATACGTTTTTATAAGCCCTCAGCTTATTATCATGTTGGGCAGCCAGGTCACTATCTGCGGGAAGATTATGCACAGGATAAAGACAAGCACCTGCAGCCCCATGAACGGCCAGACGCCGCGTATCGTTTCCGCTGTGGTAATGCGATCCTTCGCAACGCCCTGGAAGTAGAAGATAGACGCGGCCATAGGCGGCGAGAGGAAGGCGGTCTGCATAATGACGGCCATCATGGTGAGGAAGTATTCCGCCTGGAACCCGACCTGCGTGGCGATGGGGACGAATATTGGGATCGTTATCATGCACACGGCGATCCAGTCCATCAGGAAGCCAAGCAGGAACACGACGGCCATCATCAGCGCGAATATGCCCCACTTGCCGAACGGCAGGTTGACAAACAGGCTCGTGACGGCGCTGCTGCATCCGAGGCGCATGAACACGGTGACGAAGAGGTTGCCGAACGCGGACACGGCGTAGACCATGCTGGTCAGCTTTATCGACTCGACAAGAGTCTTCTTGATGACCTGCTTGTTTATGGAGTGCGTGCACAGCGCGATGATGAACGACGCCGCAACGCCGAGCGCGGCAGCTTCCGTAGCCGGGCACCAGCCAAACCATATCGCGCCGAGAACGGAGAAGATGACGATCGCGACCGGCAGGACGTTCACGACGATGCCCCAGGCTATCTGCTTCTTGGAGTAGCGGCTCAGGACTTCTTCAGGCATTGGAGGCGCATAGTCCTTCTTCACGATGGAGATGACCTTCACATACACGATGTACGCAACGCCGAGCAGCACGCCGGGCGTCATTGCGCCGTAGAACAGCTTGCCGACGGAGACGTTCGCGGCGGAGCCCATGAACACGAGCATGATGCTGGGCGGGATGAGGATGCCCAGCGTGCCGCCGGAGATTATGACGCCGGCCGTGAGGGATTTGTTGTACTTCGCGTCGAGCATGGGCTTGGTGAAGAGCAGACCCATGGAGACGACGGACGCGCCGACGATGCCGGTGGTCGCGGCAAAGAGGATCGCGATGAGCGTCGCCGCGATGGCCATGCCGCCGCGCTGGCGGCCGAGGGCGACGGACAGGTTATCGAACAATCGACCCGCCACGCCGGACTGGTTCAGCAGCTGTCCCATCAGGACGAACAGCGGCACCGCGAGGAGGTTATAGTCCTTGCAGTACTTGAAGACGCTGAAATAAATAGTCTGGAATACGCTCGGTCCCCAGAATATGAGGCCGGATATGATAGCCGCTCCGCCGAGCGCCGCAAAGAGGTAGTAGCCGGAGAAGATGAACACCAGCAGCATTGCGCCCATTATGGCGGCGATTGTAAGACCGCTTGCTGTCATTTATCTTTCTCCCCTTTCATTGCGCGCAGGCGCTGGATGAGGCTCACTATCTCTGCAAGCCCCTGAAGCGTAAGGATAATAAGGCTGATCGTCATTACGATCTTGGTCGGCCAGATCGGCGCGCTCCAAGAGCCGGTGCTCAGCGTTTCGAGCGTAGCCGTAGCCGTGATCGCGTTCTTGGCGCACTCTATGGTGCCGCCGATGGTGAGCGGCAGGAACAGCACCGCGTACAGGACGAGGTCAAGGATGCAGTGCGCCTTTTCCGGAAGCTTTGAGGAAAACGCGTCGATCCTGACCATCGCGCCGCTCTTCATCGCGTAGCCGAAGCCGAGCACTGCGGCGCAGCCGCCGATGATGAAGCACATGCCGTAAGCCCAGGTCGTGGGGCTGTTGAAGAGGTTGCGTGAGATGCACTCTATCAGGAACACTATCACAAGCGGCACAAGCAGATATGCCGCCACAAGGCCGGAAACGTCGGAGACCTTGTTCGCAAAGGCTATGAACTTATCTCCGAAGGAGGCCGTCTTGTTGTTTTCGGGTTGTTTAGCCATTTCAAATTCCTCTCACGAGCCGAACGGCCTGATCAGTAGGATGCCGCCTCGCTCCAGTTGCCGACAGACTGGATGTAAGCCTGCTGGGACTCGTATATCTTTGCGAACAGCGGGTTGCTCTGGCACTTTTCGGTGTAGTATTCGTCAGCGACCTGCTGGATCTTTGCGATGTCCTCGTCGGGCATTCTGTATATGGTCAGCTTGCCCTGAGCCTCAAGCTCCTTGAACTGCTCCCAGGCCTGGCCGTTTGCGACACGGTCTTCCGCCCAGTTCTGCGCCATCATTGCGGTGCAGGCGAGCTTTATGATGTTCTGGGTCTGCTCATCCATGCTCTCCCAGACGCCGCGGTTGATGAGGAAGAGGTAGACCGCGCAGGACTGATGCACGCCGGGAACGGTGAGGTACGGTGCAACTTCCTGGAAGCCTGCCGCCCAGTTTGCGGAGGGGCTGGAGTACTCAGCCGCGTCGATGGTGCCGCGGGAGAGGGCTTCGTAGCAGTCACCGCCGTCCATGGTGACAACGGATGCGCCGAGGCGGGTCTCGATGTTTGCCCAGTCGGAAACGCCGCGGATCTTCAGACCCTTGATATCGTCAAGGCAGGTGATGGGCGTAGTGGAGTGGTAGAGTATCTCGGAGTCAACAACGCCGCACGGGAACGCGACGACGTTGCTGTCTATCTCGGCCATGACCTCGTCGAGGATCTTCTGGCCTTCACCGGCAACGTACCAGCCCATGTACTCGTCGAAGGTCATGCCGACGGGCAGGGTGCTGAGAATGCCGAGGCTGTCATCGGAAAGGTTGGTCGCCGCGGTCTGCGCGCAGTCGAGAGTACCGTTGGAGACCGCCTGAAGCATATCGGTGGTAGGTACGATGGAGTTGGTCGCAAGGCACTCCATGGTCACGCGGCCGCCGGAGCAGTTGACGATCGCTTCGGAGAGGTCAGACGCATACTGGTAAGGTCCGCCGCCGGAGCCCCATGCGCACTGATACACAAGATTATAAGTCTTGCCGCTTGCGGCGGCGCCAGCGCTGCCGGTCTCTCCGCAGCCGGAGAGAAGCGCTGCTGCCATAACAAGTACCAGAGCCAACGCTATTACCTTTTTTGTTCTTTTCATGTCGTTTTCCCCTTTCGAGTGTCCGCCCGGCCGGAGGGTGTTTTGCTCCGTTCCGATACGGCCGCGCAGATGTGCTAATTTAATATCACACTCATTGGCTAGATTATAATACATGTGACGCAATTTTAACAATAGCGCACTTTTTTGTGCGTACTAACCGTTTTGTGCACTATAACAAAAAAGTGCGTAGTTGAAATTGTATAAAAAACTTGTTAAAAATATATTATACGATTTGATGTTTTCACATCTTGTCCGCAATATTTCCCCAATCATCCCCAATCACAGGAAATATATATCTAACTGGAGGCACATCATGAAATTAACTAAAGTATTCGAGCACGGCAAGATTGGCAATCTTGAACTAAAGAATCGCCTTGTTGTCAGCGCCATGTCATCTCATATGGGCAACCCCGACGGAACTCCCAACGAGGCCGTCAATGCGTACCTCGTCGCCAAGGTCAAGGGCGGCTGGGGTCTTGTGTTCACCGAGGACCTCGGTGTGACTAAGGACGCAGGCAGCGACCCCGTCGTCGGCTCCCTCTGGAGCGATGACCAGGTTCCCGCATGGACCGAGACCGTCCGTCAGGTACACGCCGCAGGCGGACTCATGGGCGCGCAGATATACCATGCCGGCCGTCAGAGAAGCCTGAAGGCATATGACACCCACCCCGTCGCCCCCTCAGCGCTGAAGGAGCCGACCGAGCCTTATGTTCCCCGCGCTCTGACCGTCGATGAGATACATGATCTGGTCAAGGCCTTCGGCGAAGCCGCCGCGAGAGCCAAGAGATGTGGTTTTGACTGCGTCGAGATTCACGGCGCACACGGCTACCTTATAAATCAGTTCATGTCCACCTTCTCCAACAAGCGCACCGACGAGTACGGCGGCACGCTTGCAAACCGTATGCGCTTTGCGCTTGAGGTCATCGCCGCTGTCCGCGAGGCCGTCGGCGCTGATTACCCTATCATCTTCCGCTTCAACACATGTGATTACGTTGAGGGCGGCATCGAGCTTCCCGAGGCCATAGTCATGGCAAAGATGCTTGAAGAAGCCGGTGTTGACGCTCTGCACTGCACTCAGGGCATGTTCACCTCCAAGGAAGCGATAATCGCCCCGGGCTTTGTCCCCGTGATGCACTACGCCGAGAACGCCGCTACCATCAAGAAGTCCGTCAAGATCCCCGTGCTCGCCGTCGGCCGCTACAACGACATCTATATGTCTGAGGCCATGCTGCGTGACGAGAAGGCCGACTTTATCGTCATGGCGCGCGCTTCCCTCGCCGACCCCGAGCTGCCAAACAAGGCAAAGGCCGGCAAGATAGATGAGATAATCCACTGCATCGGCTGCGACCAGGGCTGCACCGGTGAGACCGCAGTCGGCAACCCCGTCAACTGTATCGCCAACCCCCACACCTGCCGCGAGCTGGTCTATGACCTGTCCGTGGTCGAGAACCCGAAGAAGGTATTTGTCGCGGGTGCCGGTGTTTCCGGCCTTGCCGCCGCATACGGCGCAGCGGAGCGCGGCCATAAGGTCACCGTTTTCGAAGCCAGCGATGAGATCGGCGGCCAGTGGCTCGCCGCTATGACGCCTCCGGGAAAGACCGAGTATGCATCCCTCGTGCTCAACTTCCGCAATCAGCTGAAGAAGTACGGCGCAGAGATCCGTCTCAACACCCCGCTCACCCGCGAGATCGTCGACGCCGAGAAGCCCGACGCCGTCATCCTCGCCACCGGCAGCAACCCCATGTTCCTGCCCATCCCCGGCCTCGATAACCGCGACTATGTCAAGACCGCGATCGAGGTCCTCCGCGGCCGCACGCTCTACGGCAAGAAGGTAGTCGTCGCGGGCGGCGGCATGACCGGCGCCGAGACCGCAGTGTTCCTCGCCGTGCAGGGCTGCGACGTGACCATTATAGAAATGGCTCCCGACATCATCACCGACGCCGTGGCACAGCCCAGAGCCTGCCTGCTGGAGCACATCCGCAAGTACAACATCAAGGTACATACCCACACCAAGCTCACCAAGGTCGGCGAGGGCACCATCTACGCCGAGGAGTACGGCGAGCCTGTTGAGTTCAAGCACATCGATATGCTTGTCAACGCCATGGGCGTACGCAGCAACAATCCGCTCAAGGCCGAGCTTGAAGGCTGCGACTGCAAGGTCGTTGTCGTCGGCGACGCAAGCAGCACCAAGAACGGATACAAGAATATCCGCGAAGGCTTCAACGCCGGCAACGCAATCTGAAACACCATCTTATATAATGACCCGCCGGAGGACAGAAATGTCCTCCGGCGGGTTTGACTTTTTGAAATTTCGTCTGACACATCCGGCAGCTCATGGGATAATGCGTCGTACTGCTTAGGGAAAAGTGCTTTTGCTGAACTTACGAATCAGCTCTGACTCGCCGCATAAATTTCCTTCGGCCCAATATATTCATCCGCTGCTCTCCACCGAACCTTTGACGCACATATTGTAGTTCCCATATAGCTTTCGATATCCTTTTCTGATAATCCGCCGCAATCACACCAATAAATGCGGTCTTCCTTTATGATCATCGTTGCATCGAGTATTTCACTGGTATAGTTTTCATCATTCGGAAACAGCCGCAGATACTTTAACCCCATAAACTGCATTTCAATCACAGACGGGTTTTTGAACTGCCGTTGAATGATCACGCTCAGTATTCTCCGGTTGTTGATCGGAAACATACTCAATGTCTCCTCCACATATGCACCGCTGATATATTTGATCTCTTTTACGCAGCTGTCGTGAAATCCATACATGGCATCCATAAAGCTGTTTAAATCTTCTTCGTCTGCAATTTCATTCCACATATATTCTCCCCTCCAATTGTGCCGAAATGATCTCCCGCCTGAAAGTACCGCTGCAACACAGTGAGGTGTTCCCCTGAACACTACCAGCTGAAAATCATTTGGCATTGTCACTCTGAAGAGAGTTGCCGTATGATTCTGATGCGTTCCTGTGGCGCATTATAATCGTTGAACATACGTACTAAATTCTCATGCAGGCATTCCAGACGCACACTTGCCGGCTCGAACTCGGTCAATGGGCATTGACCACAGTCACCAATGAACAGTTCAACCTCACCTGAACAATCCGCCGCGTACCGGACAATATCGCATACCGAGTTCATACGCTCCGCAAACGGTGCGCTGCTGCAAGTTCCATTGTACCAGCAGTCATCTGGGAGGAGCAGCCTTTCGCAGTTGTCATACAGAAAGTCATCGGAAATGCTGCATACAAACGCGCCTTCATATTCCGTCAGCCCGACGTTCGAAGCGGTCGGGAAAAATGCTCCTATATTTCTCTCTGCCGAGAGATCAACGATTCGCCGCCGCAAGCTGTCCGGAGACATTTGCACATTTTGAGCCGTTATGAGGCAAATTTTACTCATTTGTTTATTCTCCTCGCAGTCAATTCTGGTTTCTCTCCAGATGAACAAGTCCGAATTTTCTATAATTCAAGCACGAATTTACAACCCAATTTGGAATGCTGTCCTCAGAAGTATAAGACGACACATATATCGACAACCCTGCATCCTTTTCAAAGTCATGATATGGCGGCACAGCGTCGGCAAAGTTCCCTATGGGAACGAATTTCATACGTTTCAGTCTCTGTGCAGACGGAATAGATATTTTGAACATGAAGTTGTATCCGGCATCATATTGAAACGATGGCAGCAATCCGAGTGAATCCAATTCGCTTGTGCTCTTTGGTATAACATCCGGAGGCGACAGCGTCAAGCAGACCAGCTGAGTGTCATCGGCCGCCGAGATGCCGACCTTGCGGGCAATAATATTCCAATCGTCCAAACCAAAACGTGCCGGATAAGCACCCGACATTTTATAGCAGAACGTGTCCCCGTCTCTCCAAGGCACCGTGTACCTGACAGGCTTTGAATATGCCTTTTTCTTTCCTGTGTGCGGCAGGTCACATACAGCAGTTCCGGCGTCTATAAATACCGTTTTATACTCATCCGGGACTATCGATGTTAAGTATGCAAAACCTTTCGACGCCTTCTTTATAACAGCGTCCGTCAATTCGTCAGACATATACATAGCCATGGCCAACCCGACCCACACCTGCGGGGCATCATCCTGATCTGACAGCTCTCCCGAATACATAGCAAGAATCTCCTCGGCGGCTCTGTCACTCGCTAAGCCGGTATCACGAAAGTGCTCGTAAGTTCTGCATACGTCCGCTGCCAACGGAAAAATGTCAAATATTTCATTCCAAGTCATAGCAAGCTCCTTCAGCCACAGAGTTTCAGAGAAGATGATGGGGTTGCATGAAAATTTCAGACGCTTATAACTGCGCCGATGTCCTTGCCTCGGCAAAAACGAAGCCTTTCAGTTTATGCTTTTTTACGATTTTCCTAACCTTATCCGAGCACAGTATCCAGCCGGGGATGCTGACGACCCGCGCAAGATCTGAGCCGTCCCAGCTGTTTCCATCAACAACTCGTGGGTAGAATCGTTGACGATTCCACTCATACTGACCGCATACGGCGCAGTATTTTTTCTTCTTCAAAAACATCGCTTTGAAGTCCAACTCCGCTCGGCCGCAAATATTCAGCTGAAAATAATCTATCGGACTGCCGTCCTTATTCATGCCGCGAGGCTCAACAGTCACTGATTCAGCATGGTCATATCCCGACACATTGTTCTCCGCAAAGAGCTTGAGCGCCTTCTCCGAGATGATAAACGGTTGCTCCCCTGCGCCGCAGAATTGTATGTAGTCGGGGTAAGTCGACCCGCCCAGAACCTCGTACCGTGCCTCTGCGCCGCTGTATTGTAGTTTGACGATTTCACGACCACACTCCGAACACTTTTCGGAGCGGTCATAGCCGACAAATGCGGTATTCTGACTGATATACTTGTATCTGTAACCGCCATCACTATTTAGCCAAAGCAGCATATTTCCCTCCTTTTGCGCGTAAACCGAAGTTTTCTTCGAGCTTTCTTACCATGAGATTACCAAACACCGGCCATCATGTCAACATCTTTAGCTCTTTACGCAGTACACCCCCGACGGGGAATTCCGTCGGGGGTGCGTTATATTCTTTTTCTTATCAGCCGACGAGGTGGTTTGTGCCGATGAGGAGCGAGATTTCCTCGCCCGCCGTGAAGTCTTCCAGCTGAATATACATGGGGACGCCGCTCTGGTCGCCGGCAAAGAACACCGTGATATAGCCCGCACCGGCAAAGTCCGTGAGCAGCTTATCCTGCATGGTGCCGTCGTCACCGAGGATGGTATACCCGCCGAAGCCCCAGTACTCCGCAAGCATCGCGCAGCAGCGGCCGACCGTCATGCCGTCGGGAACGATGTCCGAATAATTTGCGCCTCTCGTCGACACCGCGAGGCGGGTTATTTTGCCGGTCTGGATATCCACGTTCAGGTTCAGATGATACCCCGAACCGCCGCAGTCGATGACATAGCAATGCGGGAAGATACGGCCATACCAATATTCGCCTTCGTTCTGCGCATTCGACTCCAATATCATGTTCGCCGACTCCCCCGAATCGACCTGCGCGGGCAGCAGGCCGATCTCCTGCATACGCGCCAGCTCCTGCTTCGTCACGTTCCAAGCCTGATTCGGACTCGCAACGCGCACCGCCGCATAGGCGCTGCCCGTCAGCAGCAGGACTATCATCGCCGCCACCATCACCGTTCTCAGCGCGCGGCGCACCGGCCGCCGCTGCGG
>ENA-OROD01001355-OROD01001355.1-human-gut-metagenome-genome-assembly--contig:-NODE-1355-length-19944-cov-10.070039_pt1 | contig 19944 bp, 19 predicted proteins | sample MGYA00242123_ERZ509038 | MGnify/ENA primary metagenome ERZ509038 (study PRJEB26280, sample SAMEA2338719) | human gut metagenome | biome: human gut; feature: human-associated habitat; material: faeces... | reverse complement strand
GCTGCAGCCCGTCGGCCAATACGATGGGCCAGGCCTGGACCCTGCGCATCATGTCGGAAAACGGCTCGTAGAAATTTTCCGCGCGCGCGGCCATCGTGCCGCTGCGCACGAGCAGGGCAATGTCCTCGCGCAGCTGCGCAGTGTATTCCTTCGCGCGCTCGGCGCAGCGCGCCGGCTGATCGATCAGCACGGCCGTCTCCGGCGCGAGATAGTCCAGCGCCGTGGCAAACGCATCGTACACGAAGCCCATATACCGGTCCGCCGCCGGGAGCACGCAATCATTGCAGAGCTTTTCCCCGTCGGCCCGCAGGGCCTCGGCGAGCTTTTGCGCCGTGTCGTTGTCTTTTTTCGCGGCGGTGCGGTCGGCGAGCTTTTGCAGCTTTTCGCCCAGCGCCGCGCTGCCGCCCGGATACAGCGGCGGCAGGGTCTCCGCCGCCGGCAGGATGTGGCAGCTTTCCAGCGGCTGGGTGCGTCGCTGGCTCTCGGGGTCGAAAAAGCCCATGGAGTCCACATCGTCGCCCCAAAACTCCACGCGCACCGGCTGCGGATACGCGGGCGAGAAAAAGTCCAGAATACCGCCGCGACGCGAAAACTGGCCCGGTCCCTCGACCTGTGTCGTGCGCAGATAGCCGCAGCGCAGCAGCGCCGCCTCCACGTCCTCTATTGGATAGGAGCCGCCCGCGTCTATCTCAAATGCCGCGCGGCGCAGCGTCTCCGGCGGGATCGTGCGCTGAAGCAGCCCCGGTATCGACGCGACTGTGACTGCGCTCCGTCCCTCGGCGAGCGTGAACAGCGCGGCGAGCCGCTTCTGCTCCGCCTGACGCGAGGCGGCCTCGGTCGAATAGAATGTGAAATCGCGCATACCGAGACATGTGACCTCCTCGCCCAGCATGGAGCGCAGGTCGTTTGCGAAATTCTCCGCCGTCGTGTCATCCGGACAGAGCACAAACAGCGGCGCGCCGGTTTTAAGGCGCAGTCCGGCAGCGAGGTTTGCCCGATGCACCGCCGAAAGGCCGGAAACGAGCGCAGGAAGCCCTCCGCTCTCCAGCAGACCAGGGAGGGCGGCGGCTTCCTTGTTTTCAAAAATCTGATTTACAAGAAGTTTCATATATAATTATATTTTCCGTATCCGGAGGCTATGACTTTGCGCTCTTATTCCTCCGGCTTCCTTACCGGACGGATATCTATCATTTTGTCCATTGCAAAGGGATTGAGTATCCGCGTGTAGAAATCGTTGATTATCCGGTGCTCGACCGGCTCGATCTCAAAGGTTCCCTTGATAGGCTTGACCATCAGCTCCACGGGCGCGCCGCCGATGCGATAATCGCTGTCGACAACGACGTAGCCGAAGCGCGCGAAGAACTTGCGCAGTCCCTTTATCATGCTGCCGTCCTCATCCTCGAAGGACGTAAGCTCCGCGATAATGCCCTGCCGGTCGGCGTAGCGCTTGTTTATCAGGCGCATCGCCGCAATGCCGACGCCTTTGCCGCGGTACCACGGCAGCACCGCCATGTACTTGAGCAGCACATAGCCGTACAGATTTTTGGTCAGCACGAGCGCGTACGCAACCTCAAGGCTGGATTCCTCGTCATACACGACCAGCAGCTCCGCGCTGCCGTTCAGAAGCGCGCGGTGAAGACTGAGCTTGGAGATTATTTCCTCCTTCGCAAAATCCATCTCCAGAAGGCTGTAATACCTCTCAAGATCCTTATGTCCGCATTTTCTCAGATTCAGCATGACTCTTCCCCTTTCTCTATCTGCTGTGCGCGGCACAGCGCGGCGTACTCGCCGTTTTTAGCCATCAGCTCGCTGTGGCTGCCCATCTCAACGATATGCTCGCCCTCGACAACGGCTATAACGTCCGCGTTTTTCACGGTGGAGAGCCGGTGGGCGATGATTATCGTTGTCCTGCCCTCGCTCAGCTCGTCAAGCGACGCCTGAATGCGCTGCTCGGTCACGGTGTCGAGCGCTGAGGTCGCCTCGTCGAGAATAAGTATCTTCGGGTTTTTCAGGAATACGCGCGCGATGGATATTCTCTGCTTCTGTCCGCCGGAGAGCATCACGCCGCGCTCTCCGATATAGCTATCGTAGCCGTCGGGCATCTCCATTATCTCGGAGTGTATCTGCGCCCTGACCGCGGCCTCGACGATCTCCTCGTCGGTCGCGTCCGGACGGCCGTAGCGGATGTTCTCGCGTATCGTACCGGCGAACATGAATACATCCTGCTGAATGACGCCGATATTGCGGCGGAGACTTGCCTGCGTCACATGGCGCACGTCGATGCCGTCCACCGTTACGCTGCCTTCGCACACGTCGTAGAATCTCGGCAGCAGCTGGCACAGCGTCGTCTTTCCGCCTCCGGACGGGCCGACGACCGCAAGGCACTGCCCCGCCGCGATGTGCAGGTCAACGTCGCTGAGAACGGGTATGCCGTTGCCGTAATTAAAGCTGACGTGGTTATAATCTATTTTACCCTCAACTGCTCCAAGCTCCATGGCGTCCGGCGCGTCTTTTATCGTCGGCTCCGTGCGCATGACCTCAAGGAAGCGTGCGAAACCTGCCGTTCCCTGCATGTAAAGCTCCGCAAACTGCGTCAGCTTCCGCACCGGAGACACAAAGGTAGAGACATAGAGCGAGAAGGTGATAAGGTCGATGTAATTCATCTTATTCTGCATGATGAGCAGGCCGCCGACCGCGATGACGACTACCTGCACGATGCCGGTGGTAAATTCCATGCCGCTGTTGAACAGCCCCATCGACTTGTAATATTCGACCTTCGACCCGCGGAACATTTCGTTTGCGCGGTCGAACTTATCGCTCTCCTGATCCTCGTTCGCAAAAGCTTTCGCGGTGCGGATGCCGGAGATGCTGCTCTCGATGGCGGAATATATCTCCGCCGTCTTGCGCTTGACCTCGATGTTGGCTTCCTTCATCTTGATGCGCTGCTTTATCGTGAACCACGCGCAGAGCGGCAGTGCCAGCGTGATGACAAGCGCGAGCTGCCACTGCATCGCAAACATCACCGCTAGCGCGCCAACTATCGTCAGCGTGCATATCACGATGTTTTCCGGCCCGTGGTGCGCAAGCTCCGTTATCTCGAAAAGGTCGCTCGTGATGCGGCTCATAAGAACGCCGGTGCGGTTATGGTCATAGTAGCTGAACGACAGGCTCTGCATGTGCGTGAACACGTCGCGCCGCATATCGGACTCGACGAGCACGCCCATCTTGTGCCCTATGACCGTTATCACATAATACAGCCCCGCTTTCAGCACATATGCCAGCACCATCACGGCCATTACCGTGAAGAAAGTGGCGTAGAGCTTATTCGGGAGCATGACCTTCATGGAGTACCGCGAGACATAGGGAAAGATGAGGTCTATAAGCGCTACAAGGAGCGCGCAGAGCATATCTATCCCGAATAGCTTTTTATGCCCCGCGATGTATGACATGAAGATACTGAAAGGTTTCGCGTTATAGTTTTTCTTGTTCATCTCTGTTTCCGTTTTATTCTGCAAATTTGTCCCGCTCGGCGACGGCCAGCGCGTCACAGCGGTTGTTATGAACATTTTCCGCATGACCCTTGACCCAGTGATAATGAAGCTCATGCTTTTCGGTCAATTCGAGTAAAGTTTTCCATAAATCGCTGTTAAGCGCGGGCTTTTTGTCGGCCTTTACCCAGCCCTTGCTTCGCCACGACACCGCCCAGCCCTTGCTCAGCGCGTCGATGACGTATTTTGAGTCTGAGTACAGCTCGACTATGCACGGCTCCTTCAGCGCCTGAAGTGCGGATATCACGCCCATAAGCTCCATGCGGTTGTTCGTCGTCTGCTTTTCGCCGCCAGACAGCTCCTTCTCCACGCCGTTGTAGCTGAGTATCGCTCCCCAGCCCCCCGGCCCCGGATTGCCGCTGCAAGCACCGTCAGTATAAATTATGACTGTTTTCATTTGGTATAGTTATTCCTGTATTTTTTGAGCAAGTAGTTATATTCGCTGCGCTCGATAATCCCGTTTTTCAAAAATCCGTTGAGCTGTGCTATGTACTTGTCGCCGTTATCAGGCGTATAGGCATTCTTCTCATGCGTGAAGCTTATCTTCGGCACATGCCGCCCCGGAGCGACGACTACGGAATTTTTCGGCGCTGTGCTCTGCGGCACTGAGCCGGTAGGCTTATTCGCATATCCGTTTCCGCCGCGCTCTGCGGACGCGCCCGCCTTCTTCGCCGCCTTGGCAAGAGCCACGGCTACGACTATGAACACCGCTATCGCTATGAGTATGACAAACGCCGAATCGTCCATAATATCCGAAAAAGAGGACAAAAGCGCAAATACTACTGCTATGGTACCCCATACGGACAAATCTTTCTTATTCTTGTCCTTTTTATTCATTTAATGTCCTCCTTGTGTATTTTCCGGCAGTCCGTCTCAGCGCCGATCCGCAGACCGCGCTGAGAGATTACTGTCGATTTTGAATTATTCGCCGTCCGTTTCGGCTTCGGTATCTTCCGCGGCTTCTTCCTCGCGGTCGGTCTTTTCGATGCAGATAACGCGGCTGCCATCCATGATGCGCATAATACGCACGCCCTGAGTGGCGCGGCTGAGCATCGAGATATTTGCCGCCGACATTCTGATTATCGTGCCGTCGTCGGTGATGACAAGGATATCGTCCTCATCGTTCACGACCTTGACGTCTGCGATCTTGCCGGTCTTATCGGTGACGTTGTAGTTCTTTATGCCGAGTCCGCCGCGGCCATGGACGGAGTATTCCTCGACCGGGGTACGCTTGCCGTAGCCCTTCTCGGTTATTGTCAGCAGCGCCGAGCCTGCGCTGGTGCTGCCCGCACCAATGACATAGTCGTCCCCGCGCAGCTTTATGCCGCGTACGCCGACGGCGGTTCTGCCCATTGGGCGCGCATCCTGCTCGTTGAAGCAGACGGACATACCGTCGTGCGTTGCGATGAGGATGTTCTCGTCGCCGCCGGTCTGGATGACGGAGATAAGCTCGTCGCCCTCGTCAAGATTCAACGCTCTTATGCCGTTTGCGCGGATGTTCTTCAGCGCGGCCTGGCTCATGCGCTTGACGGTGCCGTTGCGCGTGACAAAGACAAGGTAGCTGTCCTCATCCAGTCCGCGGCCGCCGATCATTGCGGCGATCTTCTCCTGATTCTCGGCGCTGTTGTCCATCTGGATTATATTCACCAGATTCGTGCCGCGCGCGGTGCGGCCGGCCTCAGGAATATTATAGCCCTTCTTGATATATACGCGGCCGGCCTTGGTGAAGAACAGAATATTATCGTGCGTGGACGCAGTGAACACGGTCTCCACGAAGTCCTCGTCCTTCGTCGCCATCGCGCGGACGCCCTTGCCGCCGCGCCCCTGGGCGCGGTACTCACTGACGGGCAGGCGCTTGATATAGCCGCCGTGGGTCAGCGTAAAGACGCACTGCTCCTCTTCGATAAGATCCTCCATGTCGATCTCATCGACAACGTCCTGTATCTCGGTGCGGCGCTTGTCGCCGTACTTATCGCGCAGCGCGATAAGCTCATCTTTCAGAACGCCCTTGATAAGCTCGGGGTCGGCAAGCAGGCTCTTGAGATAAGTGATCTTCTCTTCAAGCTCCTTGTACTCAAGCTCCAGCTTCTCGCGGTTGAGTCCCTGAAGCGAGATAAGGCGCATATCACATATCGCCTGCGCCTGAACGTCGCTCAGGCCGAAGCGCTTCATCAAATTCTGCTTCGCGTCGTCGTAGCTGGTGCGGATGATGTGGATGACCTCGTCGATATTGTCCTGCGCGATGAGCAGGCCTTCCAACAGATGAGCGCGCTCCTCGGCCTTGCGCAGATCGTAGCGCGTGCGGCGGACGATGATGTCCTCCTGGAAGGTCAGGTACTCGTCGATAATGTGGCGCAGGGACAATATCTTCGGCTGACGCTGATTATTCACGAGCGCCAGCATATTTATCGAGAAGCTGGACTGCAGCGCAGTCTGCGCGAACAGCCGGTTCAGCACGACCTGCGGGTTTGCGTCGCGCTTGAGCTCAATGACCATGCGCATACCGTTGCGGTCGCTCTCGTCGCGCAGGTCGGAAATGCCCTCAAGGCGCTTTTCGCGCACCTGATCTGCGATATTCTTGATGAGCTGGCGCTTATTGACCTGATACGGCAGCTCGTTGACGATTATTCTGGTTCTGCGGTCGCGCCCGAACTCCTCAAACTCCGTGCGCGCGCGGACAATGACCCTGCCGCGGCCGGTGGCGTATGCCTGACGTATGCCGCTGCGCCCCATGATGATGCCCTTGGTCGGAAAATCAGGGCCTTTGATGTGCTGCATAAGGTCGGGCAGCGTCGCTTCCGGATTATCCAGCACGCAGACGCAGGCGTTTATGACCTCGGTGAGGTTGTGCGGCGGGATATTCGTCGCCATGCCGACGGCGATACCGCTGGAGCCGTTGACCAGCAGGTTCGGGAATCGGGAGGGCAGGACGCGCGGCTCCTTGCGGCTCTCGTCAAAGTTCGGATCCCAGTCGACGGTCTCTTTGTCGATGTCGCGCAGCATCTCGTTGGATATTTTTGATAGTCTCGCCTCGGTATAACGGTATGCGGCAGGGGGGTCGCCGTCCACGGAACCGAAGTTGCCGTGGCCGTCAACGAGCATATATCTCATCGAGAAGTCCTGCGCCAGACGCACCATTGCGTCGTAAACCGACGCGTCGCCGTGCGGATGGTAACGCCCCAGCACATCGCCGACGCAGGTCGCGGACTTTTTGAAGGGCTTGTCGCTGGTGAGATTGTCCTCATACATCGCATACAGAATGCGGCGGTGCACGGGCTTGAGTCCGTCGCGCACGTCGGGCAGCGCTCTGCCGACGATGACTGACATGGCATAATCTCTGTAGCTGTCCTCCATTTCGCCAACCAGCTCAGATTCGGTTATGACCTGATTCGGGAAGGCTATATCTTCGGGTTTATAATCTCTCTTATGTGCCATTTGAAGCTAACTCCTCAAATATCCAGATTGACAACGTATTTTGCGTTGGCCTCTATCCATTCCTTGCGCGGCTCGACGTTTTCGCCCATGAGGACGGTAAATATCTCGTCGGCCTTCACGGCGTCGCCCAGCGTGATGCGGCGAAGCGAGCGCTTCTCCGGATCCATGGTCGTCTCCCACAGCTCGTGCGGGTCCATCTCGCCCAGACCTTTGAAGCGGTTGATGTCTATCTTCACGTTCGGGTTATCGCCGCGCATCTCGGCGGATATTCTGTCGCGCTCCTCGTCGGAATACGCGACGCGCTGGGTCTTGCCGCGGGTCAGCTTATAAAGCGGCGGCACAGCGGAATACACATAGCCGTTTTCGATGAGCGGGCGCATGTATCTGAAGAAGAAGGTCAGAAGCAGGGTTCTGATATGGCTGCCGTCGACATCAGCATCGGCCATAATGATTATCTTATGGTAGCGGAGCTTTTCGATATTGAACTCATCCCCGATGCCGGCGCCGAGCGCGACTATCATTGGATAGAGCTTGTCGTTGCCGTAGATCTTATCGGCGCGCGCCTTCTCGACATTCAGCATCTTGCCCCACATGGCGAGGATAGCCTGAAAGCGGCTGTCTCTGCCCTGGATCGCGGAGCCCGCAGCGGAGTCGCCCTCGACGATGTATATCTCGCAGAGGGACGGGTCGCGCTCGTTGCAGTCCTGAAGTTTGTCAGGCATCTGGCCGGACTCAAGTCCGGTCTTGCGGCGGACGGATTCCTTGGCCTTGCGGGCTGCCTCGCGGGCACGGTTTGCCATCATGGCCTTTTCAAGTATCGTCTTTGCGGTCGCTGGGTGCTCCTCAAAATAGGTCGAGAGCTGGTCGTTGACTATGCCGTCGACCAGAGTCCTGATATACGCGTTGCCGAGCTTCTGCTTGGTCTGACCCTCGAACTGCGCCTCCGGAAGCTTGACGGAGATGACCGCGGTGATGCCCTCGCGGACGTCCTCGCCGGAGACCTTATCGTCGCCCTTTATGGCATTGGTCTTCACGCCGTAGGCGTTTATGACACGGGTGAGCGCGGTTTTGAAGCCGGTCTCATGCATACCGCCCTCAGGAGTATGGATGTCGTTTGCAAAGGAGATGAGATTCTCGGCATAGCTGTCGTTATACTGCAGGGCGATCTCGGCTATCGCGTCGCCCTTGGTGCCGCTGAGGTATATGACCTCCTCGTGCAGCGGATTTTTATGGCGGTTGAGGTAATTTACAAACTCGCGGATGCCGCCCTCATAGCACATCGAGTCGCTCTCGCCGTCCTCGGTGCGCCTATCGGCTATCTCGATATGCACGCCGCCGTTCAGGAATGCCTGCTCGCGCAGTCTGGTGTGCAGCGTCTCATAGTCATATACGGTCGTATCAAAAAGTTCGGGGTCTGGCTTGAAGGTGACGACGGTGCCGTGCTTATCGGTATCGCCGATTATCTTCATCTCCTGCGTTATCCCGCCGCGGGCAAACTTCATCTCATAGATTTTGCCCTCTTTGTGAACCTGAACCTCGAGCCACTCGGACAGGGCGTTGACGACGGAAGCACCAACTCCGTGCAAGCCGCCGGATACCTTATAGCCTCCGCCGCCGAACTTGCCGCCGGCGTGCAGCACGGTATAGACGACCTCGAGCGCGGGTCTGCCGGTCTGTGCCTGTATATCTACTGGTATACCGCGGCCGTTATCGGTAACGGTAATGGTGTCGCCTGGGTTAATGGTGACGGTTATATGGTTGCAGAAGCCGGCAAGCGCCTCGTCGATTGCGTTGTCAACTATCTCATAAACCAGATGATGCAGTCCGGACGCAGAGGTCGAGCCGATATACATGCCGGGGCGTTTGCGCACGGCTTCAAGTCCTTCGAGAACCTGAATTTGCGAAGCGTCATATTCGTTCATTTTATTTTCTATATTGTCTGCCATTTGGTGCCTCCGAGTAATATTATTATGCGTTTACCGCGCCCGCCTCTGCGCGGCGCAGCAGGGTCGCCGCAGCCATCTGGCTGAGATACACGGCGGTTTTTCCTCCAGAGCTGTACACTACAAAGGATTTTGGAATGTCCTCCGCGGCGTTTATCACATGACCCGCCTTTTCGGACATGGTCAGATATTTTCTTGTAATATGGGATTGAGAGGTTATATCAAGGTCAAAGATGCCGATTATTCCGGCGGTATCAATAACCGTGCCCTTGCCGAGATGCAGATACATCAGTGAATTCTCCCGTTTTCAACGAACAGCACCTTGCCTCCGGTGCGGCTCGATATCTCCTCGTCCTCGCAGCAGGTGATGAGCGTCTGCCCGCCGCCGATGCGGTTGAGGACAAATTTCTGCCGCTTCTCGTCAAGCTCCGAAAGCACATCGTCCAGCAGGAGTATCGGATATTCGCCGGTCTCGGCGAGGAATATCTCCCGCTCTGCAAGCTTCATTGAGAGTGCGGCGGTGCGCGTCTGCCCCTGAGAGGCAAAGCTGCGAGCCGGTCTGCCGTTTATGAATATCTCAAGATCATCCTTATGCGCGCCCGTGAGGCACTGTCCGCTGTCAAGCTCCGCGCGGCGGTGCGCCTCCTGGTGCTCGCAGATATCGTAATATATCTCCTTCGCGCTGCCGTAGACATTTTTCACGGTACTCACTGTTTTATATTTAATTTCCAGTTTTTCACCGCTGCCGGAGAATTCCGAGTGGATAGGCCTCGCCGCTTCGTCAAGCCGTGCGGCGAAGGCCGCGCGGTAGCGTATCAGCTGCGCGGAGGCCCGGCACATCGCGTCTGAAAATTCGTCCAGCGCATCAAGCAGGCTTGGCTTTTCATGCCAGTCCTTCAGAATACGCGATTTATTCTCGTAGAGCTTATTGAAGTCCGACAAGAGCTCCGCGTAGCGCGGCCTGATCTGGCTTATCGCGTTATCAAGCAGCCTGCGGCGCACTGCGGCGCCCTCCTTGATGAGGTTCAGATCATCAGGGCAGAACAGCACCGCGTTTATCACTTCCGACAGCTCCGCCGCGGATTTTCTCACACCGTTGACCGTTATCTTTTTTGCCGTGCCGGGCTGCATGATTATTCTTATCGTCTGGTCGCGGTCATGACTCGTGACCTCGGCAAGTATCTCCGCCGCGGAATACCCGAATCCGGTCAGCTCGCGGTCAAACCTCGTGCGGAAGCTGCGGCCGCAGGAGAGCATATACACGGCTTCCAGAAGATTTGTCTTTCCCTGCGCGTTGCGGCCGGAAATTACGTTTGTCCCGCCGGAAAACTCAGCCGTGTCCCATTCGTAATTTCTGAAGCCGTTGAGCGCGATCTTGTTGACCTTCATTCCGCCGCTATCTCGAATTCAAAGCGGTCAAATTCCACCTTGTCGCCCTGGCGGAGCTTCTTGCCGCGCATGGTGCAGACCTCTCCGTTGACTTTCACAAGGCCATCCGCTATGACGTTCTTTGCTTCCCCGCCGGTACCGACCGCGGCGGCGTACTTCAAAAGTGCGTCAAGCTTGATAAATTCTGTATTTATAAGTATTTTTTCCATTTTTATCTCTTTTCAAAAGTGAATCATGCACCCGCGTGGAGACGCACGGGGAGTATCATATAGGTAAAGTTCTCGCTGCCGTCCGCCGCCTTCACAATGCATGGGGAGGAAGCCGTATTCAGGCAAATTTTAAGCTTATCGGTTCCGGAGGCCTTGAAAGCGTCCATAAGATAGCGATCATTGAAGCCTATCTCAAGCCCGTCGCCGCTGCCCTCGCAGGTGCAGACGTCCTCGGCCTTGCCGATGGGCGTGGCGCAGGTGCAGTCTATGGAGCCGTCGCCGAAGATCATGCGGATTGGGCTGCTGTTCTTCTCGCTTACGATCAGCGCGACGCGGTCTATGGTGGACATCATCTCGCTGCGCTCGACCTCGATCTCAATGCGGAAGTTATCGGGAATGGATTTGCGGTAATTGAGGAACTCTCCCTCAAGGCGGCGGGTAATAACGACGGTCTCGCCTATCGTGAAGGATATATGCTTCGAGCCGACCGAGATGGACACGGCGTCGTCGCTGTCGGCGCAGATACGCTCGATATCTGCAAGCGCGGAGCCGGGGACGACGAAGCTGCAGTTTTCCATCTTCGCGCTCTCGAGCTTCTCGCAGCGCTTCGCAAGGCGGTATCCGTCAACGGAGACAAGCGTGAGCGTGTCATCCTCGACCTCGAACAGCGTGCCGGTGTATATCGGGCGGACGTCACTGTCGGAGACAGCAAAGATGGTCTGGTTTATCATGCTCTTGAGTATCTTCTGCGGGAGGGAGATGTTGTTCAGGCTGTCTACCGCGGGCATCTCGGGGTAGTCGTCGGCGCTGATGCCCATGAAGTTGAATTCGCTCTTGCCGCACTTGACGTTTACGTTATTGTTCGTGTCAGAGCTGATGGTGACTATGCCGTCCGGCAGTCTGCGGATCATCTCGCCGAAGAAGCGCGCGCCGACGACGATGCTGCCCTGCTCGGCGATGTCGGCCGCGATATTTGTGTATATGCCCTTTTTCAAGTCGTAGCCCGTGACGCGCAGGTCGATCCCTGCCTGAAGCAGCAGACCCTCAAGCGCCGGAATCGGGCTTTTGGAAGCAGTTGCTCTGGAGGCGATGGTGCAGGCGGACTGAAGAATATATTTTTCGCATGAGATTTTCATTTCGTTTCCTCCGATAAAAATTTTTCTGTAAGGAATAAATAAAGGATAATATTATTGTTGTAGTTGTTATAGGCGAAATTTTTGTGGAAAAGCCGCTGAAAGCCTTGATAATAAAGAAAAATCGCTGTTGAAAAAATTGTTTCTAATTCCGGAGTTTTTAACACGGCCTGTTGACTGAAATTTTCTCAACACGCGATCTTTAAACTTTCAACAGGCAAAATGTTAAAAGCCGCGGCCCTGGATCAGACCGAATTGATGTTCGATGTGATGTCTCTTACCGTGGCCGCCATGTTCGCGTCCGTTACCAGCAGATCCTCCACCTTGCGGATTGAGCTTAGCACAGTTGCGTGATTTCGTCCCTCATACTGAGCACCGATATCCTTGAGCGACAGGTTCGTCAGCGAGCGCATGAGATACATGGATACCTGACGCGCTATCGCCGTGTTCTTAGAGCGGTTCTGGCCGCGCAGATCGTCTTCGTTCAGCGAGTAGTAGCGCGCCGTCTCGCGGATGATGCAGTCCGGTGTCGGAATATACGTCCCTATGCGGATGACGTCCTTTATGGCGCGTTTCACGGAGTCTATTGTTATAACGTCATTGAGGATCTCTTTATACGCTGTGAGGCGTTTTATGACGCCCTCAAGCTGTCTGATGTTCGCCGTAATATTAGACGCGATGTACTCCACGGCGTCGTCAGAGAGCAGCAGACCGAGCTGTGCGGCCTTGTTTCTGATTATCGCCATGCGCGTCTCAAAATCAGGCGGCTGAATATCCGCCATCAGGCCGCCCTCAAAGCGGGTGTGCAGACGGTCGTCCAGCAGGGACATCTCCATCGGCGGCCGGTCGGAGGTCAGAACTATCTGGTGTCCGGCCTCGTAGATGTTATTGAAAGTATGGAAGAACTCGTTCTGCGTCTGCTGCTTGCCGGCGATGAACTGGATATCGTCAACGAGGAACAGATCGACGTTTCTGTACTTGGTTCGGAATTCCTCTGCGGTGCCGTCCTTGATAGCCTTGACGAGCTGTATCGTGAACTCATCGCCCTTTACGTATGCAATCTTTTTCGACGGATCGCGGTCGTGTATGGCCTGGCCTATCGACAGGAGAAGGTGCGTCTTTCCGAGGCCAGAATTGCCGTAGATGAAGAGGGGATTATACGCCTTGCCCGGATTCTCCGCCACGGCGATGGCCGCTGCATGCGCAAACTTATTGGAGTTGCCGACGATGAAGCGGTCAAAGGTGTATCCGGCCATTTCGGGAAGGGAGTTGTCGTCCTTCTTCTTGTTCACGTATTCGTTTATTTCGTCTCCGGCGAGTATGAGCAGATCAAAATCACAGGAGAAAAGGTCGGACAGAGCGGCTTTTATCGTGTCCCCGAAGCGGGAGTTTATAATGCTGCGCTTGAAGTCCGTTGTGGTGTGCAGGACGAGACGGCAATCGTCAATCTCCACCGGCTCGCAGTCCGAAAACCATGTGGTTATGGCCGTCGGCGTGAGCTGAGATGATAAAATTCTTATTATTTCCTGCCAGATATCGTTGAGAGAGTTCATAATTACATACCTCGCCGATGATATATCTATTAACTTATTTATTATATCAAAAATCATGCTGCCTTGCAAGATATAAATATAATATAGAAGAGAATAAAAGGCACAGCCAAAACGCTGTGCCTTTTGCGGTATGTATTTATTTTTTCTTCAGCTCTTCGAGAATCTCGGTCAGAAGCTCTTCGGTGGTAGGCTTGGGGTCTGCCTCCGCTTCCTCCTCTTTCTGCTTTTCGGTCAGGCTGCGCGCGGTGTTGAACGCCTTGATTATGAAAAACACCACGATCGCTATGAGCAGAAAGTCTATGACCGTTCCGATGAAATTGCCGAAGCCGATGGTGATCGCCTCACGCACCACCTCGCCGTCTACGATCTCGGCGGGGCGGACAAGGAGATTCAGCGCGCTCATGTCGCGCGTGCCGCATATCCAGCTTATAAACGGCATGAGCAGGTCGTTTACAAGAGAGGTCGTGATCTTGCCGAAGGCCGTTGCGATAACGACGCCGACGGCCATATCGAGGACGTTGCCGCGGCTGATAAAGGCTTTGAATTCTTCAAATAGCTTCTTCATGCATTTATCTTCTGTAAAATATTTACTTTTTTATTTTTCGGGCACCAGAACCTTGATGCCGCCCATGTACGGCCACAGGACTTCGGGGATAGTCACGCTGCCGTCGGCCTGAAGGTGGTTTTCAAGGAATGCGATGAGCATGCGCGGCGGCGCGACGACGGTGTTGTTGAGGGTGTGCGGCAGATACATTTTGCCGTCGGCGCCCTTGACGCGCACCTTCAGGCGGCGAGCCTGCGCGTCACCGAGATTGGAGCAGGAGCAGACCTCGAAATATTTCTTCTGTCGGGGAGACCACGCTTCAATGTCGCAGGACTTGACCTTGAGGTCGGCCAGATCGCCGGAGCAGCACTCCAGCTGGCGCACGGGTATCTCCATGCTGCGGAACAGCTCGACGGAGTAGCGCCACATCTTCTCGTACCAGTCCATGGAGTCCTCGGGCTTGCAGACGACGATCATCTCCTGCTTCTCAAACTGATGGATACGGTATACGCCGCGCTCTTCAATGCCGTGCGCGCCCTTCTCCTTGCGGAAGCAGGGGGAGTAGCTGGTGAGAGTCTGCGGGAGCTTATCCTCGGGGATTATCTGGTCGATGAACTTGCCTATCATTGAGTGCTCGGAGGTGCCGATGAGGTAGAGGTCTTCGCCCTCAATTTTGTACATCATGGCGTCCATATCGGTCTGGCTCATGACGCCCTCGACGACGTTGCCATGTATCATGAAGGGCGGGATACAGTAGATAAAGCCCTTATTTATCATGAAATCGCGCGCGTATGCCAGAACCGCGGAGTGCAGGCGGGCAATATTGCCCATGAGGTAATAGAAACCGTTGCCGGAGACGCGGCCTGCAGCGTCCATATCGACGCCATTGAAGCGCTCCATTATCTCGGTGTGGTAGGGAATATCAAAATCGGGGACTATCGGTTCGCCGAAGCGCTGTACTTCGACGTTGCAGCTGTCGTCAGGGCCGATGGGAACGCTGGGGTCGATGATATTCGGAATATTCAGCATGATCTCATGGATGCGTGCGGCGTGCTGCTCCTCCAGTGCCTCAAGCTCTGCGAGACGGTCGGCATTTGCTTTGACCTGAGCCTTTATCTTCTCGACCTCTTCGAGCTTTGAGGGGTCTTTCTTGGCCTGACCCATGAGCATGCCAATCTGCTTAGAGAGGGTATTTCTGCTCGCGCGCAGGTCGCTTGCTTCGGTTATTGCGGCGCGGTTCTTCGCGTCAAGCTCCAGCACCTCATCGACGAGGGGCAGCTTTGCGTCCTGAAATTTCTTCTTGATATTCTCACGAACGGCGTCGGGATTGTCTCTTACAAACTTTATGTCCAGCATTTTTCTTCTCCTGTTTTTATAGTTTAAGTAATTTTTCTATCAGCGCTTCCCTGTCGTCCGCGCCGTAAAATTCAATTTCTATTTTGCCGTTTCTCTTTCCGTCTATCAGCTTAACCTTGCGTCCGAGCTTTTTTGAAAGCTCGTTTGATATCTCGGCCGCGTAGTCAACGCTTATTTCGCCGCTTTCTTCCGGTGCCTGACGCGGTTCTCTGGCAATTCTGGCGGCAAGCTGCTCAGCTTTTCTGACGGAATAGTTCTTTTTTATGATCTCGTTTGCCGCGGCAAGCTGCTTTGACGGCTCGGAGACCGAGAGTATCGCGCGTGCGTGCCCCGCGGAAAGCTTGCCTTTCTCGACCATTTCCATGACCAGCGGCGTCAGCATGAGCAGGCGCATCGCGTTTGTGACGGCGGGACGCGAACGTCCGACGCTGCGAGCGGCGTCCTCCTGCGTCAGGCCGTATTCTTCGATAAGCAGTTTATAGCCCTTTGCTTCCTCAATCGGGTTCAAGTCCTCGCGCTGAAGATTTTCTACCAGCGCAAGCTCGGCTGTTCTGCGGTCGTCTGCTTCAATGACCCGCACCGGGACCTCGGTCAGCCCCGCGAGGCGTGATGCGCGCCAGCGGCGCTCTCCTGCGATTATCTGATAATATCCGCTGTCGAGTTTTCTAACTGTGATGGGCTGGATAAGTCCGTATTGGCGTATTGAGTCGGCCAGCGCCTCCAGCGCCTCCTGATCAAAGTATTCGCGCGGCTGCTCGCTGCGCGGCTCGACCTTTGATATCGGCAGTGTCAACTGTTCGGCTTCGTCGTCGAATTCGTCAGCGCCGAAGAGAACGCCAAGACCTGTGCCAAGCCCTTTCTTTTCTTTTGCTGCCATGTCCCCTCCTTAATTCTTCGAGGCGCTTCTCGCGTCAAACTCCTCGGCGAGAGCCATGTACGCCTTGCTGCCTTTATTGTATTTTTCATATATCACGCCGGGTATTCCGTGGCTCGGCGCCTCGGAAAGCCTTATGCTGCGTGGGATGACTGTGTCATAGACCTTGTCGCCGAGATATTTTCTCAGCTCGTTTGCGACCTGCGCCGTGAGATTCATACGGGCGTCGTACATGGTGAGAATGATGCCCTCAATCTCAAGCCGTTTATTCAGCCGCTTTTTGCACATCTTGATACTGGTCATCAGATCCGCAATACCCTCGAGCGCGTAGTATTCGCACTGCATCGGGATAAGTACGCTATCAGCCGCGACGAGTGCGTTGATGGTCAGCAGTTCGAGTGACGGCGGACAGTCTATGAAAATATAGTCATAATCCGTGAACAGCGTCATCAGCGCGTTTTTCAGGACAAATTCTCTTTTATCCGTGCCGATAAGCTCGACAGAAGCGGCGGCAAGCTCCTTGCCGGTCGGTATCACGTCGCTATAGTCGGTGTGGCGGATGCAGTCCACGGCCGCTGTCTCGTTTATCAGTATATCATAGGTGTTCGGACGGCTTGCTTTCGGCACGCCCATGCCTGAGCTGGCGTTGCCCTGAGGGTCGCAGTCGACGAGGAGCACGCGTCTCCCCATTGCGTGAAGCGCCGCGCAGAGATTGACGCAGCTTGTGGTTTTGCCCACGCCGCCCTTCTGGTTAGCCACTGCTATTATCTTTGCCAAGTTCTCACCCCTTTTTCATTTCAGCATTATATCAGCAGCAGCGTCATATTGCAATGTTTCACATGAAACATTTTTGAGTTTTTCATATGTTTCATGTGAAACGTTGTAAGGCGTACGAGCCTTGTTTCACGTGAAACATCAGCCGACCAGCATGTCAATGTCAGCGACGGTTATATCCCTGTGCAGCGCGAGATTAATTCCGTAGGCGATGAGCCGGCCGGCTCGGCGCACGTCGGAGTCAATATTGCGCGGGGTCACGAACATACCGGCGACAGCGTCGCCCCCGCCGAGAGCGGACGCGTCGATGACCGTCGGCACGCCAATAGCCGCGACGGGGATACCAAGCGTATCGCGGTTCAGCGGCTCTCGGTCGTTGCCGATGCCGGAACCGGGCGCGATTCCGCTGTCACAGACCTGCACCGTGCGGCAGAGGCGCGACGGGTCAGCACCCGCCAATGCGTCGATCACGATAAGGCTGTCGGGCTTCAGTTCGCGCACGAGAGTGCGTATCTGCGCCGCACTCTCCATGCCGGTCGTGCCGAGAACGCCGGTGCGGCAGAGCGCAGTTGAGCAGAAGCTCTCAAAGCCGGGGAGCGGCATCAGGTGGCGCGTGACCAGAGTGTAGGCCGCGGCGAGATTCCCGAGTGCGTCAGGGGTGATGTCCGGATTTCCGAGAGCGGCAATGAATGCGGAGCCGACGCTGTTGGGCAGGCAGCGCCGCAGCAGCTCCGAGACTGCTTCCGCCGCTCCGGCGAAGTTCTCTCCGCCTCTGTCCATGAACGACGGCAGCTCAAGCGTGAAGTATTTGCCGACCGGTTTATTGAGCTGCTGCGCGCCGATGTCGTCGAGAATTTCTACAGCCGTGACGCCGAAGCCGTGCAGAGTCTCCTCGTGCGCCTCAACGCCTTGCAGCGCGGTCATTTCTCCGGCGTCGCCCTGCGCGATGCGCCGCGCTTCGCTAGCAAGATCGGTTCTTACATTTATTGACATATAATACCTCCGTGCAATCAATATCTTGTGTATTTTTCCCTACCGCGGCGCAATAAATAACAAGAGAAAAAAATATTTGCTTTTTTCTAAAAAACACTTGATTTTCAATAACTTCTTTGCTATAATCTTTTAACGCGAGTCCATAGTGACTCAATTTTATAGGAGGAGGTGGCGATCGAAACATGGCCAACATTAAATCTTCTGCCAAGAGGGACGAGAAGTCCAAGGAGCTCAGAGCAAAGAACCGCGCTGAGAAGACCGAGCTCAAGACCATGATTAAAAAGTTTGACGCAGCCGTTGCCGATGGCAACCGCGATGCAGCCGTCAGTGCCTATAAAGTTGCCGTTAAGACTGTTGACCGCGCGGCCGGTAAGGGTCTGCTGCATAAGAATAATGCGGCGCACAAAAAGTCCGCGATGGATCTCAAGCTCAACGCTATGGAGTAAAGCATTAAACGCAAATTAAGACACAGCTTATGCTGTGTCTTTTTTATTGTGTAATATTAAGTTGACGAAAAGCGCGGCGGGAAATATAATGAGACGGAACATAAAATGTTGAAAACTTTCGGAACAGCCGCGAAAATCCGACGCACGGCGGCGAGAAAACCGGAGTTTTCAACATATACTCATAGATAAGTTAAAAAAGGAGAAAGCAGCATGACAAGGCTGATGCTTATAATAAATCCCGCGGCGGGGCGCGGCGGCTTCAGAAACGGGCTGGGCGACGCGCTCAATCTGCTCGACAAAGGCGGCTGCCGTACAACTCTGTTCTTCACCTCCGGCCGCGGCGACGCGACGGAGTTTGCGGCGAAATACGGCGCGGATTTTGACGTAGTCGGCTGCGTCGGCGGGGACGGGACGCTCAGCGAAGTTCTGGCCGGACTGATGCGGCTTGAGAATCCGCCGAAGGTCGGCTATATCCCGATGGGCACGGCAAACGACGTCGCCCCGACGCTCGGCCTGCCGAAGAACGATACCGTCAGCGCCGCGCGGCGCATTCTCAACGGCGAGCCGCACCCATTCGACGTGGGCGGCTTTGGTTACGACAAGTACTTCGCGTACATAGCGGCCTTCGGCGCGTTCACCGAGGTCAGCTACGCGACGCCGCAGAGCCAGAAAAAGCTGCTGGGGCATCTGGCCTACGTCCTTCAGGGCATGGCCGCGCTGCCGAAGCTGGAGAGCTACAACACCCGCGTCGAGTACGACGATGGCGTATTCGAGGGGCGGCTCGTGTACGGCAGCATGTCGAATTCAACTTCGGTCGCGGGCATAGTCCGCCTGCGCGAGGAGATGGTTTGCCTCGGCGACGGCGAGTCAGAGCTGGTGCTGGTGAAGGATCCGGGCAGCGTGGTCGGCTTCGGCGAGATCGTGGACAGCGTGCTGAGCCAGCGCTTTGACAGCGACAAGCTGCTGATCCTGCACACGAAAAAGGCAAAATTCACGTTTGAAAAGCCCGTTGCGTGGACGCGCGACGGCGAGGCCGGCGGCGAATACAGCGAGATCGAGCTGCGCAATTATAAAGCGCCTGTCGAGATGATATTCTGACGGGACGGAGATACACATGAAACAACGGGGCTCTCTGCTCAAGGACATGAGCATATTGTTATTCTTTTCGGCGCTGGTGCGGGCGTTTTTTGCATTCACTTGCCTGAACTTCTTCGCCTCGGCGATGAACCTGCGCCTGTTTGACGGCGCGCATATATGGCTGTACCGCAGCGCGGTAATCGCGGCGATACTCGGCGGCGTGCTGGAGTTGGTCGCAGGGTTCATGGGAGCGCTGTACTGCGAGGAGCCGCTGCTGGCGCACAGGTGCATCGCATGGGGTGCAGCGGCGCTGATACTCGGTCTGGCGGCGAACGTCATGCAGATCATCGTCGGCTACGGCGCGAGCGCTTATGTATGGCTGAGCGGCGTTGCCGTACCGGCAGTGTACATTCTCGGCGCGATAAGGCTCAAACGAACGGTAAAACAGTAAAAACAGCTATGGGAATTTCCCATAGCTGTTTTTTATAAATATCGTGATTACTCTTCGAGCACTTCGCCGCCGGTGACTTTCTTCTCAAATTTTGCCATGAGGATCGGGGAGAAAATACCGATGACGCTCAGGACGATGAGAACCCAGCTCACCGGAGACGCGAACAGGCAGCCGAGGTCGCCGCCGCTGACTCGCAGCGCGCCGCGCAGGCCTTTTTCG
>ENA-OROD01001351-OROD01001351.1-human-gut-metagenome-genome-assembly--contig:-NODE-1351-length-19994-cov-10.805657_pt1 | contig 19994 bp, 16 predicted proteins | sample MGYA00242123_ERZ509038 | MGnify/ENA primary metagenome ERZ509038 (study PRJEB26280, sample SAMEA2338719) | human gut metagenome | biome: human gut; feature: human-associated habitat; material: faeces... | reverse complement strand
TGCGCTTTTGGCTTAGCAGCTGCCGCACCTCGCTCGCCGTATCGGCACTTAGAATGATGCGGTATTGCCTTGAAAATCCCGGCTCTCAGGCCGGAGATAGACCGTTCCCTACAGATGCGCTTGCACGCCACAATAAGATCATAGGATGTTCTGCTATTATTAAAGTCCTTACGCCGAAGCCTTTCGTTCAAGAAAGGCTGAAAAATTCCCCGTAATTAAAACAGCCGCTCTTTCGGGTAAAAACCGCTGGCGTGCATGGCGGCCAGGGCGGCAACCAGCTCCGGTTTGTCCTCACGGTAGGTAATGCCGTGCCACTTGTCCGGGGTGGTCAGCACCTTTACTTCCGCTTTGCCGGTTTCCAGCGCTTCCGTTACCACGGTGGGCAGGTAATACTCGCACTTGAGCGGGTTGCCCGGCAGGCTGCTGCGCAGAAAATCTACAAACCCGGCTTTGGCCTCGGTGATGAAATCCGGGGTAAAGCCCCACATGTTCATCGAAACGACCGTATCCGCGGGCAGGTCCACCCAGGTCTCGCCGCCGTCTTCCGTGTAATGGATACCGCTATCATAAGTTTCAATGCGGGTGCGCTCCGTTACCGTGTCAAGATTTCCGTCAGCATCTGTTACGCAGACACCACGGCTGACGGAACCGTTGGTGCTGACCGTGTTGCCCAAAAGATACCCCACCATCACCCAAGGATATTTCGGGCCGGTGTGCCCGGCGCTCAGGTAATTGTAGATCAGCTCAAAGCAGGTGCGGCCGTAATAATCATCGGCATTGATGACAGCGAACGGCGCATCAATCACATCGGCAGCAGACAAAATGGCATGGGCGGTGCCCCACGGCTTGATGCGGCCCTCCGGCACGGTAAAACCTTCCGGCAGAATATCCAGCTCCTGATACGCATAGCGCACATTTAGCCCGGCCTTTTCGGCGCGGGCACCCACAGTGGATTTGAACGCGTCTTCGATTGCGTGCTTGATGATGAACACGACCGTTTCAAACCCGGCGCGGTGGGCATCGAACAGGCTGTAATCCAGAATCGCTTCCCCGGCGGGGCCAACGGCCTCGATCTGCTTCAGGCCACCGAACCGGCTGCCCATGCCGGCTGCCATAATGACAAGGATCGGCTTTTTTGCGGTATCTTTCATGAAAATATAAACTCCTTTTCCTAATGGGCGAACACAGTGTGCAAGATGATGAAAAATGATTGGATTACTGTGCTGCCCAATCTAGCAGGTAAACCAGTATGAGGGGAATCAAAAAATAAACTCTGCTGTTTTTATGATACACTTTTAAGAATCTGGTTGCAAGGAGGTAAATAAATTCGGCAAAATAATATATGCTTTTACAGGCTGGGTATGCTATAATAAGCGTGATTCATAAAAGTAATACCCATTTGATATAAGTAATACCAATTTGAGATAGAGGGATACAACCGGGAGGTGCAGGATATGGCAGAAGAACATGATACCGTGCGCGGGCTGGTGCTTGCGGGCGGCGGCGCAAAGGGAAGTTATCAGGTTGGTGTGTATCAGGCACTGATGGAACTTGGCTGGCTGCCGGATGTGATCACTGGTGCCAGTGTGGGCAGCCTGAACGCAGCACTGTTTGTGATGGGCAAGGTGAACGAAGCGGCAGACCTGTGGCGCAGCCTGGATAACCACGGCGTGCTGGAACTGCCAGAGGGCAAAACGCCGGAGGAACTGCGTGATTTCTTGTTGGAAACTCTGCGCGGCGGCGGACTGAACACCGAACCGCTGGGTCAGACCATTGACCAGTACATGGACGAGAACGCCATCCGGGCATCCCACATCAAGTACGGTTTGGTGATTACCGAAATGAACACCCTGCGCAGCGTGCAGTGTACGCTGGATGATATCCCGCAGGGGCAGCTGAAAGATTATATGCTGGCCTCTTCCGCCTGCTTCCCGGCGCTGCGTCCCTATGAGATTGCCGGGGTAAAGTACATTGACGGCGGCTGGCGGGACAATATGCCGCTGGAGCTGGCCGCCAAAATGGGGGCAACCGAGCTGATCGGCGTGGATGTGGATGGCGTTGGGCTGACCCGCCCCAACCTGACCGGTCTGCCTACCCGCATCATCCACAGCCATTGGGACTTGGGGCCGCTGTTTGATTTTGACGGTGTGCGTGCCGCCAAAAACATTGCCCTGGGCTATATGGATACCATGCGGGAATTTGGCCGCCTGGGCGGTACGGCGTATGGCATTCTGCCCGATGAAAACAGCTTTATGCAGGACTTTGCCGCTGAATACCAGGCCCAGCTGAGCGCGGCAATCTCCCGCGCGCCGACCCTGGCGCTGACCGAAGCACTGGCCCGCCAGCATAAGCATTACCCGGCGGCGTTCTCCGAAAATTTGACCGCCCCCACCCGCGGCGCGATTGCCCCGCTGGAACTAGCGGCGGAGATGGTGGATGTGCCGAGTGAAGTACCCTATACCCCCAAACTGCTGGCCCTGACTTTTATGGGTCAGTGCGATAAAGACCCCGCGGACCGCTATAAGACTCTGCTTGGCCGGGAAGAGGGCAATATCCTTGGCGAAGCCGCCATGGCAACAGCCGTGCCGGAAGACTTTGTTACCGCGCTGGTCAGCCATACTTTAAGCAAAATGCCGTCGGCAAAATTCCTGTAAGACTGCACAGACAAGAAGGTTCAACAAGGAGGACAACATGCAAACTTTTCAGGGATTGGCAGTGTCCGATGGCTTAACAGTCGGCCCTGTTGTTCGCATTGACCGCGGTGCGGCGGGCCTGCACCGCATTGTGTGCGACCCGTTCCGGGAGCGTGCCCTGTACGAAGCTGCCATTGTGCTGGCAAAAGATGAACTGAACCGCCTGCAGCAGCACGCCTGCGGGCAGGATGCCGATATTTTAATGTTCCAGATTGCCCTGTTGGAGGATGAATCCTTCACCAACGAAATTGGCGATTACATAGCCGCCGGTGCCGGCAGCGCTGCCGCCGTGGAGCGTGCGGAGCAGATTTTTGCAGACCGCTTAAAAAACGTGGATGATGATTACATCCGGGAGCGCAGCGTGGATGTGTGCGATGCCTGCCGCCGCGTGGTGGATATTTTGGATGGCCGCCCCAGCCGCCGTCTGCACCTGACGGAGCCCAGCATCCTGGCGGCAGAGCTGTTTTACCCCAGCGATCTGTTTGGTCAGGCACCGGGCATGATCCTGGGGCTTGCCTCGGAAACGGACAGTGAAACCAGCCAGGCCGCCATTATGGCGCGCAGCATGGGCATCCCGGCGGTATTCCAGCTGGGCAAGGGGGTAGCCGCTGCTGCGGCGGGCTGCCGCGCAGTGGTGGATGCTGAACACGCCCAGCTGATCATTGACCCCACCGCCGCCCAGCTGCGGCAGGTGAAAGCACGGCGGCAGGAGCTGCAAAACAGCAACGCTCTGCCCGACCCGTTGGCTGCGGCCCCCTGCCGCACGCGGGACGGCACGCCGTTTGTTCTGCTGGCCAGCGCAGCCTGCGCCGCACCGGAGGCCATCCAGAAAACCATTCAGGCGGGGGCTTCCGGCATTGGACTGCTGCGCACGGAATCCGTTGTAATCAAGGAGCTGACTGAAGCCCAGCAGGTGGAAGCCTATAAAACATGCATCAAGAACAGCGGCGGCAAACCCATTACCGTGCGCACCTGCGATTGGGCTGCGGACGACTGCGGCCAATGGATGGATGGCATGCAGACACGGATGGAGGAAGAGACCACGGCGCTTACCCAGCTTTCCGCCCTGATGCAGGCTGCAGTGGAGGCACCGGAAGGTGCCTTGCAGGTGCTGTTCCCCATGATCCCCGATGTGGATGCCTGGCGCACCCGCATGGATCAGATGAAGCGCTGCAACGAGAGTCTGAAAGAAAAAGGTTTGCCGTTCTGCGGGAATCTGCCCGTTGGCTGCTTGATCGAAATCCCCGCCGCTGCGTTGATGGCAGGGGAGATCATTGACGCCGGGGCTGATTTTTTGGCCGTGGACCTGGACGATTTGGTGCAGTATACCTGTGGTGTTTCCCGGCGGGAAAAGCCCACCCCTGCCGATAACCCTGCCGTGCTGCGTTTGGTGCAGGATGTGATGCACGCAGCCCAGACGCGCGGCGTGCCGCTGTACCTGTGCGGCATTATGCAGAAAGACCTGGAAACCATGCCCGCTTTCATGCGCATTGGTGTGCGCAATTTCTGCGTGGAATCCGTTCACATCAACACCCTCAAAAGCATTCTGATGCAAACCGAACTATAAAAGTCTCCCCGCACCCTTTGCCGCCTACGGCATATGATAAGGGTGCGGGGAGAAGTTTTTGAATTAGCAATGAGAAATTAGTAATTAGAAATTAAGCGAACGAAAGTATAAAATAGGGAAATCACTTTGCGGCGTATGGTACCCAAAAACTCCTAACTCCTAATTCCTAACTTCTAACTATTATTCCAGGTTCCCCGTCAATGTCATGACGGCGGAGAGGACGGCGAGGGGAGCGGTTTCACAGCGGAGGATGCGGGGGCCGAGGCCAACGGTAACGGCGCCGCATTCGGCAGCGCGGGCAGCTTCCTCGGCGGCAAAACCGCCCTCACTGCCGGTCACCACGGCGATCCGTTTTGCACGGTTTCCCGGTTCTTTGTTGAAAACTTCCCGCAGCGAAACACCGCCGCACTCGTAAAAGAAGAGCACGAGGTCATAGTCCTTGAAGCGGTCGCACACGGCGTTAAAATCCGGTAGGGGAAGCTCCACCGTGGGCAGAATGCCGCGGCCGCACTGCTTGGCGGCTTCCACAGCCACGCGGCAGTAGCGCTCGTTTTTTGCTTCCTCTTTTTTGGGGGCAGCTACACAGTAGCGGCTGAAAAAAGGCACAACATTGGTCACGCCCAGCTCCACGCTGTGGCGGATGGTATCTTCCAGCTTGCCCAGCTTGGGGTACCCGGCAAACAGCGTTACTTCAACACTGGGCTCTGCGGCGCTGGGGTAGCCCTCGGTCACGGTAAACTCCACCCGGCCTGGCTGGATGGAGGTAATGGTGCCCACATACTCCACAGCGTGGGTGTCACACAAAATCACGTTCTCACCAATTTTGGCGCGCATAACGTCAGCCAGGTGGTGGGCGTCAGTGCCGTTCAGGGCGGCGCGGCCATTGCCAACTTCGGCGGTAAAATAGCGGTGCGGCATAGCATTTATACCTCCGCGGCGTTTTTGCAGATCACGCAAACCCAGCCGCGCTTTTCTTTGATCTCAACCGGTTCCAGCCCGGCGGCACGCAGCCCGGCCAGCACTTCGTCCTTGCGGGTATCGATAATGCCGGAAGCAATGAACCGTGCACCCGGCGCCATCAATACCGGCACATGCGGCGCAAGGGACAAGATAGCCGCCGCCACAATGTTTGCGGTGATGATGTTGTATTTGCCGCTGGCTTTGTCAGAAAGATCGCCCACCAGCACGGTAAAGTGCTCGGCCACGCCGTTTCGCTCGGCATTCTCGCCGGCGGTGCGCACGCACATGGGGTCAATATCCACGCCCTCGGCTTCGGCAGCGCCCAGCTTCAACGCAGCAATGGCCAGAATGCCGGAGCCGGTGCCGATATCCAGCACACGCTCGCCGCCCTTTACCATGCTGTCCAGCGTTTCCAGGCACAGGCTGGTGGTTTCGTGGGTGCCGGTGCCAAAAGCCATGCCGGGGTCCATCGTGATCACAATTCGGTCAGTATCATAGGTTTCCCAGCCGGGTACAATGGCTAGGCGCTGGCCAATGTCCATGGCGTGGTAATATTTCTTCCAGGCGTTCTGCCAGTCTTCCTGTTCAATGCCGCTGGTTTCCAGCTTGTACTCCACGCCGCTGGCTTCCAGCCGCTCTTTGAACAGGGGCAGGATCTCGGCCGGGTTTTCGTCCGGGGCCAGGTACATGTGCACCTTTACAATATCGCGCGGTTGATCCAGCAGGTCCTGCTCGATCAGGTCCACATGGGCGATCTCCCATGCCTGCTGTTCCAGGTCGCGGTAGTCCTCAATATAAATGCCACCGTTGGATACCATGGTAGCAATCGCTTCGGCGGTTTCGGCATACTGCTGCGGTACGGTAATTTGGATATCGGTCCATTCCATAGGAAAAATCCTCCTGCTTGCGTTGTTGGGTCTTTTTCTATTATACTAAATTTTGTCACAAATGGAAAGGGGCGTTTGCCATGAAGATCGTGCTGCTGAACGTGGAGCAGGCACAAAGCATTTACCGCAGCCAGATGGTGCGGGATTTCCCGGAATCGGAGCTGAAACCCTTTGCTTCGGTGCAGGGCATGATGACGCGCGGCCTGTATGAGCCGCTGGCGTTTTATGACGAGGCCGGTGCCCTGATGGCATATGCCTGGCAGGCGGTTCTGCCCCAGTGCCGCAATGTGCTGCTGGATTATTTTGCTGTTTTACCGCAGTACCGCGGCAGCGGTGTGGGCACGGCGGTGCTGAAAGAGCTTGCCGCCTATTACGCCCCGCGCAAGCAGAGCCTGATCATTGAATGCGAACACCCCGCCGAAGCACCAGAACCGGCAGTGGCAAGGCGGCGCATTGGCTTCTACCTGCGGGCCGGTGCCCACGCCGCTGCTATGGAAAGCCGCCTGTTTGGCGTGCGGTACCAGATCTACAGCCTGCCCGCGGGCGGGCTTGCCAAAGATGAAGAAATCCACCGCGATTTGCAGGAATTGTACCGCACCATGGTGCCGGAACCCTATTACCGCGGCAACGTGAACTTTTTTGGCGCATAACCGGCACGGCAGGCGGGAAAGCTAACGGCAGACTGAAATAAAAGGAAGTGTGCCGTATGCAGCTGCCCCCAAAAAATTATGACGCCATGGTCAAGCGGGCCAACCCGCCCAGCCCGGTCGTCAAGGACTGCCTGTGGGCCTTTTTCGTGGGCGGGGCCATCTGCCTGTTGGGCGAAGCCCTGCGCCAGTTCTACCTGAGCTGGTACGATAAAGACCTTGCCGGAACATTGACCAGCATCACACTGGTGATGCTTTCCGCCATCACTACGGTGCCGGGCTGGTACCAAAAGCTGGCCGCCAAGGCCGGGGCCGGGACGCTGGTACCTATTACCGGGTTTGCCAACTCAGTGGTCAGCCCGGCGGTGGAGTTCAAGGCCGAAGGCTGGATAACGGGCGTTGGCGCTAAAATTTTTACCATCGCGGGCCCGGTGCTGGCGTTCGGCACACTGGCTTCCTGGGTGTGGGGGCTGGTGTATTGGGCAATGAATAAGTTTTGACCCCAAAATCATCGCGCAGGGCGCTGCTTTGGCTGCCCTGCGCATATTTTTTGCCCCGCTGCGGCACACTAAGCCCAAACAAACCGGAAAGGGGATTGCCTGTTATGCCGATACGAAGGGGCGATACCGTAATATTCCCGCACCCGCCGGTGCTGGCGGCCTGGGCCGCCGTGGGCGGCAAAAAAGAGAGCGAAGGCCCGCTGGCACAGGGCTTTGATGAGCTGGTGCAGGATGCGGGCTTTGATGCCGAGGGCTGCACCGGCTGGGAGCAGGCCGAAAGCATGCTGCAGCAGCGCTGCGCCCGCCATTGCCTGCGCAAAGCGGGCATTGTCAAACAGCAGGTGGAGCTTGCCTTCGCGGGGGACCTGCAGGCCCAGTGCACCGCCAGTAATTACACCATGCGCCAGCTGGGGGTGCCCTTTGCCGGGCTGTATGGTGCCTGCTCCACCATGGCGGAAGCGCTGTGCCTGGCGGCCCTCTGCGCGGCAGCTGGCTATGCGCATGAAATACTCGCCATGAGCAGCAGCCACTTTTGCGCGGCAGAGCGGCAGTTCCGCACCCCGCTGGAATATGGCGGCAAACGTACCCCGACCGCCCAGTGGACTGCTACCGCTGCCGGGGCCTGCCTGGTGCGGGGCAGTGGGGCCGCGGGCGTGCCGGTACTTTCAGCTACCATTGGGCGGGTGTGTGATGCAGGGGTCAAGGATATCAACAACATGGGGGCCGCGATGGCCCCCGCGGCGGCCCAAACGCTGCTGCACTACTTTGCGGACACCGGCACCACCCAGCAGGACTTTGACGCTATTTTTACCGGTGATCTGGGTGAAGTTGGCAGCACCCTGCTGCATGAGCTGATGCACAAAGCTGATTGTCCGGTGGAGAACCACCAGGACTGCGGATGCCTGCTGTATGATGTTGCCGCCCAGAACGTGAAGGCGGGCGGCAGCGGGGCCGGGTGCAGTGCTGCAGTGCTGGCAGCGCATGTTCTGCCGGGGCTGGTGGAACGGCGCTGGCGGCGGGTGCTCTTTCTTTCCACCGGGGCGCTGATGAGCCAGACAACCTTTTTGCAGGGGGAAAGCATCCCCGGCATTGCGCATTGCGTGGAGCTTGGCTGCCCGGAAGAGGAGGGGAACACATGAATTATCTGTGGGCATTTGTGGTGGGCGGCGCCATCTGCGTGGTGGGGCAGCTGCTGATTGATTACACCAAGCTGAGCCCCGCCCGCATCCTGACCGGTTATGTGGTGGCCGGTGTTATCCTGAGCGCCGTTGGCCTGTATGACCCGCTGGTAAAGCTGGCCGGGGCCGGGGCCAGTGTGCCGCTGCTGGGGTTCGGGCATCTGTTGGCCCAGGGTGTGGTGAAGGCCGTGGATGAAATTGGGCTGCCCGGTGTGTTCACCGGCGGCATTGGCGCAGCGGCGGGTGGAATTACCGCCAGTTTGGTGTTTGCCCTACTGGCCGCGCTGGTGGGCAAAAGCAAGGACCAGAATTAAACCGGCGAATATGTGCCAAGAACCAATATACAAATGAAAATGCCCGCCGATAAAAACCGGCGGGCATTGTTCATGCAATCTTATTCTGCAGCAGCGGCCTTGTTGTTGCGCTTAGCCATGCGGCTGATCTTGCGGGCGGCAGTGTTCTTGTGAATGACACCCTTGTTCTTGGCAGCGTCCAGAGCAGAAACAGCGACCTTGATGGCGGCGTCCTTGTTCTCGGCATTGCTGTCGATGGCAGCGTCTGCCTTCTTGACAACTGTTTTCAGGTTGGACTTGATGGCCTTGTTGTGTGCAGCCTCTTTCTTGGACTGAGCAACGCGGTCTTTCTGAGATTTAATATTAGGCATTCGTTCCACCTCCTTGGTTTACCCATAACAGTACAAATTATACTAGCATATATTTTGGCCGGTTGCAAGTGTTTTTATAAATTTTTTTCGTGTTTGGCGCTAATATTGCAATGTTTGCGGGGCGGGCAGGCATGGCTGGGGGCATATTGCCCGGCGGTGGGGGCATATCTATTCCGCAAGGGGGTGTTTGCCATGCGCAATGCGGGCCGTGTGCTGGGTGCGCTGCTGTGCACCGCGGCGTTAGCGGGCAGCGCCCTGGCGTTGCGTGTGGTGCCCGGCGGCAGGGTTCTGGCCCTGCTGTTTTGTTCTCCCGGCGCGGCGTTCACACTCTGGCAGCAGGCAGGGGTGGAACCTCCGCAGGCCCAGCCAGCTGCCGCCCTGGCAGAATCATCGGAATCACCGCCGCAGCCCACCCCGGAACCATCCGTCCAGCCAACCCCCAGCCCCACACCGCAGCCCACGGCGGAACCGGAAGCAACCCCGGCCCCAACCATTACCATACCGCCGGGGGTGCAGACGACAGCGCCCATCCTTGACCGGACTTTCGGCCAGGGCAGCGGGCAGGGATATATTGCCCTTGCGGCGGGCAGTATCAAAAATGCAACGGATGAACCAGATTCAACCATTGCCTCCGCGGCGCAGGGAGCGCTGTCCTTTACCGTTACCCCCGGCAGCCCGGACCCGCAGGTGCTGATCCTGCACACCCACGCAACGGAAACCTACCAGACCTGGGACACCCCGGTGTATGACCCCGACTTTACCGCCCGCACCAAAGATACCACCCTGAACATGTGCGCGGTGGGGGAGGCAATGACCAAAGTGCTAAACGATGCCGGGATCACTACCCTGCACGATACCACCCTGCATGATTCCCCCAGCTACACCGAAAGTTACGCCCGCAGCGCCCAGACAGCGCGGCGCTACCTGGAAGAATACCCCAGCATCAAAGTGGTGCTGGATGTACACCGCGACGCGATGGAAAGCGGCGATGCCCGTGTGCGCCCCCTGACAACGCTGGACGGCCAGCCGACTGCACAGGTCATGATCATTGCCGGGTGCAATAACGGCGGCACCGTCCAGCTGCCCAACTGGCGGCTGAACCTCTGCTTTGCCGCCAAGTGGGAGGAACGCATGGAAATGCTGTACCCCGGCCTGACCCGGCCGGTCCTGTGCGGGTACCGGTTCTATAATCAGGATGTCAGCCCCGGTGCGCTGCTGATCGAAATAGGCGGCCACGCCAACACGGTGCAGCAGGCAGTACGGGCCGGGCAGTACGCGGCAAAGGCACTGGCAGCCCTGTTTGGCGGCAGCGTGTAACCGCGGCAAAACGCCCTTGCAACGCAAAACAAAATAGAATATACTGGACAAAGATAAGGCGGCACCGCATGATTCCCGACGGACGGCATCCGGAACGATGCGGGGCTGCCATAAAAACCGGGGTGGAACACCACCCGCCCCGCAGGAGGATACCATGCAGAACACCATCCTGATCCACGCACCGGGCCGCAGGCAGGGCCGCGGGGCGCTGGTGCTGGCTTATACGGCGCTGTTTGCCCTGTTGATGGGCATCTGGGCTGCTATTTTTGCGCTGAACGGGCAGAGCTTTATCCAATATGGCGATACCCTCAAGCAGCATTACCCGTTTCTGGTCTATTATGGCCGCTGGCTGCGGCAGGCCGCGCGCTGTGTGCTGACCGGCGCGGCGGTGCCCACCTGGGATTTTTCCATCGGTTACGGTGCGGATATCATTACCACGCTGAGCTATTACGGCCTGGGTGACCCGCTGGACCTGCTGGCAGCCTTTGTGCCCGGCCGGTGGACCGAGCAGCTGCTGGAGGGCCTGATCGTGCTGCGGCTCTACCTGGCGGGGCTGGCCTTTATGGCGTTCAGCCGCCGCCATGGCAACAGCCGCTTTGGCACCCTGCTGGGTGCGCTGGCCTATGTGTTCAGTGCGTGGCCCATCCAGGCAGGGCTGATCGAACCGGTGTTCCTGGTGCCGATGTATTGCTTCCCCCTGATGCTGCTGGGAGCGGATGATCTGTTTGAGGGCCGCAGCCCGGTTTTGTACATTGCCGCCATTGCGCTGACGGCACTCTCCAACTTTTTGTTCTTTTATATGGCTGCGGTGCTGCTGGTGCTGTACGCCATTGCGGTGTATAGCAAGCGGTACGGGGCCAAAAACCTGCGCACCCTGCCGCCGCTGCTGGCAAAGTTCATCGGGTTTGCGCTGGTGGGCATTGCAATTTCAGCCGTCACCCTGCTGCCCACCGCGCAGGAGCTGTTCGGCAGCGCTCGCTTTGGCTTAACGCGGGAAACCGCGCCTTACCCGTTTTACCGCTTTTTTGAGCTGCTGGCCAACATGACCACCGGCATGGGGTATGATGCTTACTCTACCTATGCGGGGGTGACCTCGGCGGCGTTTTTGGGTGTGCTGGTGCTGTTTGCCAAGCCGCGGCAGAACACCGTGCTCAAGTGCGCGTGGCTGGGTCTGCTGGCCCTGCTGCTGGTGCCGCAGGCGGGCAGTGTGTTGAACGGGATTTCTTACGTTTCCAACCGCTGGGTGTGGGCGTTCACCATGCTGGAAGCCTTTATCCTGGCGCGGGTCTGCCCCGGCATAACGGCGTTTGAGCCGAAAGAAAAGCGCAACCTGTTTGCGTTGCTGGCGGTTTACTGCGTGGTGGCGTTCTGCGTCAAGCAGGGCCGCACGGAGACCGCCCTGCTGGGCGCGCTGCTGCTGGTACTGCTGGCCGTGTTTGTGCTGGCGGCAGATGGCGTCAGCCGCCGCGGTGTGCAGGCTGTTTTACTGGCGGGCTGCTGCCTTGGCGTGGTGATGAACCTTGGCGGCTACTATGGCATTGAGGAAGCCGATGCCGTGAACGAGTACCGCCCCACCGGTTACGCCTGGAGCACCACCGTGCAGGACAACCCCGCTGTGACCCTGCATCTGATGGAGGACCAAAGCTACTGGCGGTATGACTCGCTGGTGAACGAGCCGATCAACAGCCCCATGCTGCTGGATGTGTATGGCACCGGGTACTTTTTCAGCCTGAACAACAGCTACCTTTCCAGCCTGTTCCGGGAACTGGGGCAGAACACCCCGGTGGAATATGATTACCGCGGGCTGCAGAACCGCACCCCGCTGGAAACGTTGTTCGGCGTGAAATACGCCCTCTGCGCACCGGATTCCACCGGGGCGCTGCCCGCCTTATTTGACAGCCAGGCCGTGCAGGCAGCGGAAATCGGCGGCAGCACGGTTGCGGTTTACCCCAATACGGCGGCGCTGCCCATCGGCTATACGGCGCAAAACCAGATCAGCCGCGAAACCTATGACGCCCTGACCCCGCTGCAAAAGCAGGATGCCCTGCTGGACGGCGTAGTGCTGGAAGAAACCGGCCTGCTGCCCGAAGCGGAATTGACCGGCGATACGGTAAGCCCCGCAGCCGAAATGGAGCTGGACGGCGTGCAGCAGCTGGATGAAACTACCTACTATGCCCCGCAGGACGGCGGGCGCATTACCCTGACCATTGCCCAGCCGGTGGCGGATTGTGAGACCGCCTTTGTGGTGCAGGGCATGCAGTACACGGCCACCAGCCCGCTGGATGCGATGAGCGAAGAAGAACTGAGCGCCATGAGCGCCCATGACCGCCGCAGCCTGCAAAAGCAGTATGCGCATTTCTGGCGCAAGGACAGTGTCTATCTGCGCCTGCTCAGCAACATTGGTGAGGGCCGCATTGAGTATAACCGCCCCAACAGCCAGTATTACTGCGGCCGGCATGACTTTGTGTATAACTTTGGCACCAGTGATGAACCCTTGCAGCAGATCACGATTGTACTGCCCTTTGCGGGCTATTACCAGTTTGACCGCCTGGCGGTGGAATGCCAGAAGCTGGATATCGTTGCGGCCCGTGCGGAGAACCTTGGGGCCGAAAACCTGCAGAATGTGACCCTTGGCACCAACAGCCTGGGTGGAGAAATCACCACCACCCGCAGCAGCGTGCTGGTGGTGCAGCTGCCGTATTCTACTGGTTGGAGCGTGACGGTGGACGGTACCCCGGCCCAAGTGCTGCGGGCAGATACGGCTTTCCTCGGCGTGGCGCTGGAACCCGGCAGCCATACGGTGGCGTTTACCTACAAAACGCCCGGTCTTACCGCGGGGGCAGCGCTCAGTGCGGCAGGAGTGGTGCTGCTGGCGGCCATCTGGGCCGTGCCGGCCCTGCGCAAAAAGAGCAAAAAGCGCCGCAAATAACAAGCGCTTTACTTTTTAAGCATCACACGTTATAATACAATTTATCTAGGTGTAGCTGAAAAGTCGAAAATTTAGCCTATTTCTACAATCGCAGCCGGATTCTGCGTTAAAAAGCCTTGGAATCCACAAAGGATTCCTGCGGCCTTTTGCCTTGAATCCGGCATGTGCTTGCGAAATAGCCGTCATTTTCTTTGTTTTCAGATACACCCCCTACATTTGCATTTTAGGAGTGGGAACACATGGAACGAGTTGAAATTGCATCGCTCTATAAGGCTACCCCGGCGGATGGCAGCAAAGTTACTGTCTGCGGCTGGGCAAAAACCGTGCGCGATTCTAAAAAGATCGGTTTTATCTCTCTGGCAGACGGCAGCTGCTATAAGCCCGTGCAGATCGTTTTCCAGGCGGACAAGCTGGAAAACTATGCCGAGGTTGCAAAATCCGGCCTGTACACCAGCTTTGAAGTGACCGGAACCCTGGTGCTGACCCCCAACGCTAAGCAGCCGTTTGAGATCAACGCCGATACCGTTACGGTGCTGGGCACCTGCGGCAGCGATTACCCGCTGCAGAAAAACAAGATGGGCATGGATTACCTGCGCACCCTGACCCACCTGCGCCCCCGCACCAACACCTTTAACGCTGCGTTCCGTGTGCGCGGCCAGGCCGCTTATGCCCTGCATGAGTTCTTCCACAAGAACGGCTTTACCTATGTACACACCCCCATCTTTACCGGTTCTGACTGCGAAGGCGCAGGCGAGATGTTCCAGGTTACTACCCTGGACCTGAACGATGTGCCCAAGACCGAGGACGGCAAGGTGGATTACAGCAAGGACTTCTTCAAGCGCCCGGTCAACCTGACGGTTTCCGGCCAGCTGGAAGCCGAGGCCATGGCAATGGCCCTGGGCAAGGTTTACACCTTTGGCCCCACCTTCCGCGCAGAGAAGAGCTATGATACCCGCCATGCCGCAGAGTTCTGGATGATTGAGCCGGAAATGGCATTTGCTGACCTGAATACCTACATGGACACCGCCGAGGCCATGACCAAGTATGTCATCCGCTACCTGCTGGATAACTGCCCGGACGAGCTGGCATTCTTCAACCAGTTCTTTGATAAGGGCCTGATCGAGCGTCTGGAGCTGGTTGCCAACAGCGATTTTGCCCGCGTGAGCTACACCGATGCCATCGAACTGCTGAAAAAGAACGATGACAACTTCCAGTATAAAGTAAGCTGGGGCATTGACCTGCAGACCGAGCACGAGCGCTACCTGACCGAGCAGGTGTTCAAAAAGCCTGTGTTTGTTACCGATTACCCCAAAGAGATCAAGGCATTCTATATGCGCATGAACGAGGACGGCAAGACGGTTGCCGCCGCCGATATGCTGGTGCCCGGCATTGGCGAGCTGATCGGCGGTTCCCAGCGTGAGGAGCGCCTGGATGTGCTGCTGGCCCGCCTGGATGAACTGGGCCTGAAGCGCGAAGATTATGACTGGTACCTGGACCTGCGCCGTTTTGGCAGCGTAAAGCATGCCGGTTACGGCCTGGGCTTTGAGCGCCTGCTGATGTATGTCACCGGCATCCCCAACATCCGTGACGTCATTGCCTTCCCGCGCACCTGCGGCGGTTTTTAATGGGGGCGGTCAGCAAACCGCTGATCCAATGGTTTGAACTGAATCGAAGGCTCCTGCCTTTCCGGCAGGAGCCTTCGGCATATCATATCTGGGTCAGCGAGATCATGCTCCAGCAGACCCGCGTCTCGGCGGCGCTGCCCTATTACGAGCGTTTTGTGGCCGAACTGCCGGACCCCGCCGCCCTTGCCGCCTGCGACCCGGACAAGCTGCGCAAGCTGTGGCAGGGGCTGGGGTATTACAGCCGGGTGGCCAACATGCAAAAGGCGGCGCAGATCGTCTGCCGGCAGTACGGCGGCCAGCTTCCCGCAGATTATGCCGCCCTGCGCGCTCTGCCCGGCATTGGGGATTACACGGCTGGGGCTATTGCCTCCATTGCATTTGGCATCCCAGCCCCGGCGGTGGACGGCAACGTGCTGCGGGTATTTGCCCGGCTGGATAATAGCTCTGCCGATATTACCAAACCTGCCGCCAAGCGCGAGTTCACAGCCCGTGTGCTGGAAGAAATGCCCAAGGAACGCCCCGGCCCTTATAACGAGGCGTTGATGGAACTGGGGGCGCTGGTCTGCCTGCCCAACGGTGCGCCAAAGTGCGAGGTCTGCCCGCTGGCTGCTCAGTGCAAGGGCCGCGCTGCAGGCCGGGCCGAACAGCTGCCGGTCAAAACGGCTAAGCCGGAAAAAACGCTGGTGCCGGTCACGGCCGCGTTGATCACCGGGCCGCAGGGCGTGCTTTTGCAGCGCCGCCCGTCCAAAGGGCTGCTGGCCGGGCTGTGGCAGCCCATTGCCTTTGAGGGTACCGCCATGACCCAACCGGAACTGGACGCCGCGTTGCGCGCCATTGGCCTTTGTGTGCAGTGGCAGGCCCCCCTGCAAAGCACCCGCCATGTGTTCACCCATCGCATCTGGCAGATCAGCGGGTTTTGCGGCACAGCCGCAGGCCCGGCGCCGGAGGGCTGCGTCTGGGCCAGCCGCGCGGAGCTGAACGGGGAATACGCGGTGCCAAGCGCATTTGCGGGCATTATGCGCCAGTGGCGGCCGGAATAAAAAGCAAGCAGAGTGGCATGGCTTTTGGCAGGTGAAGAAATTTTCCGGAGACCATGCTGCGGAGAATGGTGCGGTATCACCTTGATACCTAAACCTTTTTGTGTGAAAAATTTACAAGGGAAAGATTGTATTCACCCGGTTAATCGGGTATAATATTTTACAGACCCATCCCTTTTAGAATACGCGGAGGAAAAGTATTATGATGAAGAAATCCACTTTTGGCGCCATTCTGGCGTTTTTGTTTGCTGCTGCCGGTGCCCTGACTGCCGCTGCGCTCTACCTGCGCCGCCGCGAAAAGGAACTGGACGAATACGAGCGCCTGCTGTACAGCGATGACGGCGACGATTATGACGATGACGACGAATATCTGCCCATCGACAATAAACCGACAGAAGCCGCCGAAGAAAAGGCTGCTGACGATGCTGAATAAGCCGGAACAGCCAGCAGAAAAGTGAAAATGGCCGGGCTTCGGCCCGGCTGTTCGTGTTTCTTGCAATCAGTAGTGATACTTATTAAATGATAAAAAAGGCTCAGATAAACCATAAGGCGCTGCTGAAAATAAGAAAAATGACGGCAGTGACTATAAAATCAGACTGAATTTCGATTTTTCTGCTGTGCCAAGGAAAGGGAACGCCATGAAAAAGCTCTTGCTGTGGCTGGTTATGGTGGTGGTTATGCTGGCGGTGCTGCTGGGCGGTGCCGGGTACGCCATGTACGCTATGACGGGCGATGACAAACTTCCCACGCAGCACCCCACTTTGGGCGATACGGAACTGGAACCGATCGGCTATGACTGGAGTGTGCCGGTGCTGGGCAATGTGCTGAACCGCACGTTTGAACAGCCCAGCACCCTGACGGTGCAAAAGCTGGGCGAAATGACGGAAGCTGCCCCGGAGCTGGTTTTGCCGGACTGGGCGCAGCGCACGAACCTTACGCTGAAAGATTCGACCGGCAGTGTTGTGGTGCAGGGGGATGCCGCTGCCTTTGCGATGTATGCTTACCCCAAAAATGGCAGCTATGAGCTGACCCTGACCGCTTACCGCAACACGGCGGACCCCGGCGATGCCACCGGCTGGTACCGGTACTGTGCATCTTATACCATGAACATCCAGCCCAAGGCGGTGCTCAGCAGTGAGCGCGTCAGCCAGGGCGGCGTGGCGGCACTGGTCATCACCGGCATTCTGGATGGCAGCGAGCCGACTGTGGAAACCGACCTGGGGGATGTATGGTTCCGCCCGGTGACCGGGGGGTATATGGGCTATATCCCGGTAACCTATAATGCCGAGGGCGGCCCCCATACCCTGACCGTGACCTGCGGCAGCCTGACCCAGGAGCTGACCCTGAACGTGATGCAGAGCGAGGCCAAAACCGTGGATGTGGCCGCAGAGGCAGACATACCGGGCGCAGCAACGGAATATAAAAATGCGATCTGGCCCCTTTACACACAGGGCAGCAGCGAAAAGCTATGGCAGGGCAATTTTGCCTCGCCGGTGCCCAGTGCGATTCTGGCGGATTACGGCGCGCGGCTGCGCACCGATGGGACCATTACTGGCCGGGCAACTGGCATCAATTATAACGCCGCAGCGGGTACCGCCGTTACGGCACCGCAGGCGGGTACTGTGGTGTACGCCGGAACGCTGGCGCTGACCGGCGGCACTGTGGTGATTGACCATGGCTGCGGGGTTAAGAGCTATCTGTTTGGGCTGGATGCCGTAAAGGTGCAGCGTGGGCAGAGCCTTGCCCGCGGCGAAGAACTGGGCACCACCAGTGAGGAGCATACCCTGATCTGGGAGCTGCGCATTGGCAGCAAGTCCGTTGACCCTGCTGCCGCCCTGACGGGAAGCAGCGGCCTTTTGTACCGCGAAACAATGTAACAAAATAGAGTTAGAGCAACGATAAATCGCAAATGTTGGTGGAGAAAGCGATGGACGAAGAGAAGGTAACACAGACTGCGATGGAGCCGGCGCAGCAGCCAAAGCCCAAAGCCAGGGGCGGGCAGCGCACGCAGGGCAAAACCGCTCCAGGCACGGGGCGAGGCAGGATGGCCAAACCCCATGCCAGCAATAGCAATACTGCGCACCGCAAAACGGGCACGCAAAAACAAAAAAGCGAACCCCAAAATACAAAATCCCCGCAAGAACCAAAAACGCGGGCGGAACAAGCCGAGCAGACCGAAGCTGCCGCCCCGGAACAGGTGGCAGCCAAGCCCAAAGCGCCGCGTAGCGGGCAGGCAGGCGGCAAACGCCGCCACAAAAAGGCTGCCCCCAAGCCGGAAGCAAAACCGCAGCAATATGCTGAGCCCCGGCTGGAACCCCCGGAAGCGCCGGAAAAACCGCAAACGCCGGAACCTGCCGCTGTGGCCGAACCGGCTGAAGCAGCCGCCGCGCCGGAAATGCCGGAAAAGGCGGTGCAGGAACCCAAAGCCGCGCAGCTGCCCCAGGCCACGGAGCCGCCGGAGCCGGAGGATGACGAACCGGAACTGACCCCGGAACAGCGCGCTGCAGCAGAGCGGCGCAAGGCGGAGATCACCCGAACGGTCCAGGTTTCGATTGAACAGATCGAGGATGCCGAAGCAGAACAGGCGGAGAAAGAGGCAGATACGCCGGAATCGACTGGCAGCAAAGTGGGCCGCGCCGTGCGGCTGCTGATCGGCTGGCTGCTGCTGGTGGTGCTGCTGGCGGGTATGATCGCCGCAGGCGGCATATACTGGCTGTACAAAAAAGCCACGCCGGATATGATTCCTGCCGTTACGGTAACAGTGGCGGGCCAGCAGCTGGACCCCGTGGCGTACCATTGGCAGGTGCCGGTGGCAGGCAACCACCTTAAGCGTACCTATGCCGAGACACTTTCCAGCACTCCCACAGCGCTGGAATCTGATTTTGGCGGCGGCACCATGACGCTGCGGGTGACCCCGGCGGACTGCAGCACCGAAGTGAACGTTAAGGACGAGAACAAGCAGGAAGTGTTCAGCGGCAGTGCCCAGGAATTTGCCGCCTACCGCTTTACCACGCCTGGCAGCTACACCGCCAAGCTGGTGGTCAGCAGCGGCGAGGGTTACCAGAGCGAACCGACAGTTTCGGGCCACCAGACCTATGAGTTCACATTTGATGTAACGATTAAGGCTACCGTGCGGCTGAATACCCAGGCTGTTACGCCGGGTGGCGTTGTGGCCGTAAAGGTAACGGGCCAGCAGACGGATACCAAGCCAAGCCTGACGGCAGAACTGCCGGATACCGGCTTCCGTGCCAGCGCGACCGGCGATGGCTGGGTGGCTTACCTGGCGGTCCCGCTCGAAACCGAGCCTGGCAGCTATACCATCAAGGTCACCGTGGACGGCGAGGTGCAGGAGCTTACCCTGAACGTGAGCAAGAGCGCCGCATCTTTTCGGGATTATACTTCCAAGTCCAGGCTGGTCACACCGTATGTCGGCGCGGATGATACCCCGCAGGAAGTGCTGGACCTGCTGGATACGGCATCGGATACCATCTACTGGGCGGACACTGGGTTTGTTTCGCCGTTCAGCGATAAGGTGGAGGTCACCCTGCCGTATGGCCTGACCGAATATGTCAACCGTACCCAGACCGAGCGCAAGAACAACACCGGTACCGGCCGCACCAGCATCAATGTGGTGCTTTCCGGCAGGTGCGACCTGATTGCCCCGGCGGGCGGCAAGGTACTGCTGGCGGAAAAATTGCCCAATGTGGGCAATACGCTGGTGATCGAGCACGGCGCGGGCGTAAAGACTATTTACTATGGCCTGCGCAGGCTGACAGTAGAAAAAGGTGCAATCGTGGCCCAGGGCGATGCCCTTGGCACCACCGACAAAGCTACCGTGGTGGAAGTGCGCGTGGGCAAAACCCCCGTGGAGCCGCTGCGTATCCTGCGCGGTCAATGCGATGCCCTGCGCAGCTATTAAAACGGAGCATAACCGATAAGGCAATACCGCATAATTCTAAGTGCCGATACGGCGAGCGAGGTGCGGCAGAT
>ENA-OROD01001340-OROD01001340.1-human-gut-metagenome-genome-assembly--contig:-NODE-1340-length-20172-cov-23.777452_pt1 | contig 20172 bp, 19 predicted proteins | sample MGYA00242123_ERZ509038 | MGnify/ENA primary metagenome ERZ509038 (study PRJEB26280, sample SAMEA2338719) | human gut metagenome | biome: human gut; feature: human-associated habitat; material: faeces... | reverse complement strand
GGCTCTGCAAATCCTGCAAGAGATTTTTCGCCGCGCCGCCGTAGGTGGAGAGGTCAGAGGGAAGGATAGCCGTCCCAAAATATATGGCATATAGTTACACGCATCGTTCAGTTTCACCCCAGTCACCTCCGAAATATAATGATGTTCCGCATCGATTCGATCTGCGTATTTGCGCTTCAAATACGCCTTGATGATGGCCGCGCGGCCCCAAGTAATATTCCGCTCCGCGCGGATCCGCAGCATGACAGCCTCCAGCAGCGACGCGGGGTACAGTCCGCCGGAAAAGACGGCCCGCGCTGTAGCTCCTGCCATGGCCGGTGAGGGTGACTTATCCTTGGAATTGAGATTCACCGTCTCCCGCAGCAGCGCCCACAGGGACAGCACGCCGGGTTTGGCGTAGGCGGGCTTCACGATCTCCAGCCGTTCATAGTGTTCGTTGACGTTCCGCATCAGCCTGCCGAAGCTGTCCCGCAGGAAAAATCGGACAGAGAGCCTGGCCGCGTTGGGCGCCAGACCCAGAATGTAAAAGGTACGGTGGGGATCGACACCCAAGTCATTGCAGGGCAGTCCTTTTGCCAAGTCTCTCAGGGCCGCGCGCAGGTCATTGTCCGATATGGTCGATGGCATTTTGTCAGACATGAAGGACATGAACAAGTCCTGATAAACCGGCTCTGCGCCCTCAGCCCAGCAGACGATGGTGGTATCGCCGATGACCTGCACATTGTTTCTGTCTGCCAGCAGGTGGTTCAACGCGGCAGTGTAGGCGAAGGCCGCGCACTTGCCTACCGGCGCATTATAGTTCTGTTCCCGTCCATAGGAGCAAAAGGCCGGCGCGTTGAACGACACCAGTGCCGCGCCGCTGGACTGGGCGTCTCGCACCCCCTTGATGGCGGGGTGGGTGGCTGTGATCTCGTCCTCGCGTCCGGTGACGAGGCACTGCATTTTCACGGCGTCCTCGTCCGCGCCGTCCCGATACCGCTGCCATGCCTCACGGATGGCGGTATCCTCATGAGAATAGTAGCCATCCACCCGGAACAGCAGATTTCCGCCTGCGGTGACTGCCTCGTACTGTCCGGCCAGGGCGGGGTGTTCCATCGCTTTTTCCGGTTGCCAGGTGTCGAAGAAAGCCAGAATCGCTTTGGCAATGGGCGAATCCACGCCATCCAACACAGCATGGTGCAGGCTTGCGGCGGCACGGAAGCAATCCCGGCTGCGCTCCGGCTTCCCCTTCTGGTCAACGCCCAGCAGATAGGCGGAGTTGTCCCACAGGAAGTTGGAAGCAATACCAACAGTGCGCTTTACCGCCGACGGCAAGATTATCGACTGTGGACGCAGGACTGCCTTTTTACCCATCGTTACTTCTTCCATAGTGGGGATCGCCTGCGTCACCTGACCGCCTTTATCCAGACACAGGGTAAAGCTGATCTTTGCCGGGCTCCAGCCGGGAGCGGCAATCTCGCCGCGCTGGAGAAGATCCTCATAATATCGCGTCAGCGCTTGCAGGATCATCCCCTCACCTCCTCGCTTTCCCATGGCGGCACGACCATCACGCCGTCCGTCAGGCTGGCCCGGAAAAACCGGGGCGTGATGTTCTGGGGATCGGTGTAGTCCATATCCAGCAGCATCCAGCCCAGATCACGGACTCCCTTCAGCTCCTCCGGACAGGGCGGCAGCTCCGTGCAGCGGCGGAAATGGGCAGGGAATTATTCCCGTATACCGAAATAGGGCATACTGTAACACTGGCCCCGCTCCAAACGGCGCTTGATGATATCCTGAAACTTTCCGGCGTTGTCGCCGGGCGCCGCGTTCTCCGTCAGGTCGAAATGTGCATCGATCACATAGTGTACATCCCGCAGCACCATGGCCGCCCGCTGCTGGATGCTTTTTGCAGTAGATAGGTACAGTTCTTTGCCTTGCCCTGTTTTCATTGCCGTTTCAACTTTTTTCCATGGAATAGTGTCCTTCACCTCATTGCGGCGGATATTGGTGAAGCGGATGGGACTGCATACATGGATGCGGTCAATGCGCCATTTCATACCGGGGTGCCAGAACAGGCTGTCAAGAATCCCACGGGCCGCCGACTGCGTCATGGTGTCATAGGTCACATGTTCGACTTTGAACTCAAGACGGGAAAAGAGTGCATAATCGCCCCACACTTCCACTTGTATCGCCATAAGATCACTCCCTTCTTTTTGTTGTAAACATAGCTTACATGGCATGGTGTCAATAGAACGGACATCAGATAATCTCCGCCTTACCTGTCTCCGGATTCAAATCTAGCCCCATAGTCTCGCTGTACAGCGTCAGGTCTGTCAAAATGGCGCTGTCCTCGTCCAATGCGGGAACCTCCCGTGCCGTCAGCAATACGCCTGCATGATGCAGCGCCTGAAAGTGCTTATCATATACGGAGACGGCATAGCGGCCTAGCTTACGGTACAGCCCCTTAGAGCACTCGCCGTCCTGCAACTGCCGGAGCAAGGTCGCACCCTCGCCATAGGGAATGTAGACGGTGTATGTATTCTGGTCGATGAGATGGAATGTCTCCGCCACCGTCCGGAACGGAAATTCACAGCCCTCGATGCCCTGCGTAAATGCCTTAATAACGCCCTGCTTGTCCAGTGCATCGCCGGTCAGATCACGCAGAATGCAGAAGTACTGAGCCATCGTCTCAGGCTCAGCAATGTCACGGCCGCCACCCAGTGCTTCTCTGGCCACTTCAATGGTCTTCTGAAACAGCACCGGCGGCAGCAGCGCGTATATGCTTTGGGCAGCCTTGCGGCTGTTGACGATGCAAAGAACTTGATGCTGCGAACTCAGCTGCTCCGCCAGCGCCTCATCGGTCAGCGTTCCAGTCTGCCGGAAGGTTACGCGGCGAAAGCGGTCATACAGCGCCGTCTTCTGCGGGCAGAGCTCCGTCACAGGACAGTCTGGCGCATAGGTCCGCAGCAGGTCGTCCAGTGACGGCTGCGTTGCGGTACACAGCACCACCGTGGAGTGAAATTGCTCCGCCAGCGAAGCCATGGCAGCCACGCAGGGCCGCAGATGCGGCAATGGCAGCATCTGCGCCTCGTCGAAGATAATGACGCTGTTGGCCAGATTGTGCAGCTTGCGGCACTGGGAGGAGCGGGCAGCGTACATGGACTCAAAAAACTGCACCGCCGTGGTGACCACTACCGGCATGTCCCAATTTTCCGTGGCCAGCGCTTTCCGGACGTCCTCCGCCGGTGCACCGTCGGAGAGGTCAAACTGCACGCCGGAATGGTGCTCCAGCACATTACCACTCCCCAGAATATCCCGGAACACCTGAGCGTTCTGGTCAATGATAGAGGTATACGGGATGACGTAGATCACCCGCTGCATCCTGTGTTCCGCCGCATGGCGCAGCGCGAATGCCAGTGACGCCACCGTCTTTCCACCGCCGGTTGGGACTGTCAGTGTGTAAATACCTTTCGGTTTACTGCCCGCACTCAGACAGGCGTTCAGGATCTCACAGCGCAGCCGGTTCAGCTCCGTCTTAGGCTGCTGCCACGGCTCAATATACGCTTGCAGCCGCGCCAGCAGCGTGGGGATATCATCGTATCCGCCCCGACCCGGATCGCCGTTCATGAACCGCTCCGTATCCAGAAAGTCGGCGTCCACCAGACAGGAATAGAGCATTCTTGTCCAGAAAGAAGCTTGTAGGGGATCCAACTTCTGCGCCGCAGAGACCGTCGGCGGCGATAACGCCACGCCACTTTCACCGCAGCGCCCCAAGCACTGTTCGTCGCGGCCTTTCAGCAGCCGCCCATAGAATGTACCATCGTCCTTCCGGGCCGTTTTCATATTGCCAAAATCCGGCAGACCGCCGTAATGCCCCGCCACGCAGGCGGAAACATAGCGGCTTCCCCGCACGGCACAGGCCATCGCGCCCGCCGTGGCGTGGTCAACAATAGGGCCGTCATTCAGCAGACGGTTTTGAAACTCTTCTGTGCATTTACCGATGTCGTGGGCCAATCCTGCCAGTTCCCCGTCAGCGTCCGCCCCAAATGCCGCCGCAAAACCGCGGCAAAGCTCAGCCGTACCCGTCAAATGCTGGGCAACCGTCTGATATTTCTTATTGTCATTGGCACTTTCCCGAACATGTGCATAGTACTGCAAAACCATCACCCCTTCTTCAGCATTTCATGTAGATTTCCCTCATAAGGAAAAACGGCCCTGCACAAAAGGCAAAGCCGATCAGTAATGCGGCTGGTAATCGACCCCGTCGCAAGTTTTCCTATATGGTCATTAGATATAGGCCGGGATGTAGAGTATCCGAAAGCGTTGCTATCCCTCAGCGCTATCCTTGTTCTGTATTCTGGCCAGAATTAACTGGGGTTTCCCAGCTTAAATCGGCTGTACCCCCCTGCGCTAACATCATCGATGAATCATTGTTGCCCAAAACAAACATAACCGTTTCTACCAGTGGCGCAGGCTTTATTTTTGTTTATTATAACATCTAAAAAACTATACATCAAGAAGATACGCATCTGATTTTCGATATATTTGATTGGTCTATGGACTGAAATACAAGATATACGAAGGGGAGATGATGGCAGAAACGGAGTTTTCTCTGAGGCGGCCTAAGTTGTGTAAAGGGGATATTCTTGCAAGCTTTAACGCAAGGATATCCCCCTTTTTACAGTTCACGTTGGGCCAGCACGCAGGCGCAACCATCCAGACTGTCGGTCTTTTTCAACACCGTAAACCGGTTCTTTCGCCAAAAGTGCTCCGCCTGCGGATTGCCGTCGATCCAAGCCAGCCGAACCGCACGAAAGCCCATGCCCCGCAGGCCATCGCACAGCCGCTGGATCAGTGCGGTTCCCACACCCTTCGTCTGGCAGCTGCTGTCCACCATGAAAAGCCCGATAAAGGCAATGTCCCGCTCTGGATAGCCGCTGATCAGATCCATGATGGCGAACAGACGCCCCTGCTGAAAGAAGCCGATAAAGTACTTATCCTCCGGCGCCATACCCGGCGGAAGGCTGTTCATATCCGCCCGCACAGCGTCACGGGTCACCACAGGCGGATGATATTCGTAGTACAGTGGATTCCCGATGCACAGGGCATAGACCTGCTCCACATCCGCCTCCGTCAGCCGCCGGACAACAGCATCCTCACCTGACAGCGCCTGTAAATCGATGCAAATTCGCTCCTTCATTCCACGATTCCTCCTTGTGCCGCTATTCTATCACATCCCGCTGAAATGCGCAACCACGCGCAGAAAAGCCTTGCACCGGACACAGATGACCGGTATACTGATACCATCAGGAGGTGACGCACCTTGGCCTATGAGTGCATTTATCAGGAGATCAACGAGCTCCTTGCGCAATATCACGATACCCTTCCCTCCCTGTACCGCACCTTGCGGGAGCAGGCAGCCGCATGGCAGTACGCCAGAGGCGGCGGTGTCCTGCATCGTGGCTGGTACTGCCCCAGCCCCGTCTATGACATGGTGATAGGCGGCGCCGACCGCGGGCGGCTGCTGAAAAGTCCCTCCCGCTGCAAAACGCCGCCTGACTTCGCCTATGGTTTTGATGCGCAGGGTCGGCTGATCGTCGTGGACGGGCCATACAGCGATCTGACGCATGGCCCCTATTTCCGGGAGGCTGTCTTGCGGGAGTAAAACCGCGAGATCGGACTCCGCATGGATAGGGACGACCGCCTGTGCGGCATCAGCATCTGCCGGTATCAGGACGGCCATCTGTCCGCCATGGACCGGCTGGAGCATGACGCGCCCTCCGGGCTTGTCCGGACGTGGCATTACGAATTTGACCACAACGGGGACTCCCCTTTTCCCCGGAAATAAACAGCACAGCACCGCATTTCCAGACGGAGATGCGGTGCTGCACTTATTTGAGGAGAGATTATGGCAAAAGAAACGCCGTAACGGGGATAGGGCCCCGTCAGGCGGTGCCTGTGATTTATTGCCCGCTGGCGCCGTAGTTGGACAGCACACGGGCGGAGGGGTCGTTGACATCGCAGCCCTTCCAGCTCTTGTTGGGCATCCAGAAGTCCACGATCATCTCAGACTGACCGGGGTAGTATTTTTCAAATATCTCGCGGTAAAGAAGCGATTCCTTGGTAAAGGGCTGGGCATGGGAGAAGCGCTTGCGGCGCTGCTGGAACTGCTCATCGGAATAGCAGTCCTCGGCAAAGGCCTTCAAGTGATCCACCATGGAGTGGCCCACCGCGTCGGAGAAGGCTGCCTTTTCCCGGTAGAGAATTTCATAAGGCAGATAGTCCCCTTCAAATGCGTGGCGCAGCAGGTACTTGCCCTTGCTGTAAATGTTGACCTTCTTGGCCGGGTCGATGGCCAGCACATAGCGGACGAAGTCCAGATCGCCGAAGGGTACGCGGGCCTCCAGCGAGTTGACGGAGATGCAACGGTCGGCGCGGAGCACATCGTACATGTGCAGCTCACGGATACGCTTCTCCGCTTCCTCCTGAAACGCCTCGGGAGAGGGCGCGAAGTCGGTGTACTTATAGCCGAACAGCTCGTCGGAGATCTCGCCGGTCAGCAGCACGCGGATGTCGGTGTTCTCGTGGATCCACTTGCACATCAGATACATGCCCATGCTGGCCCGGATCGTGGTGATATCGAAGGTGCCCAGCATTTTGATGACGAAATCAAGGGAGTCCAGCACCTGCTCCTTGGTCATGATGACCTCGGTGTGGTCGCTGCCGATGTAGTCGGCCACGATGCGGGCGTATTTCAGGTCGATGGCGTCCTCCCGCATGCCGATAGCAAAGGTGCGGATGGGTGTTTTGCTCTCGCGGGCGGCGATGGCGCACACCAGCGAGGAATCCAGACCGCCGGACAGCAGGAAGCCCACCTTGGCGTCGGCCACCAGCCGCTTCTTCACGCCGGCCACCAGCTTGTCGTGGATGTTGGCGCACACGGTATCCAGATCGTCATAACAGAACTGCTTTACCTTTGCGATATCATCGTAGCAGATGAACTGACCGTCCTTGTAGTAATGTCCCGGAGGGAACGGCATGACCTTATCGCACATACCCACCAGATTCTTCGGTTCGCTGGCAAAGACGATCACGCCCTGCTTGTCATAGCCGTAGTACAGTGGACGGATGCCGATGGGATCGCGGGCGGCGATGAACTGCTTCGTCTCGCCGTCGAACAGGATCAGGGCGTACTCCGCGTCCAGCATTTTGAACATCTCCACGCCGTACTCCTTGTACAGCGGCAGGAGTATTTCGCAGTCGGAGCCGCTGCAGAAGGTATAGCCCTTCTTCAGCAGCTTGGCCTTGCAGGCCTCATAGCCGTAGATCTCGCCGTTGCAGACCACATAGCTGCCATCCATCTGGAAGGGCTGCATCCCCTCCGGCGTCAGGCCCATGATGGCCAGACGGTGAAAGCCCAGCAGGCCGTGGCCGGTGTCCACGATGCGGCTGTCGTCGGGGCCGCGGGAGACCGTCTCCATAAAGCCCTCGGCAAACGCGGCGGTATCGGTACAAACGTCACAATAACCCATAATAGAACACATTTTATGATCCTCCAGATCTTGTAAAATAAGATCAGCAATGTGATAGGGCGAGCTGCTGTGACCCGCGGTGCCACCTATCTTTGAACTCATTCAGGCTTCCAACAAAGCCTTGCCGCGATAACGGGCGGCAGCTCCGGCGCGCTTACTGAGGGTCTCCCCTGTTGGGCTTGCGGCTTGCCGGATGTTCTTCTCCGGGGCGTCGGGCGCATGGCTTCCACCGTCCCATGCTCGCTGTGCCCGCGTTTCCCGGATACTTTTTCCGGCTCAAACGCCTTTGTTGATAAAATGTGGTTTATATATAATGTGGTTATATGGTTTTTATGGTTGTGGTTTTGGTGGTATTTACTTCACGCCGAACAGCAGATCACCATAGGTGGGGAACGGCCAGAAGTCGGCGGCGGTGTACTCCTCTGCCTGATCGCAGGGAACACGGAGGGCCTCCATCTTGGGAATGACCACATCCCGAATGACGAAAGCGGCGTCGGTCACATTGTCGATCTTGTGATAGTCGCTCAGGGCGCTCTCCAGCTCCTCGACCGCCAGCGCAATCTGGTCGGTCAGGCCGGACAGCTTCTCGATGAGGCCTGTCTCATACTTGCCGCTGAGGGTGGGAACGGCGGCCTTCTTAGCGGCCAGACTCTCCGCCAGAGAGGCGGTGTAATCCTCCACGGCAGGCAGGATCTCCTTGCGGGCCATGTCCACCATGGTCTGGGCCTCGATATTGACGGCCTTGCGGTAGTTGTCCAGTGTGATCTCATAGCGGGAGCGGATCTCCGCCTCGGACATGACCTTCAGGGAGGTCAGCATGTCCACGTTCTTCTTCTCCAGCAGGCAGGGCAGCGCGTCGGGGGTGGTCTTCAGGTTCAGCAGGCCCCGCTCCTCGGTGGCCTCCTTGATCCATGCATCGTCATAGCCGTTGCCGTTGAAGATGATGCGCTTGTGCGTCTTGATGGTCGTTTGGATCAGATCATGGAGGGCGGATTCAAAGTCGTCGGCCTTCTCCAGAATGTCCGCATACTGCTTCAGAGACTCTGCCACGGCGGCGTTCAGCATGATGTTGGTGCAGGCAATGGAGTTGGAGGAGCCCAGCATACGGAACTCGAACTTGTTGCCGGTGAAGGCGAAGGGAGAGGTACGGTTGCGGTCGGTGGTGTCGCGGATGAACTTGGGCAGCACATGGACGCCCAGCTTCATGACCCGCTTCTCCGTGCCGCTGTACGGCTCGTCCTTTTCAATGGCGTCCAGAATAGCGGTCAGCTCGTCGCCGAGGAAGATGGACACCACGGCGGGAGGCGCTTCGTTGGCGCCCAGACGGTGATCGTTGCCGGCGGTGGCCACGGACAGCCGCAGCAGATCCTGATAGTCATCCACCGCCTGAATGACGGCACACAGGAACAGCAGGAACCGTGCGTTCTGATAGGGCGTCTCGCCGGGAGTCAGCAGGTTCACGCCGGTATCGGTGGCGATGGACCAGTTGTTGTGCTTGCCGGAGCCATTGACGCCGTCAAAGGGCTTCTCATGGAGCAGACACACCAAACCGTGGCGGGCGGCTACCTTCTGCATGATCTCCATGGTCAACTGGTTGTGATCGGTGGCCACGTTGGTGGTGGTATAAATGGGAGCCAGCTCATGCTGGGCGGGGGCCACCTCGTTATGCTCGGTCTTGGCCAGAATGCCCAGCTTCCACAGCTCCTCGTTCAGGTCGGCCATGTAGGCCGCCACACGGGGTTTGATGGCGCCGAAATAGTGGTCGTCCATCTCCTGACCCTTGGGAGGCTTCGCGCCGAACAGAGTGCGGCCACAGAAAATCAGATCCTTGCGCTTGTCGAACATCTCGCGGTCCACCAGAAAATACTCCTGCTCCGGGCCGACGGAGGTACGGACGCATTTCACATCCTCGTTGCCGAACAGGTCGAGGATGCGCATAGCCTGCTTGTTCAGAGCCTGCATGGAGCGCAGCAGCGGTGTTTTCTTATCCAGCGCTTCGCCGCCGTAGGAACAGAACGCCGTGGGGATGCACAGGGCCTTATCCTTGATAAAGGCATAGGAGGTGGGGTCCCACGCGGTATAGCCGCGGGCCTCAAAGGTGGCGCGCAGGCCGCCGGAGGGGAAGCTGGAGGCATCCGGCTCGCCCTGAATCAGCTCCTTGCCGGAGAACTCCATGATGACGCCGCCGTCGGGAGACGGAGCGATAAAGCTGTCGTGCTTTTCGGCGGTGATGCCGGTCAGGGGCTGGAACCAATGGGTAAAGTGGGTGGCGCCATGCTCGACGGCCCAATCCTTCATGGCGTCTGCCACAGCGTTGGCCACTTCGTTATTCAGGCTGCCGCCCTCATCGATCGTTTTTTTCAGCGAGGTATAGACTTCATAGGGAAGCCGTGCTTTCATGACGCGGTCGTCAAAAACCAGACTGCCGAAGTATTCCGGTACTGTGCTCATCATGATCCACTCCTTTTCTTTCAAAATCATGCAAAAAAGGCGTCAAGGAGACCAACCTCCAAGACGCCTTTGCCTTCGATGGGCGAAATTATATACGCCCTATACGAATTTGTCAATCTCCGTTTTCCACAATTTTTGCCGTTTCGTCGATTGACTTTATGATGCAGCCGTGCTATAATCCCCAACCAAGATGAGCAAAGGCGTTCATTCATCAGGCACATTTGTCCTGCATGAGTGAACGCCTTTGTGCTTTTTTCAGAAAGGGATGAACGCTATGAAGCTGGAGGGACAGGTCCGTATCCCGTCCGGATGCGCTATTTCCGCCGTCATCTCCCGCGAGGGAAAACGCATGACCGGCGAGGCAGTAATAAACAGTATGGTTCCCATGCATGACCGCTCCAACGGTCTGGGCGGCGGCTTTGCCGCCTATGGCATCTATCCGGAATACCGGGACTTTTATGCATTCCATATCTTCTTTGAGGACAACACCACCCGCCGGGAGTGTGAGACATTATTAAAAGAGGGCTTCGAGATCGTGCAGGCAGAGGTGATCCCCATCCGGATCATTCCGGAGATCACCGACGTGCCGCTGATCTGGCGGTACTTCGTATCGCCGCTGAAATCCGTGCTCTCCCGTCTGCAATTGGATGAAAAGGAGTTCGTGGCCCGCACCGTCATGGAGATCAACACCAGATTAAAGGGCGCATATGTATTCTCCAGCGGCAAGAACATGGGCACCTTCAAGGCCGTGGGCTATCCGGAGGATGTGGGCCGGTTCTACCGTCTGGAGGAGTACGAGGCGTACAGCTGGACGGCCCATGGCCGCTATCCCACCAACACTCCCGGCTGGTGGGGCGGCGCGCACCCCTTTACCCTGCTGGACTGGTCCATCGTCCACAACGGCGAGATATCCTCCTACGACGCCAACCGCCGGTATATCGAGATGTTCGGCTATAAATGCACCCTGCAGACGGATACGGAGGTCATCACCTACATCGCCGACTACCTTCTGCGGCGTCAGGGGCTGACGCTGGAGGAAACGGCGTCGGTGATCGCCGCCCCTTTCTGGAGCACCATCCGGGGCAAGGCCGCGCCGGTGGCGCGGCAGCTGACGTATCTGCGCACCATGTATCCCAGCCTGCTGATCACAGGGCCATTCTCCATCATTCTGGGCTTCAACGGCGGACTGATGGCACTGAACGACCGCTTGAAGCTGCGCTCTATGGTGACGGCAGAAAAGGATGACCGGGTGTTCATCGCCAGCGAGGAGGCTGCCATCCGCGTCATGGAGCCCAACGCGGAGCATTTCTACGCGCCCATGGGCGGCGAACCCTTCATCGTGAAAGTGAAAGAAGGTGCCTATTGATGTCCATTAACTACATCATACCGGAATTTGAGGTGATCCGCAGCGACGCCCGCTGTACCTGCTGCCGCGTCTGCGAGAATCAGTGCGCCAACGGCGTACATACCTATGACAGCGAGGGCAAGCGGATGCTCAGTGACGAGACCAGATGCGTCAACTGTCAGCGCTGCGTCTCCTTCTGTCCCACCCGCGCGCTGAAGATCGTGAAAAACGACTGCTGTCTCCGGGAAAACGCCAACTGGCAGAGCGACACGATCAAAGAGATCTACAAGCAGGCGGCTACCGGCGGCGTGCTGCTCAGCTCCATGGGCAACCCAAAGTCCCTGCCGGTGTACTGGGACAACATCCTCATCAACGCCTCGCAGGTGACAAACCCGCCCATCGACCCCTTGCGGGAGCCCATGGAGACGCGGGTGTTTCTGGGGAAAAAGCCCTCCGCCATCCGGCGCAATGCCGACGGCACGCTGTGTACTGATCTGCCGCCCCAGTTGGAGCTGTCGGTGCCCATCCTGTTCTCCGCCATGAGCTACGGCTCCATCAGCTACAACGCCCACGAAAGTCTGGCCCGTGCCGCCCGTGAGCTGGGCATCTACTACAACACCGGTGAAGGTGGCCTGCATGAGGACTTCTACCGCTACGGGGAAAACACCATTGTGCAGGTGGCCTCGGGCCGGTTCGGCGTACAGGAGAAATACCTGAATACCGGCGCGGCCATTGAGATCAAAATGGGACAGGGCGCAAAGCCCGGCATCGGCGGCCATCTGCCCGGCGCCAAGATCACGGCCGACGTGTCCCGCACCCGCATGATCCCGGAGGGCGCGGACGCCATCTCCCCCGCTCCCCATCACGACATTTACTCCATTGAGGATCTGCGGCAGCTGGTCTACTCCCTGAAGGAAGCCACCCAGTACAAGAAGCCCGTGATCGTCAAGGTGGCGGCTGTCCACAATATTGCTGCCATCGCCAGCGGCATTGCCCGCAGCGGCGCGGACATCATCGCCATCGACGGCTTCCGGGGCGGCACCGGCGCGGCGCCTACCCGCATCCGGGACAATGTGGGCATCCCCATCGAGCTGGCGCTGGCGGCGGTGGATCAGCGGCTCCGTGACGAGGGCATCCGCAGCAGCGTTTCCCTGATCGCAGGCGGCAGCATCCGCTCGGCGGCGGATGTGGTAAAGGCCATCGCGCTGGGCGCGGATGCCTGCTATATCGCCACAGCGGCGCTGCTGGCCATGGGCTGCCACCTGTGCCGCAGCTGCCAGACAGGGCGCTGCAATTGGGGCATCGCCACCCAGCGACCCGATCTGGTGAAGCGGCTGGACCCCGACGAAGCCACCGCCCGTCTGGTGAATCTGGTCACTGCGTGGAAGCATGAGATCAAGGAAATGATGGGCGGTATGGGTATCAACTCTATTGAGGCCCTGCGGGGCAACCGGATCATGCTGCGGGGCATACATCTGACGGAAAAGGAGCTGGCGATTCTCGGCATCGCCCATGCGGGAGAATGAAATGGCTGCAATTACGATTTTTTATGAAAAAATCCATGGAAAAACAACAGGAGGTGTGGTACAATATGAACTTCATTGAGGCCAACGCCCTCTCCTTCTCCGAGCTGAACGAGACTATCCGGAACGCCGGAAAAGAATGCCGCATCTGCGGCTGTCTGGGCCAGCGGTTCATCGCCGCCGGTATGAGCGATAAAAGGCTGGAGATCAACGGTATTCCCGGCAACGCACTGGGCGCGTATCTCAACGGGGCAGAGATCACCGTCAACGGGAACGCGCAGGACGCCGTGGGCGACACCATGAGCGCCGGACGTATCGTGATCCACGGCAGCGCCGGCGACGCGGCAGGCTATGCCATGCGGGGCGGTGAAATTTACATACAGGGCAACGCCGGTTACCGGGCCGGTATCCATATGAAGGCCTATCAGGAGCACAAGCCCGTCATCGTCATCGGCGGGCGGGCCGGCAGCTTTCTTGGCGAGTATCAGGCAGGCGGCCTGATACTGGTGCTGGCGCTGCACACCGATGTGCGGCCCGTGGTTGGCTTCTTCCCCTGCACCGGCATGCACGGCGGAAAGATGGTGTTTCGCGGTGACGTGCGCAATGTGCAGTTTCCGCCGCAGGTGACCTCACGTCCGGCCACGGCGGAGGATTTCGCGGAGTTCGCGCCCTATGTGCGGAAGTACTGCCGCCTGTTCGGCTGCGACGCAGCTTCCATTCTGAGCAGCCCCTATACCGTGATCACACCGGACAGCAAGAACCCCTATCAACAGATGTATGTGGCAAACTGACGAAAGGCAGGATCGCATTATGAAGTATTCAAAGGACGAGATCAAGCAGTATGTAGCGGAGGAGGACGTGAAGTTCATCCGTCTGGCATTCTGCGACCTGTCCGGAAAGCAGAAGAATATCTCCATCCATCCGGATGAGCTTGACCGCGCGTTTGAATATGGTATCGCTTTCGACGCCTCGGCCATTCCCGGCTTCGGCGACGAGGTGCGCTCCGACCTGTTCCTCCGGCCTGACAGCGGCACGCTGTGCATGCTGCCGTGGCGGCCGGATCACGGGCGGGTGGCCCGGATGTTCTGCGGCATCGCGCGGCCGGACGGCACCCCCTTCGAGGCGGACGGCCGCCAGCTTTTGAAGCAGGCCATCGCCGCGGCGGCGGAAATGGGCGTTACCTTCGCCTTCGGCACGGAGATGGAGTTCTATCTCTTCCACCGGGACGAGCTGGGCGAGCCCACCAAGCAGCCCTATGACCACGCCGGTTACATGGACATCGCCCCGGAGGACAAGGGCGAAAACGTCCGGCGGGAGATCTGCTTGACGCTGGAGCAAATGGGTATCCGTCCTGAGTGCTCCCACCATGAGCAGGGCCCCGGACAGAACGAGATCGACTTCCGGTACTCCGAGCCGCTGACGGCGGCAGACAACGCCGTCACCTTCCGGGCGGTGGTCAACACTGTGGCGGTGCGCAACGGTCTGGCGGCAGACTTCTCTCCCAAGCCCCTGAACGGCCAGCCCGGCAACGGCATGCACATCAATATCTCCGCCCGGAGCACCGGCGGCACCGACGTGATGCCGCAGATCATTGCCGGTATCCTGTCTCATATTCCGGAGCTGACGGCATTCCTCAATACGGTGGATGCCTCCTATCACCGGTTCGGCAGCAATAAGGCGCCCCGCTACATCTCATGGTCCAGCGAGAACCGCTCCCAGCTGATCCGCATCCCCGCCGCACAGGGCGAATACCGCCGTGCGGAGCTGCGCTCCCCCGACCCGCTGTGCAATCCCTATCTGGCCTTTACGCTGCTGATCCACGCCGGACTGGACGGCATCCGCCGCCAGCTGGTGCTGCCGGAGGCTGCGGATATCAACTTCTTCAGCGCGCCGGAGCAGGTCAAGGCCCAGTTCCGCACGCTGCCCGCCACACTGGCACAGGCAAAGGCCGCCGCGGAAAGCAGCGCCTTCATTACCGGACTTCTGCCCCGGACAATCATCGACTATTACACCAAATAAACCACCGCTTTTGGAAAGGAGGGACGCATATGGAGCTGACACAGCAGACGTACAGTGTGCTGGTGGTCTCCAGCGGAAGCAAGTTCCCCGCGTCCCTCCGTGATTTGCTGCCGGAGGACCGCTATACACCGCTGCACGCGGTAAGCGACGTGGCCAGCGCCCGTCGATGTCTTTTAGAACGCACCTTCGATATCGTCATCATCAGTTCCCCTCTGCCGGATGAATTCGGTACAAAGCTGGCCCTGCATGTGGTGGATAGCAGCAGCGCAGGCGTGCTGCTGCTGGTGAAGGCGGAGCACTACGCCGACCTCTCGGCGCGCCTGTCGCCCTACGGCATCCTGCTGCTGCAAAAGCCCACGTCCCCTCAGCTGATCCTGCAATCCCTGCAATTGCTGTGCGGCACGCGGGAGCGGCTGCGGAAGATGGAGCAGAAAACCGCCTCCATTGAGGAAAAGATGATGGAGATCCGTACCGTCAACCGGGCCAAATGGCTGCTGATCGATCACGAGGGTATGACGGAGGCGGAGGCCCACCGCTTTATCGAAAAGCAGGCCATGGACCGCTGCGTCACCCGCAGGGCCATTGCCGATCAGATCATTGCCCGCTATCAGACGGCAGGCTGACATTTGACAAACGCTGCGGTTTCTGCTATCATGCTCTCCAACCAAACAAAAAGGAGACATGATATGGAAAAATTCATTCCCTACGAAAAGCTCTCCAAGAAGGAGAAGCGGAAGCGTGACGCCATGATGCGGAATACATGGGGCCCGTTGAACCCTGTGACCCGCAAAAGCGAAAACCCCAGAGCCTATAACCGCCGAAAGGCACGGAAGCGGATCGACGATCCCCTGTCCGTGCCTTTTGCTGTATAAAAAGCTCTTGCATCTAGATTTACCCAGTAGTACAATAGGGAAAACATATTTTGGGAGGTATCACCATGAAGCTTGCCCTTTGCCAGATCGCCATGAGCGACAACGAGAACGAAAATCTGGAGCGCCAGCTGTCCGCCCTGCGGCAGGCCGCCCTTCACGGCGCCGACCTGATCGTCTATCCGGAGCTGCAGCTGCACCGGTTCTTTCCGCAGTACGCGGGCTGCGACGTGTCCGGCAAGCTGCTGACGGCGGATGCGCCGGTCGTCCGGCAATTTCAGGATGCCTGCCGGGAGAACCACATCATGGCGGCCCCCAACTTCTATCTGCGGGAGCCCTCCGGCTGCTTTGACGCCACGCTGCTGATCGGCAGCGACGGCACGCTGCTGGGCCGCCAGAAGATGGTGCATATCGCGCAGGCGGCCCAATTCTATGAGCAGGATTACTACACTCCCTCCGACGACGGCTTTCTGGTGTTCGATACCCCCCACGGCAAGATCGGCATCGTGGTGTGCTTTGACCGGCACTATCCGGAAAGCATCCGCACCGAGGCACTCATGGGAGCCGATCTGATCCTGATCCCCACCGCCAACACCGAGAGCGAGCCCATGGAGATGTTCGACTGGGAGGTCAAGGTGCAGGCGTTCCAGAACAGCGTGGCCGTCGCCATGTGCAACCGCACCGGTACGGAGGGTGATATGGTGTTTTCCGGCCGTTCGCTGGTGACAGACGCCAACGGCAACACCATCGCGCAGGCAGGCAGCGGCGAGGAGCTGCTGTACGCCGAGGTGGATATGGCCGCTTCCGCCCGCATCCGTGCCACCCGACCCTATACCAGCCTGCGGCGAACGGAGTTGTACCGGTGATATCTGCTATCTAAAAATTTTATTAGCTCTCCTGACAAAAAGTCTTGTAATTTGACAAAAGGTGCGTTAAGATAAGTAAGCATGCTGTTAAAAGCGTGCCAGCACAATATAATAAAGGAGAGACTTATCACATGGAACGCATCTTCCACCTGAAGGAAAACGGCACCACCGTCAAGACGGAAATTCTTGCCGGTCTGACCACCTTCATGACCATGGCGTACATCATCGCCCTGAACCCCAATCTGCTGACCAACTTCGCCGTTGGCACTCCCCTCTGGAACGGCGTTTTTCTGGCCACCTGCATCGCCAGCGCCATCGGCACGGTGTGCATGGCGTTTCTGGCCAACAAGCCCTTCGTCATGGCGCCCGGCATGGGTCTGAACAGCTTCTTCGCCGTCATCGCCGGCAATGTGGCCGCCATGCTGAACACCGACTACACCAGCGCCTTTCAGGCGGTGCTGTGCATCATTCTGGTGGAGGGCATTGTGTTCCTGCTGCTGAGCGTGTTCAACATCCGCGACAAGATCGTGGACGCTATCCCTCTGGGCGTCCGTCTGGGCATCGGCCCCGCCATCGGTCTGATGCTGATGAACATCGGCCTTGGCTCCAACGTGGGCATCTATGCCGAGGGCAACGGCTATTCCAGCCCCTTCTATGTGCTGCGTGACTTCTTCGGCGCCATGACTCCCAGCGTCATCAAGGATCACATGGGCGCGGAGTACAGCACCATGGTACTGACCGTGGTCACCATGTTTATCGGTCTGTTCGTCATCATCCTGCTGGCCAAGAAGGGCGTCAAGGCCGCCGTTCTGGTGGGCATGCTGGTGGCCTCCGTCATTTACTGGGCAGGCAGCTTTATCTTCCTGAAGGTGAACCCCTTTGCCTCTCTGGCGGGCGCGTCCTTCCTGCCGCCCTTCCATGATATGGTAGAGACCACTCTGTTCAAGTTCGATTTCACCGACTTCTTCCGCATCGGCTGGTTTACCGCTCTGAGCCTGATCATCACGTTCTGCATGATCGACATGTTCGACACCATCGGCACGCTGGTGGGCACCGCCTCCCGCGCCGGCATGACCGACAAGGACGGCAACATGCCCAAGATGAAGGAAGCCCTGCTGTCCGACGCTGTGGGTACTGTGGCAGGCGCCTGCTGCGGCACCTCCACCGTCACCACCTTCGTGGAGTCCGCCTCCGGCGTGGAGGCCGGCGGCCGCACCGGCCTGACCTCCCTGACCTCCGCGTTCATGTTCCTCGCCTGCATGTTCATCGCCCCCGTGGCCGCCATCATTCCCGCCGCCGCCACCTCCTCCGCGCTGATCTATGTGGGTATCCTGATGCTGCAGGGTCTGAAGAATGTGGACTTCGACGATCTGGATCAGGTGGTACCCGTGTTCATCATGCTGCTGGCCATGCCCATCTCCGGCTCCATCGGCCACGGCATCGGTCTGGCCATGATCTCCTACACCGTCATCAAGGTGTTCTCCGGCAAGGCCAAGGACGTGTCCGCCCTGACCTATGTGATCACGCTGCTGTTCCTGGTGAAGTTCTTCGCCGTGGTGTAACGTATTTATCATAAAAAAGGAACCGGTCCGTCGGACTGGTTCCTTTTTGTTCAGGAAAGATATTTCTCCGCAAAGCGTCCCAAAGGTTTGTTGACCAGCTTTACCACCATGCCTACGCAGATGGGCGAGGTGCCCAATCCTCCCTTTATGGAAAATGCCACGCCAAAGGCCATGATCGCCAGCCCCACGCACAGCAAAAGATAACGCTTCCATTGGTTTTTTATCGTTTTCTCCATATATTTTCTCCCTTCGGCCTTTTGTAATTATAAACAGCCTCTTTGGATTGTCAAGTCGACAGAATATGAAAAAAATACTTGCACAGGATACCGGACAAGGGTACAATAAGGAAAATCATCAGAGGAGGTATTGCTATGTGGCAGCTTGCGCTGATCCCCGCCTATGGGCATCATGAGGAGATCGTGACGCTGTTCACGGAGTACACCGAAATGCTGATGAAGCAAGACGCCGTGGTTCGGCAGTACCTGATCCTGCAGAACTATCAGAAGGAACTGGAGCACCCGGAGAGCAAATACGGCATGCCGGAGGGCCGCCTGTATCTGGCCTATTGGGACGGCCAGCTGGCAGGCTGTATCGGCCTGCGGAAGCTGGACAAGGACCGGGGCGAGCTGAAGCGGCTGTACGTCCGGCCGGACTTCCGGGGCCGCCGCATGGGCGAGACGCTGATCCGCCGCATCCTTGACGACGCCCGTCAGATCGGCTACCGGCATGTGCTGCTGGACACACTCCCCTTCCTCCGCTCCGCCATCTGTCTTTCCCGGAGAATTGGATTTTATGAGATCAGATGCTACAATGACAGCCCGGCAGAGACCACCATTTTCATGCAGTACGACCTGTAAAGGGAAAGAAGGACGATTTCATGACCACCATCACCATCCGCACCGCTGCGTTGGACGACGCGGCAGCGCTGCTGGCCATCTACGCTCCCTATGTGGAGCAGACCGCCATCACCTTTGAATATGAAGTGCCCTCGCTGGAGGAGTTCCGTGGCCGCATCGCCCACACCCTGCGGCGCTACCCCTATCTTGTGGCGGAAGAAAACGGCGAAATTCTGGGCTATGCCTACACCGGCCCCTTCGGTGAACGTGCCGCTTACAGCTGGGCCGTGGAGACCAGCATCTATCTGCGGCAGGACATTCGCGGCAGAGGGCTGGGCAAGCGGCTGTATCAGGCGCTGGAGGATGTCTCCCGCGCACAGAACGTGCAGAGTCTCTATGCCTGCATCGCCTATCCCGACACCGACGACGCCCACCTGAGCGGCAACAGTGTGGCCTTCCACACCCATCTGGGCTATACCACGGTGGGCCGGTTCCCCCACTGCGGCTACAAGTTCGGCACATGGTACAACATGACGTGGATGGAGAAAACGCTGGGCGATCACGCGGTGCCGCCCGCAGCATTTGTGCCGTTTCCGGAGCTTTCCGTTTGATGGATTGAGAGGATACGCATATGGATCTGCATGAATTCTGGCGTGCAACACTGGCGCAGGATGCTGCGCGGATGCGGGAATTTTTTCACCCGGACGCCTATGTGAACTGGCACAACAGCAACGAACATTTTACTGTGGAGGAGTTCATCCGCGCCAACTGTGAGTACCCCGGCGCATGGGACGGCGCTATTAAGCGTATCGAGCAGGCCGGTGATCTGTTTATCACCGCCACCCACGTCTATTCCCGGGACGGTGCGCTGTCCTTCCATGTTGTCTCCTTCATCCGCGTTGAGGATGACCTGATCCGCAGCATTGACGAATACTGGGGCGACGACGGCCCTGCCCCGGCCTGGCGGCTGGAAAAGCACATTGGGACACCGATACACGAATAAAAGGACCCCGAAACCGTTGGTTTCGGGGTCCTTTTTATCTGTTTTGATCAATCCTGCTGCCAGTTATGCCAGACATTTTGGACATCCTCGTTATCCTCCAGCATGTCCAGAAGCTTGGTCATGCTGCGGACATCGTCCTCGCTGGTCATGGTGATGTAGTTCTGGGGAACCATCTCGATCTCCGCGC
>ENA-OROD01001339-OROD01001339.1-human-gut-metagenome-genome-assembly--contig:-NODE-1339-length-20191-cov-6.063518_pt1 | contig 20191 bp, 17 predicted proteins | sample MGYA00242123_ERZ509038 | MGnify/ENA primary metagenome ERZ509038 (study PRJEB26280, sample SAMEA2338719) | human gut metagenome | biome: human gut; feature: human-associated habitat; material: faeces... | reverse complement strand
GGCGGCGTTTGCGTCGTCGCTCGACCAAATCGGGCCTTTCGCGCGCTGCGTGAAGGACGCGGCTATTTTGCTCGAAGCTGTCGCGGGGCACGACCCGAAAGATTCCACGAGCGTAGATTGCGAAATTCCCGATTATGCGTCGAACATTTCTTTGGAGGCTTTCAAGGGCGCAAAAATCGGCATTCCAAAAGAATATTTTGGCGCGGGCATAGACCCCGAAGTTAAGGCGATTGTTGAAAAGGCGATAGCCGATTGCGCATCCCAAGGGGCGGAAATAGTGGAAATATCCCTTCCGCATACGGACTTGGCGATACCAGTATATTATATAATAGCCACTGCCGAGGCGTCCTCAAATCTCGCGCGCTACGACGGAGTGCGCTACACGCGCCGCAGTCCGGATACGACCGACGCTATCGACATATATTACAAAAGCCGCGCGGAGGGCTTTGGCGAGGAGGTGAAGCGCCGCATAATTCTCGGCAGCTACGTCCTAAGCTCCGGCTACTACGACGCCTACTATCTGCGCGCACAAAAAGTTAGAACCCTCATCCGCCGCGACTTCGAGGCCGCATTTGAAAAAGTCGACGTTATCATGACGCCGACCTCCCCGACAACCGCTTTTAAAATAGGCGAAAAAACCTCCGACCCCCTATCGATGTACCTGAGCGACATTTGCACGATTAACGTAAACCTCGCGGGGCTTCCCGGCATATCCGTGCCGTGCGGATTCTCGGATGCGGGGCTTCCCGTCGGGCTGCAAATGATAGGAAAGGCATTCGACGAGCGCAACTTGCTTTCTTTCGCCGCATCGTACGAGGCAGCCCACGAATGGGCATCGCGCCGTCCAACACTCTAAAAGGAATTTTATGGAATACGAAGCCGTAATAGGACTCGAAGTACACGTCCAGATTAAGACAAAAAGCAAAATGTTCGCGTCTGTCGGATACAGTTTCGGCGAACCTCCGAACACGCTTACCGACCCCGTCGTGTGGGCGCTTCCCGGAGTGCTGCCGGTGATAAACCGCGACGCTGTCAAAAAGACCATAATGGTGGGATTGATGCTTGGCTGCAAAATTCCCGAGATAACAAAGTGGGACAGAAAAAACTACTTTTATCCCGACAGCCCCAAAAACTACCAGCTCTCCCAATACGACGAGCCTCTGTGCCTCGGCGGAGGCGTCGAGATTGAGCTCCCGGGCGCAAACGCATCGGAAATGGGCGAGCACAGAGTCGTGAAACTCACCCGCATACATTTGGAGGAAGACGTCGGAAAGCTAACACACTACGCGAAAGATTCGCTTGTCGACTACAACAGGGCGGGGACCCCCCTTATGGAAATCGTCTCCGAGCCTGATTTGCATTCCGGAGACGAAGTTTTTGCCTACTTAAATTCCCTGAAAAACACAATATCGTTTGCCGGAATCTCCGACTGCGATATGGAAAAGGGGCAGATGAGGTGCGACGTTAACATTTCCGTGCGTCCGAAGGGTTCCGACAAGCTCGGAATGAAAATCGAGATGAAGAATATGAACTCCCCCTCAAATGCGCGCGAGTGCGTGGAGTTCGAAATAAAGCGCCAAATATCGTGCCTGAAGAAGGGCATACCCCTCGTGCAGGAGACGCGCCGGTGGGACGCAGAATTGAAAGTCACCCAGCCAATGCGCTCAAAGGAGGACGCGCACGACTACCGCTACTTCCCCGATCCCGACTTGATGCCGGTAAAGATTTCGCGCGAGTATCTTGAATCTGTGCGCGCGGAATTGCCCGAAGTTCCATTCGATCGCCAGCGCAGGTATATGTCGGAATTCGGTTTGCCGTATTCGGCGACGTCCGTAATGTGCCACGTCCCGGAAATATGCGAATATTTCGAGCGCGCAGTAAAAGCGTATCCTAAGAACCCGAAGGCGATAGCAAACCTAATCGTAAACGATTTGAGGCGCGAGCTCTTGGCCGAGAGGCAGGCTCGGCAAAGCGCGTCGGGCGAAGCGGAATTTGGGGAAGCGCCCGCGCAGGATGTCCGCGAGCACGAGCTCGGCCTGTTCGACTCGAAAGTGACGCCCGAAAACCTCGCGATGCTCGCCCAGATAATCGATAGCGGCGAGATATCAAAGCAAATAGGCAAAGAGGTGTTTGCGGAAATGTTTGCAAGCGGAAAGTCGCCGTCGGACATAGTTTCTGAAAAGGGCTTGAAGCAAAATAGCGACAGTTCAGAGCTCGAATCGTTCTGCCTGGACGCGATTTCCAAAAACGCAAAGGCTGTCGAACAGTTTAAAGCCGGCAACGAGAAGGCGATAAACGCGCTGATAGGCCCCGTGATGAAGGCCTCGAAGGGCAAGGCGAATCCGGCGATGGTCCTCGAAATAATGAAAAAGCTGATAAATAAATGACCCTGCCGGTGATAGTCCTTCTGGCGCTGATTGCCGTCAAGTTTGCGGCGTCCACGTGGCTCGATGCGCTAAATATGCGCTGCGTGCGCGCCCATTCTGGCGAGGTCCCCGCGCCGTTTAGAAAGTTTACCGATTTGGCGGCGTATAAAAAAGCGGTTGCATACACTATCGACAAAACAAAATTTTCGATAGTAGAGGACGCGTGCATGGCGGTGTTTCTCGCGGTGGTGCTTGCGCTATGGATACTGCCCTCGATGTTCGATTTCGGAATGGACGTGTTCGGCGTGTCAATATGGGGGCAGGCGCTGACGCTGATTTTTATGGCGATAGTCCTCTCTCTGCCAGAGGTGCCGTTTGAGCTGTACTCGCAGTTTGTGATAGAGCAGGAGTACGGCTTTAACAAAAGCACTCTCGGATTGTGGATAAGCGACAAGATAAAGGGCGCGATAATAGGAATAATTTTGGGGGCTCCCATATTGGCGCTGATATTATGGTTTTCGCAAGAGCTGCCGAATACATGGTGGATATGGGGCTTTGCGGCCGTTGCGCTGTTTCAGGTTTTAATGATAATAGTGTACCCGCGGCTGATACTCCCGATATTCAACAAGGTTCAGGATTTGCCCGAGGGCGAATTAAAAACGAAGCTAATTGAGCTTGCAGACAAGGGAGGTTTTAAGGCGAGCGCAATACAGGTAATAGACGGCAGCCGCAGGAGCTCGCACTCCAACGCTTTCTTTACGGGGTTTGGGCGGTTTAGGCGGATTATGCTGTACGACACCCTGATAGAGCAGCTCTCGCCCACCGAGATAGAAGCTGTGCTTGCGCACGAGATAGGCCACTATAAGAAAGGGCACATACTAAAAATGATGGCGATGTCGTTTGCGATGACGTTTCTTACTTTCGCGATAATGGGGTGGCTTTCCAAGAGCGAATGGTTTTATCTCGGGTTCGGCTTTTGCGAGGCCTCAGGGTTCGGGCCGGTATTGCTAATGTACTCGATGTTCTCGGGGCTTTTCACATTTTGGCTGACGCCGCTTTTAAACGCATTTTCGCGCAAGAACGAATACGAGGCCGACAGGTTTGCCGCAAGCCTGTGCGGGTCGGGCGAGCCGCTGTGCGCGGCGCTTGAAAAACTCCACAAGGAGAATCTCGGCAATCTGACCCCCCACCCGCTGTATAGCGCATTCCACTATTCCCACCCGACGCTCGTCGAGCGCGTGGCTGCGATTTCCGGCGGTTTAAAAAGAAATTGATTTTGCTTTCAAATAGGCTTGACCTTTATTTTTTGCGGCGTTTTCTATATTAAAAAGGCGGTAGCCGAGGGGGCTGTCGTTGGTATTTTTTTTAGTGCCTGAGGGAGGGATTCCCTTCTTTTTGGCGAAAGCATATTGTACATAAAAAAAAGGAAAAAAATGGATAGAAGAAAATTCATAAAGAATGTCGGAACCGCTGGAGCGGCGGCGTTCGTATTGCCGAGATTCTCGATAGCCTCGACAAAGTCTCCCAACAGCAAACTTAACGTCGCGTTCGTCGGCGTAGGGGGAGTTGGCGGAATGGCTATAAACGGCATGAAGAGCGAAAACGCGGTAGCTTTCTGCGACGTTGACACCAGAATGAGCGGCTGGCACAAAAAGGAAAATCCGAAATCGAGATTTTTCCAAGACTACCGCGAAATGCTCGACAAAATGGGCAAGGATATCGACGCCGTTTGCGTCTCCACACCCGACCACTCCCACTTTAAAATTACGCTCGACGCAATGCAGTGCGGCAAGCATGTGTGCGTCCAGAAGCCTCTCGTGCACAATATATGGCAGTGCCGCGAACTCGAGCGCGCCCGCAAGTACTACAAGGTCCAGACCCAGATGATGAATCAGGGGCACGCTACCGAAGGCATACGCCTTCTCAAAGAATGGTACGACACCGGAATTGCGGGAGCCGTCAGGGAAGTGCACGTAATGTGCGGCGGTCCAAGCTGGTGGAACGGCAATCCGAAATCCACCCCGTATTTCCGCAAGCCGAAGGAAGGGTTCCCGCTCAACAAGGAAAAAGTTCCCGCGACGCTTAACTGGGATATGTGGCTAAACCAGGGAAAATACGCCGACTACAACAATATCTATACTCCCCTTAGCTGGCGCGGATTCTGGGATTACGGAACCGGCATGCTCGGCGACTGGTTCTGCCATACAGGCGATGCTCCAGTATGGGCGCTCGACCTCAAAGGCGACTGTACCGTAGAGCTGCTCGAGTCCGACTGCTCATTCGACCAGAAAGTGTTTATACCCAATTCGTCGACAGTCAAGTGGACATTCCCGAAGACGGACAAGCGCGAAGCCGTAACGATGTATTGGTACGACGGCAACAAGCATCCGCTGACCCGCCCGAAGGACTTGGACGAAGGCAAGAATACAATGACGAGCGGCATGTACATGATAGGCGACAACCATACGCTCGAACACGGCGCGCGCCCGAATACGCCGCGCTTTACGAACAGCAAGTTCTTTGCGGAGTTCAAGCGCAGCGGCAAGGCTAAGAACAGGGTAATACCGAGAGTTCGCGAAGGCAGCCTGTATTGCGAGTGGATAGACGCCATAAAGGGAGACGGCCCGGAAGCAGGGGCGAGCTTTAAATATGCCTCGCAGCTTACGGAAGTTGCGCTTTTGGGCGTTTTGGCCCAGCGTTTCGGAGGCAAGATAGAATGGGATTCCGAAAATATGCGCGCCACGAACCGTCCCGAACTTGCAGAGTACATCAAGGAGCCTGAACGCAAGGGCTGGGAGTCGAAAAAAATCCTGTAGCCTTCGTTCTAGGAACGCATTTTTTGGTAAAAATAATAAAATGATTTAATTTCGGCTTTGCCGCTGTATTGCGGCAAAGCTTTTTTTTTGGTGAGATGGAAGTGGTAGAGAATAAAAATAGAAAATTTTGGAGAATTTCTAATGTATTGGCTGGCGCTGAGGTGTAGATGGCGCAATTTTGGGAAGAATTTTTAATATAATGCGAAAGAAGAATAGAAAAAGCTTGCCAAGGCGCGTGAATAAAGATTTTATCCAAAAAATAATTTTTAAATCGCCAGCTTAGCTCAGTTGGTAGAGCAGTTGATTTGTAATCATCAGGTCGTCGGTTCGACCCCGACAGCTGGCTCCACTTTAAAACAAAGGCTTTCCACCCGGAAAGCCTTTATTTTTGCGGGATTGCTGAGCAGCCCTCTTGAACGTTTATGCAAATATAAATAAGCATATTTATTTTTAGAATTTGCTTTTTTTTTGCAACTTTTGCAACCCGCGACAATAAAGACATTGCGGGCTTTTTTGTTCCGCAAAAAATTAACGCGATTAACGCAAGGCGCGTTAAAAAGTGTTAATCTTGTGTTGAAAATTACCCATCATTTACCCACCTTACCCATCGTGAATATTATTTCGTAAGGTAATTCGCACGCCCCATTTGAAATATTGTTTGTTGATGGGTAAAAAACATTTCAAGAACAAATTCGGCGCAAAAAATTTTCCCGACTAAAACAAAGGCTTTCCACCCGGAAAGCCTTTATCTGTGCGGAGCTTTTGCGTTGTTCTTAGAAATTTAAAATATACTTGATCTTGGATTAAAAAGAGCCGGCTGCTCTATTGGGAAAAACAAAAAGAGGCGAAAGTTCCTCCAAGACTCAGCTCCCACCAATCGGGAGCAGTATGGAACCGAACTTTCGCCTTTGATTCATAAATCGGAAAAAATTTCTGAAAGTCAATGGGAAATTTTAGAAAATTTTGGAAAAAATGAAACGCAGGATTCCTCAGATGTGCGCGAGTACAAAAAAAACCGAATACCGCGAAGACGTACCGACAGAAGAAACAAGCTCGCCTTCCGAGGCTGGGCACAATTCGTCTCCTATTTGCTCAACGACGCAAACGACGCTAAATCCAAATGCCCCGTATCATTCGGCGTCCTCGAAAAAGCGCTTTTAGACAATCCAAATGTGGCGGGCGTTCTCGAAAACATTCGCCAAATGGCGGAACTCAACAGAAACGCCAACGCTTGGGACTGCGATGTCACCAACATATGCTTTTAGCGCGTCTTCCATTTCTTAATCATAGTATACTTGTCTGTTCTCTTCGATACATTTACTCAACTTGTCAAATTCTTCTGCTAAATCTGACTTTGTGTACCCCTCATAGCTGAGCTTGTCTATTTTATCCATTCCCTCAGTCAACTCAATATATCCGTTGAGATAATCCTCCTCTATCCCAGCGTTATACATATCTTCGCGTTTCTTAAAAATTTCATTCTGCACTTCGGCCCAATTATTTATAAATTCTATAACATCGTCGGGACATAAATAATAGGACTTGTCGCCTTTTTTTCCGGAATTTTTTATATGTACATATGATACTTTTCCGCCTAATTCGAGACGCTTTAACAGTTCTTTTGCCATTTTTATGCGCTTCCCGCTAATTTCAGTGTACCAATATCCTGATATTGGGGAAAGCTCTCTCAATTTAAGTTTGTGGACAATGTCTTTTACTGATATTTTGTTTTTTCTTTCGGGGTCCATTTTTGATTCCTTTTTTTGTTTTTTTGTTATAACAGCTTTATCTTGTATATTATTCCCGCGTAATATCTAACAGTTGTTGATATACTATTGCCGATAAACTTTGAGGCAAGAAAAATGTCGCCTGTGCGCGAGGGCGTTCCCAAATATGCCATTTTGCTTAACCCTCAAAACTTATTTGCGCGCTCAGAGATGTTTTATTCATAAGCGCAAAAAGGCCTCCTCAATTTTAACTTGCCCAAAATTTTATACTGGATTTAATCGTTTTATTGTAAGTTCGATATTTTATTTGCCTTAATCTATGAAGAAAATCCTACACTTTATTCTCTGCGCGCTCTTTTGCGCCTCAGTCCTGCCCGCGCTCGGAAAAGAAAAAAAACAAACGCCCGGGCTGATGGAGATTGACGTCAAGTCCGACTATTTATTCATACCGCTCTCATCGGATTCAAAGTACCGCAAAATCTCCCTCTCAGACCCGAGCACTGGCAAGATTATCGCTTCCTACGACGCGCTGCTTGCGTTCGGCCCGTCCAACTCCGCTTGGGATGCCGAAATCAACGTTTCACAATACAAAGGTAAAAAACTTCTTTTTAAATTCGACCCCGAGGGCGACTATACCCCCAATATCCGACAGGGCGATTTCCCCCATAGGCGCGACTATTCGCGCGACCAAGGCCGGCCAATGTTCCACTACACTGCGCCTAACGGCTGGCTAAACGACCCAAACGGCCTCGTGTATTTCAAGGGAAAATGGCATTTGTTCCATCAGTTTAACCCCTTTTCGATGAACTGGAAGCACGGTATGCACTGGGCGCATGCGTCGAGCCGTGATCTGATGCGCTGGGATTATCTGCCCACTGTTCTATATCCAAAATTCTCTCAAAACGGAGGCGCAGACGAAGCGTTTTCGGGCAGCGCATACTACGACAAGGAAAATAAAAGCGGGCTTTTCAAGTCAAAAGACGGCGGCGTGATTTTCGCCTACACGAGCACCGCCCGCGGAGAATGCCTAATGGTCAGCGAAGACATGGTGAATTTTAGGGAGCTTAAGCAAAATCCGATAATCACAGCCCGCGGCAGGGATCCGCGCATTTTCTTCAATAATGACTCGGGCTTGTGGACTATTGTGAGATACGAAGAGTCCGGCAGCGGCGAAAATCTAAAAAAATTCTTTGCCATATACGTATCCAAAGACTTGGAAAAATGGGAGAAAACCGACGAATTCGCCGAGGGCTTCTACGAATGCCCCGAATTCGTGAAAATGCCCGTATCCGGCAGGAATGAATACAAGTGGGTTGCTATGGACGCCGCGGGCAACTATATCGTTGGCGACTTTGACGGGCGCAAGTTCACTCAGACTTCAAAAAAGCCTCTCCGCGTTTTTTACGGGGCCAACTACGCCACGCAATTCTGGAACAACGCGCCGGGAAATAGAGTTATTGCGACTTCGTGGATACGCCAGCCCGCCGAGCTGCTTAGGACCGTGGGACAGAATTTTTCCCAAGGAATGAGCCTGCCGTGGGAGTTGAGGCTTGTGCGGCTCAGGGACGGACAGTACCAGCTGAGGGCCTCGATTCCGGAGGAAATAGCTTCGCGCATAGAGCCGTCCGGCAGAGACGCTGTGGGCCTTAACGAAATGAGCTTTGGAGACAATATATTTGAGCTTCCGGACGCGTATGGAAACTGCTATGTTTTGCAGGGCTCCTTCGATGTGTCGATGTGCGAGACTTTCAGGTTGGAAGTCGGCACAAGCGTCTTTACTATTAAGCCGCACAGCAGGCAATACATTCTCGGTAGGCTCGGAGGCGACGCCGATACTTACGACGCGCAATATTTGGACAACAGCGATACGATTTTTCTCACTATTTTTGTAGATAAGTACAGCGTCGAAGTCCTTGTAAATTCCGGCGAGGCCGTGTTGTTTGCGGGAGACTCCTTCATAAATCCGGAGCAGCGCATTAAAGTCGGGTGCAAGGGCTCGATTGTCATAAACGACTTTTACAGGTATAGGCTCTATAAAGACTCAGTCTCCGAGCGCAGGCAGCGCAACGAAAAAATTATGGAAAAACTTATTGAGAAAGAAGAGCCAAAGCCGTAAAAATCGGCGTATGTTTTTCCAGATAATAGAAACATCGAGCGCGGGCAACAGCGCTTTTTTAAGCTTTCACGGCAGGAATATCCTAATAGATGCGGGCGTTGGAATACGCAAAATAGATGCGTACCTGAAAGGCAGGGGGGCGTCGCGCGCAGACATAGACGCAATATTTGTCACCCACGAGCACATCGACCATTGCAGGGCTTTAAAGAGTTTTAGGGGGTGCCGCGCCAAAATTTTTGCAAATAGGTGCACGGCGGAAGCCATCCGCTCGTCCGAGCCTTCAACAAAAGCGCTTGACTGGGCGGTATTCGAGAGCGGCGACGCTTTTAAATTCGGCGAATTTTGCGTCTCATCGTTCCCGACTCCCCACGATTCCAGCGATTCAGTCGGATACTGTTTCGATTGCTCCAACAAAAGGCTCGTATGGATGACAGACTTGGGGAAAGTCACGTTTGTGGCTCGCGACTTTGCAAAGAGCGCGAATGTTCTCGTGCTTGAAAGCAATTACTGCCCGAGAATGCTCGACAATTCTTCGAGGCCCTATTCTTTAAAAACCCGTATCAAGGGCAGCCATGGGCACCTTTCAAATGCCGACGCAATCGAGCTGCTAAAATCTATTGATTGCGGAGTGAGCGAGAAAATATACCTTGCCCATATTTCGCGCGAGTGCAACAGTGTCTCCCATATTCGGGATTTGCTGTCGGGAGTCGGCGACATTCTGCAAAAGATTGAAATAGTTTCTCCATTTTCGCAGAGTAGCACTCCCTACACCTGCGAAGACGATTAGCGCGGGGCGCCTGACAAAAAAAGGCGGATCTTTTTATTTTCACGCTTCACTTCTTGATGAAGCTGGATATGTGTAAGTGTAACGCTAAGGCATGACGGCGGTCTCTTTTATATTTCTCACAAAGTCTTATTTATCTTCCGATATTTGCTATTGCCTTGCAGGTAAGTTTTACTTTGAAAAATATTTATCTCTCTTATTTCCAATAGATAGAAGCTCTTGCGCTATTCTGCCCGGGCAAAGGATACCGACTCACAAAACCACATCTCGGAAAATGAAAAACTTCCGGTGGGGAAGTTTAAATTTTTCTTAAAAAAGTTACTGCTTCGATACGGCAAATTGCGGGCATTTGCCGGGAGTGAATTTGTATTTTTCAACGGATGTGTCGTGGCACTTTGCGCACGATTCTGCGGCTGAATTGGAATGCGGGCTATGGCAAACAACGCACCCCATTCCTTCGTGGGCTCCAACGGGCGTCCTGTCGTCTGAAGTCCGCGCCTGCCGCATCCAGTTTGGCGAGTGGCAGTTGTAGCAAAGCTTTGAATTCGGGTCTTGCGCCACTTCAACTTCCCTATCTCCGAGATAACGCTTTACTTCCCCAAGTTTGTCCGTTCTGAAATGCGCCTTGTCCGCGCGCGAATAGAAAGATGTTTTGGGAATCGGACATGAGGGAATGAGCGACTTTTCAGAGTTCTCAAATGCCGGAATTTTAGGTTTTTTCGAGTGTATCTGATGGCATGCCATGCAGGGAATCGCCGGCAAGCCGCGCTGGTTTGGGTCCCTTATTTTCCAGTCGGCGCACTCGCCGCCAAGATCCATCAAGTCGTGGATATTGCCGCCGTAGAACATTCCGTGGCAGCGGAGGCAGTCCCAGTACGGCTTCTCTTGGGCGTTGTGGACTTTGTCCTCAAATATGTTTGCGTAGGTAGTCGAATGCGCGCCGCTCTTCCACTGGTTGTATTCCGATTCGTGGCACGAGGCGCAGCGCTTCATAATATCAAGGCGCTGGCTTTCCGTGAGTTTTATTTCGGAATTTTTTACGTCTTTGGCAAAGTGCGACACTACCATTCCAATTTTTTCCTTCAAACTGTGGATACCGTTGGATATTGCGGTTCCGTGGCATTGCACGCATGAAACTCCCGCGTGGGCAGAGTCTTTCCACTTCTCGTGGGTCGGCCTAATTTCGTGGCACTGCGCGCATGTGTATTCAGGGTCGGCGGCGTTCCATGAGGAGTATCCGGCAAATGCGAGGGCGCAAAGGGCGGCTATTGCAATAATGTACGCTAAAAAAATCTTCTTCATTCTAAGCCTTTGAGAAGGTTTTTGCTATGTGGGAGCCCGTGCGGAAGGCTAGTGCCATTATTGTCAAGACGGGATTGAAGCCGCCGTTGTTTACATGCACGGCGGCGTCGCCTATGAAAACATTTTCGGTCCCCCAAATTTTGCAGTTTGGATCGACGACTGAATATTTGGGATTATCCCCCATTCTGCATGAGCACGCCTGGTGTTGCCCGCCCGCATTGCACCAGCCAAGCCCCGGGTCACTGTTGATCTTCCATGTTTGTATGGCACCGGCTTCATCTAATACAGCCTTGGCAGTGTCAGACATTATATTGGATTGTTTTACGGTTAGGGGATGTTTCCCGCCTTGTGTCGCGAGCATCGGCATTCCGAAAGCGTCTTTTTTTGTCTTGTGCAGCACTATCCGCGCCTCATACATAGGTATTTCCTGTACCGGTCCTATCATTCTGAGTATCCGCCTGTAATTTTCGCGCTGAAATTTTTTGTGCTCGGCCCCCCACATTGGGGAATTCGGCGGCCTAATCTGTGTTTTGGCCCACGGAAGCGAATAAAATTCAGAGCACAAAACCCCGGCAAAAATCTTTTTGTCCGGCATATGGTTTAAATCTGAAAACGCAACTGTTGCTCCAGGCCCCTGTTCTGACGAAACGTCTCTATCAAATAGCCCAAATGCGCCGGTGTAATGGTGCGAGTTTGCGCACCTTCCAACCATGTCTGAATTGTTCCCAAGCCCGTCGGGGAACATTTTGGATTTCGACATCAAAAGAAGCTTTGTAGTGCCGGACGAACCCGCTGATGATACGACTATCGAAGCCGGCTGAAAATGTGAGTTTTGGTCGAGGTCAAAATACCTGACACCTACGGCGCGCCGCCCTTCCATGACAATTTCATAGGCTATCGAGCCTGTTCGTACTTCGCAGTTCCCGCTTTTTATCGCGACGGGAATAACTGTATTTTGGGTCCCGTTTTTTGCGTCGCAGGGACAAATGTATCCGCAGCAGGTATGGTTGCGAAGGCATGCCGCGCGGCCATTGTACCTTACCGAATTGCGGAGCATGGGAATGGGGTAGGGGTGGAAGCCCATCCGCTTTATCGCGGGGATTAAAACTTCCCTGTCCTCTTTGTTGTATTCAAATGCGGGCATCGGAAAATCTTTTTTCCGCGGGGGTGCAAAGGGATTTTGGCTCTGGTCGCCGGATACGCCTATCTCGTATTCCGCCTGCTCGTAAAACGGTTCGAGGTCGTCGTAGGTAATGGGCCAGTCGGCGAGCGCGGAGTCCTTTATGTCGGGGTAGAGAGTGTGGAGCTTGAAATCTTGGGGCATAAACCGCCATGCCATCGCTCCGTACGTCACCGTCCCCGAGCCTACGCATGCTGCATTCAGAAACGAGTCTGTAATCCAGGGCTTTTCGGGATCGACAAACTTGCGCCTGTCCATGAAGTGTAGGGGGCGTATTGCGTGGGTGCGCTGATTTATGAGCTCGTCGTTTGGGGAATCGTCGTAGTCGGGCCATTGGCCCCTTTCCAACAAAACGCATTTGAATCCTGCAACGGCGAGCTGTTTTGCGACAATCCCTCCGCCTGCGCCCGCGCCGACTATAACCGCATCGACTTTATCGTGTTTAATCTCCATTTGAATGCGCGTTTAATATCTGTTTTGACCGAGTACATGCGGCATTTCCAGCCCGCACATTTTATACGACATATAGTCTTTATTTCCGCCGTGGCGCGGCGGCCCGTAAAACCCTTGCATGGTTCGCACGCGTATCTCTTTAAAAAATTCGCGCTGGTTAATTTCCTTCCAATCCTGTTTGTCGAGCGCTCCCGATTCCATTTTTTTTAGAAAATCGGTTTGAACATCAAATTCGAGCTCCTGAAAGTTTTTAGAGTAGAGCCTTTGCGAGGCGTTTTGGACAGCCGATATGCCCTTTTTATAAGTAGGCAGCATTTCTGGATAATATTTGCCGACCCAGTTTTCTATGTAGTTTATGACGCCGGCTTCTGTCGCGCCGCCCCACTGCTCGTCTGCGGGGACTATTTGTTCCGAAATTGCTATTAAACAGTTTCTCTCTGAATCATCGAATATTTTTGCCGTGCTTCCATTACTTGAGCAGCCGCATATTGCGATTCCCGCAGATGCAGCCAGCGAGACTTTTAAGAATTCCCTTCTATTCCCCATAGTCAATCGATTGAGTGCTTGTTTTTAAGTGTTAACGCAAAGTTTATACTTTTCAAACAATTTATCCCGGGAAAATTTTATTTTTAGCGCATTTTTATTCTTATTGAAGGCAGCCTATAAGACAAAACTCTGTATTCATTTGATTTCCCATAGATATTTGCGTCTCAATTCAATCGCTAATCCGCATGCATAATATTTTGCCGCTATTTTTGCAAAAATCTGTCCTTAGTGTGGCAATCGCCTGCGACTGTAAAATGAAAAAACGCCGGAATTACTCCGACGCCAGTTCCTTTGATTGTTTTAGATGTTCGCCTTTATTTTGGAAATACGACAGTGAGAGTCCATTTAAAAGGTTCGACTGCAAATACTGAATGGGGAATTTTTGCGGGCATAACAAGAGTTTCGCCAGCTTTTACGATGTGGGCTTCGCCTCCGACAGTGAAGCTCCCGGCGCCTTCAAGAACTGTCACCATAGCGTCTCCAGTGGAATCGTGCGTGCCAATCTCCTCGCCCTTGTCGAAGGCAAAAAGCGTAATGCTTACGCAGTCGTTCTGTGCAAGGGTTTTGCTTACTATTTCACCCGGTCTTACTTCCACTAAGTCTGCGAGTTTGAGAACCTTTTCTTTGGGGATATTTTTTAGAATTTGCCTCATATTTATCTCTCATCGGAATAACAATTTAAAAATTAACCAAGCATAAAATATTAAGATGCATACGTATTACCCCTGGGATTATAGCCTTTCGCAAGCAACGCAAATTGTGCGTCATAAGTTATTATAAATTATGTGAATATTGAAAGGTGGTTCCGATGGTTCGCCCCAAAAATAAAAGAAAAATTCAGTAAAAAAATAAATCAGGCACGCGCGCCGGAAGTGATTTTTTTAAACCGCACGCATAAAAAAACTTGTTTTAAGCAAAATTTAACCTAAGCAATAAAAGCAAATAATAATCATTATGAATAAGGCAAAAATTGTAATTATCGGAGGAGTCGCCGCCGGCGCGAGCGCTGCGGCAAGATTGCGCCGCCTAAACGAAGCTGCGGAAATTTTAATTCTCGAGCGCGGCAAATATGTATCATACGCAAACTGCGGGCTGCCTTACCACATTGGCGGCGTCATAGCCGACAGGGACGACTTGATTGTAACGCGCCCGGAAAAATTTGCGTCATGGTTCAATATCGAAGTCCGCGTTTGCTCTGAGGTCATATCAATAGACAGGGCAAATAGGCGGGTTCTCGTAAAGGGCGGCGAAGGCGAATACTTTGAGCCGTACGACAAGCTTATAATAGCTACCGGCGCGAGCGCCTTCACTCCAAAGACAGAGGGCGACGACAACCCCAATGTCCGCCACCTTTGGACAATGTCGGATATGGACAATATAATTTCAGCCCTATCTGGCGCGGGGCCAAACCCGAAAGTCACCATCGTTGGCGGAGGTTTTATAGGCTTGGAGACCGCTGAAAATTTGAGGCACAAAGGAGTGGAAGTCTCTCTAATACAGCGCAGCCACCATGTTCTACCCGTATTCGATGAAGAAATGGCGCGCCCGCTCGCCGACGAATTGCGGGCAATGGGGGTGAATCTGATTTTCGGGCGCACTGTTGAAAAATACGAAAATGCAGAGGGCGGGGTAGTCGCGGTGCTGAGCGGCGGCGAACGCGTTTTCTCAAACATTGTAATCTCGTCCACCGGCGTAAAGCCCAATTCCGAGCTCGCCGTAAAATCCGGAATAGAATGTTCAAAAGGCGGCTTCATAAAAGTTGACGAACATATGAGAACTTCCGACGAAAATATTTATGCGGCTGGAGATGTTGTAGAAATTGCGGAACCGATATTCAATTCAAGGACACATATCCCCCTCGCGGGACCCGCCAATAAACAGGGCAGGATTGCCGCCGACAACATAGCGGGAATCGAAAGTGTTTATAAGGGAACTTACGGGGCGTCAGTAGTGAAAGTCGGCAAGTATGCCGCAGCGAGTGTCGGAATGACCGAAAAACGCCTTAAAGCAGACGGGAAAAAATACCGCAAGATTTATATACATCCGTCGTCGTCTGCCTCATATTATCCCGGTGCCTCGCGAATGGACATAAAGCTGATTTTCGGCGACGACGGAACAATATACGGCGCGCAGATTATCGGAGAAAAAGGGGTCGACAAGCGCATAGACGCGATAGCGCAGGCGATGTATGCAGGATTTAAGGCGGACGCGCTCGGGGAGCTCGAATTGGCTTATGCGCCCCCGTTCAGCTCGGCGAAAGATCCGGTAAACTACGCCGGCTTTGTGGCTTCCAACGTCCTTACCGGGAAGTCAACCCCAGTGTATGCTGAAAATATTCCGGACGGGGCGGTAGTCCTCGATGTCCGCGAGCCCTCGGAAGTCGCCAACGGCAAAATCCCCAATTCCGTAAATATTCCGCTCGGGCAGCTGAGGGGAAGGCTATCGGAGATAGACAAGAGCCGTCTGGTGGTGGCTTCCTGCCAAGTCGGGCTGAGGGGGTATCTCGCGGAGCGCATTTTAAAGCAAAACGGCTTTAACGCCGCCAATCTTTCCGGCGGATATCTTACTTGGAAAGCTGTAAATTCAAAATAAACGAAACATGGACGATATGTACAAAAACCAATTAGACTACGCTGAAATACCGGCGGACGCCGTTATTCTCGACGTTAGAAACGGGAGCGAACACACGGAGATTGCGCTTAGGCGCAAACATTATTTTGTGGAACTCCCGCAATTCGATGCAAAAAGCTTCATTAAAGACTACGGGCTAAACGGAGAGAAAATATGCGTTCTCTGCAAAAGCGGTTTCCGCGCGAGCAAAGCCGCCAGAATGCTTGAAGAAGCAGGGTATCCGAATGTCGCAATAATAAAGGGCGGGATTTCATCGCTTATCGGAAAAAGCGGATTGGTGTACGAAAAAACGGTGATGTCGATGGAAAGGCAAGTCCGCATAGTAGCAGGGGCTATCGTCTTATTGGGGAGCGTTTTGGCGATGTCAATAAATGTGTGGTTTGCGCTTTTGCCGGCGTTTGTCGGGTGCGGATTAATGTACGCTGGCATTTCAAACACTTGCGCGATGGCGTCACTGTTGGGAAAGCTTCCGTGGAATAAGTAGCGATTTCTTTACACATCAGTATAACAAGCAAGAACGCCTTGAAATAAATCCGGGCGTTTTTTTTATAAAATTCTCGACGTTCGGAGGAACAATTATGCGGCAAAATTTATTAGAGTTTTATAGGGTGCAACAAAAGGCTTTACTGCTTGTTATTTCTTTTATAAAAATTATATATGAAAAAGATAATAACATTCATTGTAACGGTATTATTGTCACTTTGCGCATTTGCGCAGTCATACGATATAAAAATATATCTATGCAAATCCGGAGAATCCGATTTTTTGAAAGCTTTAAAGGCTCCCTCTAAAGACATTGCGGACAAGTTTGGAAAACTTGTTTGCTCTTTTAAAATAAGCGGTAATCAAGATGTCAGTATTAACAAAATTCATAAATTTGAAAAATCAAAGAATGCAAATGACCGTCTTGCGGCGAATGAGGTTGAAAATATATTCAAAAATAAATTTCAAGACGGATTAAAGTTATCCGCGTATTGCCGGGAAATAGAAAAGGGAAGTAAGATTGCGCTAATGCTTGATTTATATTACGGCGCATTAGAGGGGCTTATAGAGCTCGATAGCAAAAAAATTTATCCGATGACAATAATATCAAGACATTACGGAATGACTTTTCTTAATATGGACACACCCATTGCCCTAAACTCATATTTTAGCAGTTCTGAAAATGGAGAGCTCCTGTTTAATTATTTCCTTGTTTTGGCCTCAAAAGCTTCCGAATGATTTCCGCATTCTTTTTAGCTATTTTCGCAAGGTTTTTGGCTATTTAAAAATCTAATAAAAATTTTATAGATATTGCAAGATTGAGCTTTTTAATAGCTGTGTGCTGCCTGCCTTTAAGTTGTGCGCACCATTCATAGAAAATAAAATTTGCGCATTGTAAAATTATCGAGCGCAAATTTTGCTTTCCGACAAAATATGCACGGTTGTCGAATTAGCCAGCGTTCAATTTGCGGATTTTCCTCTGCTTTTTAGCATTCTGCTCAGCTTTGACGCCAAGTTTAATAGGATTGATTTTATAAGTCGCGCATCGCGGATTTCTGCATCCATGCCGCTACTTAATATATGTTGTGCAAATGTTCTAAATTATTTCCGTTAATCTCACTATTGTGAAGCATCTTATATATATTCGCTCTTATCGGAAATATGAGATTAGGTATATATAGTTTAGCATTCAAAATATTTATGGCTCAAATTATATGCGCGCATAAGATTTTAATTTTTAAGCTAAGATCTTAATGCCATATATAAATGAGAAATTGCTTTGGTGGATGCCCAAATATTCGCGTTATATCTTTTAGTTGAGATATAAGTTTTATTTCCTATTTCAATAAAACGGTAGAGGTCTTATTATGTCTAGTATTTCTAAAGTCGGCGATAACTTTATAGCAACTTGGTTTTATCGGGAGAGTAAAGACGATTACAGTGTGTATACGAATGTCGCAATGAGCAGTTATTCGGCGAAATTTTACGAATTATACCTAAAGGCTACCTTAAATTTTTTCACTTCTGCGAGGCTATTTAACCCGAATGTCCGATTGATATTTTTTACAAATATTCCTGCACCAGAGCTTGAAAAATGGATGGTGTAAATATCTGCAATATATTTAAGAAACTTGATGTCACGGTGATAAACATATTGCTTACGAGAAAAACTCCCGCGGATTGGTTTTCTTATTGGCGCAACCAGTTTTATCTATTTGATATACTCGATTACTTTAAAGTTAATCTCGGAAGCGCTGACAAATTTATTCTGCTTGATTCAGACTGCGTATTTACCAGGGCGGCATTGCTGTGGCATCTAACGGAACGTCGGCAGGTTTTTCCGCAAGCAATTCAAAGTTTATAGGCAATTCATCAGAAGGCATGTCCTACTGCGCCAGGGGCGGCGTTTTTTATGCAAATGGACGCAATATTGACTCCACCAGTAATATTTACGACGGTAATTCCGTAATAAGCGATAGCAAGGCCCATGGCGGCGCCATTAACGCCCGCGGCAATGCAGTCGTCACTTCAACAAATGATACGTTTACAAATAACTCGGCGATAAAATCCGGGTTTGGCGGAGCTTTATATGTAGAAAAGGCGACAATAAACATCAATGCTACAGAAGACATCAGCAATATAGGAAATTTCGCAACAAATTCTTCCGATGTAAAAGATGATTCGCTTGGCGGTTTTGCTTATGTCGGAGAGTCGGGAAATCTCAACTTCAACGCATCAGACAATGCAAAAATTACAATAGGCAACGGAATTAACGGATATGATTCCATCGCAAGTGCAGGATTGGGAAATTCAACAATCACTAAAACAGGAGCAGGCGAGCTTGTCGTTAATTCTTCTATGGAGTATTTTACAGATGTACTCAATGTCAATGATGGAACAATGACCGTAAAAAACAAATTGGGGGCCTCAGTTATAAATGTTGAAAGCGGTGCGACACTCGGTCTTAGAATAGACGGAAATAATACTCTCTCAAACTCCAACCTCGCACTCAAAAACAACGGCACAATTGCGCTTTTTGCGAAAGCGGGTTTGGGGGCCGGTGATTACAATGTCTCGGCGGCAAATATAATAACCTATGGCAACACAAAGCTTTACGGAGGCACACTTTCGGGAAACGTATTTAAAGTTTCGGAAGGCAAATCCATGAATATAGACTCAGCCGGCGAATCTGTGTCCGTGGCTGATAATGGCAGGGTAATTCTGGCAAAAGACGGTGCTGATACTATAGAGATGGCATTTAATTCCGATTCCGCTACTGTAAATGCGGTTAATACAACCACAGATACTCTTACAGCGCAATTAGGGTCGGATTTTTATAAAGTTGCGGCATACTCGTTTGATGTCACTATGGCTGATACCGACAGTGTAGTTTTTAGTTTCTATATAGGCGATTCTACATTGAAAGACTTGGACTTTACCATATGGCGTAAAGCTACGGGAGAAAATGAATGGAGCAAAGCGGACGATATAAGCGACCTCTCTTACGATGGAGAGTACCTTTCGTTTGTTGTGTCGCATTTTTCCGATTACGGATATACTGCAGTTCCAGAACCGTCGACTTATGCGGCGATAATAGGCGCAATATCTCTTTGCCTTGTTTTTAGCCGAAGGAAAAGATAGGAAATCCTTTTCTCACTTATGAAAAATGGCCCGCAAGAAATAGCGGGCCGTTTTTATTTGTTGAAAACCCTTAAAAAATATATTTGCAATAATAGATAGGCGGGAAGGGGATTAGTGCGTCTAAATATTTTTTGTATTCAATTGAAAGCCGAAATTTATAATAACGGAATATGGCGGATTTTGCGGCGTTGTGGGCCAGTTAAAGCGACGTACTAAAAGCCGGCAACTTAAAGAAATAGACGCTTCCCGGATAAAAGAAATGAAAGATTTTTACGCAGCCGCAAAGCAATCGAAGATTTACGATTAATTTTGCGCCTGAAATCGCGAATGACTCTCCGCCTCTTTGCAAGGGATTTAGAAGTACAACTGGTGTCTTAAAAATGTGCCAAAAGCCCCTACGCAGGCAATTCTTATGACATTGCTTTCTTAACTGAAATTTTGCTTAGAGAACTCAATTTTCTCCTCAATTGTAGCGTGGACATTATCCGGCAAAGACTCTATCAATTTCAACCGTTTTAGGAGGCCGCACCCGTTGGCTATTTGTATCGCAAGGCCGGGTCTAGCGTTTAATTCTAAAAGCAGCGGCCCGCGCTTGCTGTCTGTTGATATATCGGCTCCAAAATATCCCAATGGAGTCATTGTCGCG
>ENA-OROD01001326-OROD01001326.1-human-gut-metagenome-genome-assembly--contig:-NODE-1326-length-20341-cov-3.733708_pt1 | contig 20341 bp, 15 predicted proteins | sample MGYA00242123_ERZ509038 | MGnify/ENA primary metagenome ERZ509038 (study PRJEB26280, sample SAMEA2338719) | human gut metagenome | biome: human gut; feature: human-associated habitat; material: faeces... | reverse complement strand
CCAGCCTGTTCCCTGCCAGAACCTCAGACGCAGTATCCCCGCGCTGACCGTATCGCGGATGGCTTTGCGTGAAACCGGCGCGGCCTCCGCTTCGTTCAGGAACAAGGTGTTTTTAGGCGACATCTTTTCGATGCGGCGCAGAAAAGCCGCATGGGGGAGTCTCCTGTCCAGCAATGCTTTTTCCACAGTGGGGTCAAACACGTCTACCTTGTTCAACACCCATTCCAGATGTCCCGGCGCATAAGCCACCGCGCCGAGATTGCCGTTGCCCAGCAGCAGCCCGTCGCGCCAGTCTTTCCCGGCGTTTTCGCAGCGCCAGTCCTGCCGTCTGATGATCCGTTCACGTGCGCGTTCGTTCATTTTTTCACTTCTCGAATACCAGCAGAGCATGGCCTTGCAGCAGCGGCAGGTTTACCTTGCAGTATCCATCTTCCACCGTGAACGGAATTTCCTGACGGTCCGGGGCGAGATAGACCTTTCTGAACGGTCTGCCGTCAATCCGCATGGAAAGTTCGCTGTTCACCAGAGTTCCGCGCTCCTCCAGTGCAACGGACAGCCCGCGCAGTTCAGGCGTGTAGACCAGCACGTGCAGAAGTTCCTGTTCCCCTTTGTACTGGACGAATGCGCGTGCGTAGCTCGGCAGTGTGAAGGAGCGGAACTTCGGGTTCGGCATAAAACGGCGGATGATATTTCCGAGCAGGAGCCGCGTCTGATATGGTGAACGCTTGAAATATCCCTCGAAGATTCTGCCGCTGCAATAGGCAATGCGTCCCTTGAATGCCAGGAACGGTGAATTCGTTTTTTCCTGCGGCGGCGTATACCAGTTGGAGTGAATGCCGTCCCATTCATGGTTATGGTAGGGCTTGACGCTCCAGATTTCCGTCTTCGCACCGTCCGCTTCCCGAACTTCGGTTCCTGATGCATAAACGGAAAGCGGGAAATGCGGTAATCCCTCCGCATACGGTCCATCCGGCGCGTAATACAGCGGATTGTGCGGTGTGGGACCAAGATAGATGACCGGCCAGGAATCAATTACGAAACCTTTCAGTTCGGGATCAAGACCGGAATTGCCTGTGGCGATCACGGAGCCACCACGCTCAAGATGAACCCGGACGCGGCGTGCCGTTTCATCGGAAAACGGGACATTGTCCGGAAAAACCAGCAGTTCGTACTGATCCCAGGCGGACTTTTCCGTTACGACATTGAATTGAAGTTTCAACTCCGACAGCATGCGCACCGCCGCTTTCAGGGAAACATCCGTCCGCAGTTCAGAGCCGCCGCTTCCATAAACCACCGCGATGGAAGGACGGTTGACCGCATCCAGGCACCACGGGTCATACTGTCTTACCGTTTCATAAGTTCTGCGGATCAGGTCGAACACTTCCGGATAGTTGTCCCCGCGCGGATGAAAATGATCGCTGATTTCCGGCCGCATTCCGTTTGCCAGTCCGTAGAGAAGATCATATTCCAGGCTCTCTTCCTTGCGGAGACCGCCGAAATCGCCCCAGTGATAAAAACGTCCGGTCATGCAGAGTACGGAATTGTCTCCCGCAATCGTGCGCAGGTAATGAGCCTGCACCGGCAGATAATCGTATCCCAGTTCCGCACATGGCGGCAGGCATTCGCATTCCAGCTGGGTATTGAGCCCGATCATTTCCTCTTCCCATGCCCCGTTCAGGAAGAAAAACAGTCCGGGATTGACGGAACGGATCACTGCATGCAGTTCCTTCGCCAGTTTCAGAATGGAATCGCAGGTGAACTTCGTGATCTCTTTTTCGTCACGGAAGTCTATTCCTCTGCGCTTCATTTCCGCCGTGCAGGTCGGGCAGATGCAGGTGTAGTAGGCGCCCATGCAGTCAAAGAAGAAACCGTCCACCGGATAGTTTTCCGCAAGCTCGCGCACCATGTTCTTGAGGTGTTCGCGATAGGGGGAATTGTAACATGCCGCTCTCATTTCCGCGGAAGGACGCTCTTTCGTGAGGCAATGTCCGTCGGGGGCAATGCGCATCCAGGAAGGATTGCGCAGAAGCTCCTCATCGCTGAGGCCTCCGTTGAGATACGCGCTGATCCGGATGCCTTTTCCATGGCAGGATTCGGCGATTCTGCCGAACAGATCAAACTCCAGCGACGGATGCCGGTAACCGTATTTCGTATCATAATAGGCATTGCCCTGATTGCAGCGTGCATGCCATGTCAGAAAATCGATCCCGCATTCCCTGAGGTTGTCGGTGAATTTTTCAACATCGAAGTTTTTTCCGACGTCGGGAATTACCGTGCTTGTGTGAAAATCGTAAAAGAGCGCATACTTTGTCTTCATGACTCAACCTTTCTTCAGATTTCAAAATGAAACTTATTCACCCTCATGCAGATGGCATTTCAACCATGCGAAAAACGTGTCTCCAAGCTGATTGCCGCCGGCGGGAGCCGGATGAAGCCCGTCTCTGGGCATGCTGATCTTTTCCGCTGCCCCCGCATTGACGGGATACTCCTGCATCGGGAAATTATATTCGCAGTCCAGATTGTGATACATCGGGATGACCCGGATTTTCGGATCCTGGCTGCCGCCGTATTTGCGCATGACCATACGGCTCAGCATAAGACGGTTTTTCGCATACTGGAATTTTGTCTGTCCGCAACAGTAAACCCTTCCCATGCCGTCTTGTGATGCGCACGGCGTGGGAAGCCCGATGCCGATCACAGCATTCGGAGCCGCCTTGCGGAACGCATCCACCAGCCTCTCCATGCTGCGCTCGATATGATGCAGCGCATTGTAAATCCGGAAGTCGTCGGAACCGAAAACATCGTTCACTCCAAGCTGAAACGTAATGAAATCAGGTGCGGCGCCGTTATTGCATTTTGCAAAGTATGCGGGAATATCCAGCTCTGTTCCGCCGTTTCTGCCGGAAACAAACGGCCCGCTCCGCAGAAAGGTCTCCCATGCCCAGCCCGCGTATCCCTCATGTGCCATGGAACCGCTGCGGGACGGAGCCGGACGGGTTCCAACCATCGTCAGCTCCGGATTGCCGGGTTGATGGAACAGCGAATGTACACGTTTCGGAAATGCGGTCACATCCGTAATGCTGTCCCCGACCATCAGCAGGGAAATTCTGCGTCCTTTCCCCGCATCCGCCGGAGCCACCATGAGCCGGACGGTCTTGCAGGCCGCCATCCCGTGATCGCTGATGACCCGGAGGGTCAGGGAATGCACGCCGACATCGTTTCCGGCAGGAGTGAAACTCCATTTCCTGCCGAAATTGTTTCCCTTCGGACAGTCCACGTCAAATACGTAGGCGGACGGATTGACACTCAGAAACACATTGTCGAAATAGATGTTCATCTCAACTCCTTCCACGGCGTAAATGGTGTCAGGCAGAACCAGGCGATGCTGCATGGGCGGAACGTCCGGGCGTTTCCCCGGCGGAGCAATCGGCGCTTCCGGGTCGGGGATATATTTCCCCGTCTCATAGGAGAAATCCGTAATTTCGCCTTTCGTTCCGGGATGCGCATATACGCAGAGCAATCCGAAAAAAGGTTTGCCGTCTCCTGGGGCGTTCTCCCCGGAACAGCCGCCCGGCAACTGCACGGACTCCAATGGAACGGACTGATCCGGAGAATCAAGTTTCAGCTTTTTGCCCGGAAACGTGCAGATGTAACCTTTCCTGCCGTAAACATGAAATCCCAGCTGGATTGTTCCCGTTCCCTTGAAATTCGCGCGGATCGTCACTCTGGTGAAATCCGCGACGGGAAACTTTTCCGAAGCGGACACCATGACGGTTTTTTCCGGAGAATGGAAACGGAAGCCGCCTGCGACGCCGGATACATCCGTCTTGCCGTCTGCACGGATAGTCCAGCCCGGCACTTTCCCGTTGTTTTCCGCCGGAACCGGAACTTTGACCGGAGCTCCGGCGGCCGTCAGTGCTGCAAGCGCAAGAAATCCTCCCGCCAGTTTTCCGAACTTGAATGGCATCATCTTTGAACCTCTTTTTTCTTCTCCCCGGCAATATGGTCGTCGACCAGCCGTTTCATCAGCGCTTCCACTGTAAGCCCCCGGGCATGAGCCGCCCGGAAAAGAATTTCATAATCCTCCATGCTGATCTTCCACGCCGGATCATACCAGGCATTCAGCACGGGAGCCATGGAAGGACGCCGGCGCCATTGCGCGGACAGGCGATCCGTCAATTCCTGCTCCACGCCTGATGAGGCAAGAATCGTCCGCGCCAAATGGAGATTCCCGTAACCATTCAGATGCAAACGGTCAATGGTAAGCAGGAGACCCGATTCGCCCGGGATTTTTCCCTCCGCCAGAACACGGTGCATTTCCCGGTTCCAGTCTGCAATCGGAAGCCGCTTTCCGGCGGCTTCGGCACGCAGGAAATCGCAGTATGCCGAGAGCCTGCAGTTATTTTCCGCTTCCGGATTCTCCGAGTGCATGGACGGCGTGACGAGCAGTATTCGCGCCCCCGCATTGCGGCATAGCCCGATCATCTTCCGGATATTCGTCTTGTATTGCGGCAGCCTGACTCCTCCCTGTTCGCCCCAGCCCACGTCATTGACGCCGACCTGGAGAATGACCAGATCCGGTTTCTGCGCGAGAATTCCGGGCAGGCGCTTCAGCACCAGATTGGAACGATCCCCGTTGACTCCTCCCGGAAGGAAGGAGAGATTCCGGAGTCCGGCTTGTTCCAGAGCCTCCATGACCAGATGGATGAATCCGTCCGGACGGTTGCCGAAATTGGTGATGGAGTCGCCGACAAACGCGATTTTATCGCCGTCACGGACAATCTTCCCGCCGGGGGGAGGTACCGAACTCCCCGCCGGCAATACCGGTTCCGGCGGTTTTCGGATGGAGAAATCAGACATTCTTCTGCAATCCTCTATTTTTCCTCGCTGAATGTCAGCCAGGAATAGTTGTATGCACCAATCACGATCAGCTTCAGAGTATGCCGTCCGGCAGGGAGTTCGATATTCCGCAGTCCGGTCTTGAGGCCGCCCCAGCCGCTGCCGCGACCGGGCATTTCGAAGGTGCCGAGCAGTTTTTCGTCATCCAGCAGCATCAGCATGCTACCTCCGCAGGTGTCGGGTGCCCCGTAGTCCATCTCCACCCGGTATTTTCCGGCTTTTTTGATGTCAACGGTCAGATTGACCCATTCCCCGGTAATGGTATGGCCGATCCATTCGCCGTTGGTATCCACGCCTTCGTCTTTGCGGAACCCGGCCTTTCCGTTGACATTCACATTGTCATCCAGATAACCGACTCCATTGCCGCCTTCATCATAAAAACTGGGGTTTACCCGTCCCGGAATGACCTGAGCTTTTCCCTGATACGGCGTGGATTTTTTCTGGGGGCGGGTCATCTTAATAACCGCGTTGGTATGACCGACCCTGCCGCGCGCATCCTGAGCATAGATTGCATAGGCATGCAGCACGCTCTGAAGATTCGGCTTTTCGCGTGACCTGCCGGTACGCATGTAGTTGGTGCCGGAATAGTATTTGTCATCAATGGAGACCGTGAATTTATACGGCGGTTTGTCCTTGTAGTCGATCAGGCATCCGCTGTCGAACAGGTAGACGCCTTTGATCGGGGAGTTTGTCCGGGGATTGGGTGTGACATCCGCTTCCAGTTCAAACTTTTCGCCGGGTTCGACGATAAGCGGCTGTTCCCTCCGGGTCCATTTCACGACGGGGTCTTCCTGCCGGGGATACTCCCAGACGCGCACATAATCGATCTTGAATACATCCGGAAATTCCCCCTTGTCTTCAATCGGTTTTCCCGCACCGTATTCCGCGGTGATTTTCCCATAGAAACAAAGATGGAGGGGAGCAAAGCCGTTCCGGTGATTCAATGCGTCGTATGTGATGGTTTTATGCGGGCTGTGGTTTGCCGTGGAACGGATTGCCTTGCCGTTGATGTAATAGGTAATCTCAAACGGCGTCCACTTGCAGCCGATCGTATAAAAATCCCGGCTGGAGCCGGGCAGTGTTGCCACATAGTTCCAGCTCTTCATGACTCTGCCGACAAAACCGTGAAAATTGAAATCCAGCAGGGGCTTGCCGGGAAATACATAATAATCCTCGTAAACATCAACTTCCATTCCGTCCAGATACGAGTTGCCGGTCTGTCCGCCGTAAAGCCAGAAAGCGGTGATCCAGCCGGAACAGTCGCGCACGCGCACCCGCGCTTCATAATATCCGTAGGAATATTTTTTTACGGTGGAGAAACCATTGGTTTCGTAAATGACTTTGCCGTTGCCCGCCGGTTTGCGGGTCGCCCGCAGTTCGAGAAAACCGTCTTTCAACTGGATTCCCTTCATCGCAAAGGTGCGGGTCCAGAGGTCGGGATTCAGACTGTCTCCATCGAACTCTTCATCAAGGATCAGTTTCCAACCGGCTTTTTTCGGATCGAAAGTATCTTCCACCCGGATATCCATCGGGATCATTTTCCGTATCTGGTCGGGCATGGCATAACCGCAGATCCAGTCATCCAGCAGAACCTGCGCGGATTTACCTCCAAGCGTTTCCAGAACCGCATCAATCCGGAACATGGCATCATTGATATCGGCGAAAAATGTGCTTTTGCCGGAATAATTCCGAACCGAACTGTCCACCAGTGTTTCCAGTGCGAGTTTGTATTCCCCCAGCGCCGTGGCGCTGAACATCACATCCATGGGAATCCATTTCGCGGGATACCGGAACGAACCTGCATTTTTTCCGTTGTCAAGGATGTTGATCTCCAGGTCGCCGCCTGTGCGGGAGAGGAATTCCAGCACACAGGATTTTCCGGTTTTCGGATCGGAGAACCGGAACGCAAGTCGTGCGTCGTCTTTGCCGAAACGGATCAGCCGGAACGACATCCCGAACGATTTCCCGGATGCGATCTTGGGCATCGTGTATTCACTGCGCGCAGGCTCGAATGCCAATTTCCGGGCTGTCGTATAGACGCCCTGCCGTGAGGGGCCGACCAGGGCGTAGCTGTATTCTCCTTGAATGATTTGCGGATTGCCGGGACGTCTGGCCTGCGCATTTTCAAAGTCGTCTTTGAACAGTTCCTCGACAATGCGTATTTTCTGTCCGACACCCCGCAGTTCATTGGGGCCTCCGAGCGCCAGAACCGAACTTCCCGCACCGGTTACGTATTTGACAGCCAGCAGATTCCGGCCTTTTTTCAGCCGGACTGTGGTCTTATGGTCGGTGATGCGCGGAGGATGATGCGTATTACCATCCTTGAGCGTGTCAATGACCGCTTTTCCGTTCACATTGACTTGCATCCACCAGTCCGCCCCCGCACCGATCGTGTAATCTTCGTCCTGCGGCGCATTGATCTCGGCAAAAAGCCAAGCGCAGTTTCCCGCGCCGTGCGGCAGCGGCCCCGGCTTGTTTTCGAAATCCGGTTTGAAGTCATGCTCGCCTCCGGCGAACTGAACCTTGCGCGGTTTCACACCGTTCAGCGCTGCGGGGATCGAAGTCAGTTCCTGTTTCGTCGGCTGATAGTCCGCATCCATCGGCAGAAAAGCCGTCCAGATATTGGGAAATGCCGTATTTCCGGCGATTTCCGCCACCCGTTCAAACTTCAGCGAACGAAGTTGAAAATCCGAACCTTTTCCGGCGCCGAACATACAGATCACACCGTCTGTCATATCCTTTTCGGAAAGATCGACGATGTCAAAGCTGACTTGAACCCTGTCCCATTCGGAGGGAACCTTGAAATCCTTGATCCCGATATGTCCCATCCATTTTTTCCCGCTGTAAGCCTGCACGGTGAATATGCCTTTGCCCTTGCCCTTGACTTCAGCGGTCAGGATGATCCTGTCGCCGTTGAGCACCGGGTAATTCCGGTAGCAGTCGAAGCGGCAGCCGTCCTTGCCCTGAACATTGGAAATGCGCATGGCCTTTCTGCCCTGTTCGACGGAATAAGTCACCGTCGGCAATGGGGTGAAGGCGGCTCCTTTGTTCGGATACCAGCTCATTGGAGTATTGAAGCTCGGATTGATCGTGTCGAGATCGATCATCTCCGTTTCCGCTGCGGCAAGACAGACGGTGGAGATCATCAGAAGGAAGTGAAACAGTCTTTTCATGTTGCTCCTCGTCATTTACCGGCAACGACATCTGAGGTCAGGGAACGTATGAAGAGTTCCGAACCGTTTTTCGCTCCGAACATGCAGATCACTCCGGAGGTCGGCGCCTTGGGATCAAGATCGCGGATGTCGAACTCAACCTTGACGCTCTGCCACTCGGCGGGAATCGCAAACGTCTTGATGCCGATATGCCCCGTCCACTTTTTTCCGCTGTAAGCCTGCACGGTGAACACGCCTGTCCCGCGGCCTTTGGCGTGGATCGTCAGAACCAGCTTGCCACCCTTTTCCGCCGGAATGACTCTGTAACTGTCGAAACGGCAGCCTTCCCGCCCCTGAATATTGGAGATATGCATGGCCTTCCCGTCCTGTTCGACGGGAAATTCTACTTTCGGAAGCGGTGAAAATTCCTGGCGTTTGTTCGGATACCAGCCGGCCGGCAGTCCCTGAGAAGATTCGATCCTGTTCAGATTCAGCATGGAAACTTCGGCGGCTCCAAGTCCAAAGGAGCACAGGGCAAACAGGGCGGTCATTTTCTTCAGATTCATCATTTTTCAGTTCCTTTCTATATGATTTGGTTTTGTGTTGTTTCTGCTGCTTACTTGCGGAGTCCGTCTTTGCCCCACAGCATTCCGGAGTACATATTGTCGTATTTGACGGCTTCGCTTCTCAATTCAGAATAGGAGATGTTGGAGGCATGACCGTCGCAGAAGACTGCATTGGCGGATTGTCTGTGCCGCCGGGTTGCGATTCCCTGGCCGTTGGGCCAAAACAGGTATACGCCGAAACCCTGCGATGTAGAGTGATCCGCCGGCGTGGTGGAAAATCCTCCTTGATGGCAATATACATAAGGATTGTGTGAGACCATGCCGGCATCCATAAGCAGGACTTTTCCCGAGACGCTCAGAATATCCGTAAATTTTCTGGGAACATAGCGGGAAAAGGATTGTCCCCATCCGTCAGATGGTACTGCGCCACCGATGAAACTATTCGGCATTCCATACGGAATATCTCCTATTGATTCGGGAAGGCGACCGATTGCCGGACATTTAAAGATTCCGTTTGCCATCGGGAACATGCCTTTCCCTTCGGATTCCGGGTAATAGGCTGCCGGATGAGACACTTTGAAAGGCAGCCATCGCCGAATTGTAAATATCCATGGCGCATTGTCCGGGCCATCCACCCCACGGGAGATTCTGGTTTCGTCATTGACCGCATAAGGCACGATGATGTCATGATTGTCCGTTCCGTAATTGATGATGCAAAGTCCCATCTGCCTGATATTACTCAGGCAGCCGATTCGTTTTGCCGTTTCTTTTGCTTTGTTCAATGCCGGAAGCAGCATTCCCGCAAGAACGGCTATGATTGAAATAACGACCAGAAGTTCGATAAGGGTAAAATATGACCTCGTTGCCCTCCGGCGTTTCCCGTGATTGAAAAACAGTGTTCTCTGTTTCATCTTTGCGAAAACTCCATTTTCGTTCTTAAATTGGTTTCAAATGATCCCAAACCAAGGTATCATCTCCGTACTGTTTTTCTCTCGTTTGCCGAAAAAGAAAAGTTGCGCATGATACCTTGACATCCTGTGTTTCATGCATATATTATAATTAGATTTGAAAAATTGTAAATGTCATATCGTATCTATTCAATGTCAAATTGTTCCATAATCAGAAAAATTGCTCCGCTGCTCTGGGAGCGTGAGGAATCGCAGAACCGGCAGGGGGCGCCGTCGTTTCCTGTTCTGGAAATCTGCAACTATTCCTTTCATATTCTCAGGGAATGGAATTATCCCCGGAATTTCGGGCAATACTGGCGTCTCTACTGGAATCAGGCAAACGGCGCAAAGATCATTTTTCAGAATACTGTTTATTCGCTGACCTCCAGGGATGTGTTCCTGATCCCGTCCCATATTGCGACTTCGACGGAACTTGATCGGGTTGTCCCGCATTTCTCTGTAAATTTCAAAATCGGAGCGCAGTTCGATAATGTCCGACGCAGAATCTATACCTTCCCGCCCGCTTTCCTCAGGTCGGAACTGGCTCATTTTCTGTCTTTGTCTGATGAGACATCGCGCCTGATGGCAATTCAAGGCATTGTATCGCATTATCTCAGTCTGATTTCTCCGGAGGATTTTCTGAATTCAGCACGGGATAACCTTGATCCGAGAATCGCAAAGTCCGTGGCAATCATGGAGAGCGAACTGGATTCACCGCCGACGAATAGCGAACTCTGCCGACGTGTTAATATGTCGCGCAACAGTTTCTACCGGCTCTTCATGAGGGAAACGAAGAAAACGCCGAATTTCTTCCTCTTTGAGCTCAGAATGCTCCGGGCGTCCTGGCTGCTCCATCATACGGAAAAAACAATGGATGAAATTGCGCAGGAAACAGGATATGCCGACCGTTATCATTTTTCCAAAGCGTTCAAAAACTTTTCCGGAGTTCCACCGGTTCATTACCGCAGAGAGAGACAGGGCACATGAAGCGCGGTCGTCAGAAAAACGGCATCGGCTGTATGAGAGAGTATCGGGCGGCGTAAAGGATTCTCAAAAAATGAAATCTTCATTTTTTGACTGCTTCTACGTAATGCCGCCTTTGAAAAACGAGGGGCATTACACCAAGGTTCACCCGTTCGTAAAATACCAAAAACGACATTTAGAAATTGTCGATTATCGCGTGCATTGCCTCTCCAAGTTCCTTTGCACCCCGGCAGCAAAAAATTGATTTTAGCCCAAGATTCATCCGATATATCATGTTGTTCGTATGCATTCGCCATTTTTCCTAATCCTTTTTGACGTTTACATAATATAGTACACATCTATTGACGGCACAACCCAGTAATGTAAGTCCCCAGTCATCCCCATGGCAGAGGCGTGCGGAGCAAAATTTTTGGTCGTGATTTTTTACCATTGAATGCACCGGAACGGATTTTTCGTCTTGACCGGAGAATGAGGGACCCCTGTTACACTTGCTCAAACGTGCGTTTGCGTGGCTTTAACGGGATATCTCGGAGCGGGGTTGAAATTTCCAGTTTTGAGGAAGCAACGTGTCGATCAGCGATGCTGGCGTGGTATTGATGCGGGTCAAAACGTCTTCCAGCCATTGACGATAGTTGACGGCATTGGCTTTGCAGGTCGCGGCGAAGGAGAAGAGGATCGCCAGATTCTGTCCGCCAGTCTCGCTTCCGGTGAAAAGCCAGTTGCGTCTTCCGATTGAAATTCTCCTCATCTGAATCTCGGCGGGATTATTGTCAAGATTCAATTTGGGATCATCAAGGAACTTTTTGAGCTCGTTTTCAATATTCAGCGCATAAGTTGCGGCTTTTGCCAATGACGAGGACGGCAACTCATTCTGTTGCCATTCCCGGCAAAGCGCAAAGATATCGTCAACAATTTTACGCGAATCCCGGCGTGCGATTTTTCGAGCTTGAAATAATGCTGTTTCAGAGCCTTTGGCTTCGGCTTTATTTCTGGCTGCTCGCTCAATCCGGTAGAGATCGCGAATCATGTCAAGCATCCGCGTGCTTTTAACAAAATCTGCTTTATGGGCATTGAATACGCGCCGTCTATAATGAGCCCAGCAGCAAGCGGCTTCACAGGCAAGCTTTTCATAGCCGATATAGGAATCGCGAATAATCGTTCCGGAATAATCGCCCGGCAACAGTTGAGCAACATCCTGTGAGCGTGATGGAGAAAAATGAAAGACCACCATCGGCGGACCAATTCCTGTCATCCGGCACCAGAAATAAGCAGTCTTACACTTGCCGTGTCCGGGAACGGCAAGTGCAAGGAAGGTTTCATCAACATGGAGTATCTCACACTTCATAATCAGTTCCACCATCCGGTCATAAAGAACCTTGAGGCTCTGGGCACCGTTTTGGAAAAGATGCGCCAAGGTGGACGGGGCGATCTGGACACCCTCGCTTGCAAACATTTTCACTTGACGTTCCAGCGGAATCGAGTGTTCCGTTTTATCGGCAATGACTTTCGCCGGAATGGAGACATCATATTTTGTTTTTCCACTCGGACTGTTGAAATAATCACCGGGCGCGGGGGCTGTCCGAACGCCTTGGAGCGGATCTCTAGGAGCCGCGTATTTGGCCCGGCGGTAGCGGATCACATACAAGCCGCTGCGGATCGCCAATCGTTCGGAATCCTCATAGCCGATCAACTCCATTCCCTGACGTTTTTCCTCCGGAATATCGATGATCCGATCCTCGCGGGGAAGATCGGCAGGAATTTCCTCCCAACCGTTTTTCTCTCGGACTTTCCGCGTATGCTCCGCAATAGTCTGCAACTCGGCTGAGACCGCCGATTCACTTGTTTCATCAAATCCAGGCAACAAAACGGATTGGTCGGTCACCGGCAAAAAACGCTCTGATTTGGAACCGAAAATCTGACGCTTCAGCCAAGTGTTTTCATATTCAAGTTTGGCGTTCTGTTTTTTCAACGCGGCGTTTTCGGTTCTCAGAACTGTGATTTCAGCTCTGGCATCTGCCAGAGCTGCTTTGAGATTCAATATCTCTTCGGTTTGCTTTTGAACAAGTGTCTTCAGCTCCCGGATAGCGGCAAGCGCGTCTGCCAAGGTCGCTGCTTCCGTAGTAATCATATCTATAGTATATCTCATACCTGTCCTAACAATTTTCCCCATGGCGTAATCTTCTGATTGCGCCCCCTCATTTTCATCTATTTCACACCAATTCTCAAAAGTAGCCCCCCTTTGTTGTAAATCTGCTGTCCTAAAAAGCGAACTCTGGTTGAAATAAATCCGGCTCCGGCGGTTTGGTAAATGGTTGATCCAGCCATTGGCGCAAGTCGCGGTAAACAAATAGATTCCATTTCAGGAAAGTGACCAGGGTTGAAAAATGCCATTGCGCTTTCGACAAAAACTTCAGGTACTTGGTCAGCAAAATAGCGATAAGCGCTGTCCAAACTTGAATCCGAACCGCATTTTCGCTGGTGCCGATGAACGTTTTGATCTTGAAGTTCTGCTTGAGCATCTTGAAAAAGCTTTCGATTTGCCAGCGAGCCTTATAGATGTCGCCGATCATTTGTGCGTCCAGCTCAAAATTGTTGGTTAGCAAGGTCAATGTCCGATGGTTTTCCACATCGCAGACGACCACTTTGCGGAGACGTTCCGGATATTTGTCTTGCGATCCGCGCAAAAAAATAATTTCATCGCTCAAGACGGTTCCGGGATATTGCTTGACATCGTATTCCGGGATGTCGTAGGTCGCATTGGTCTTGAGGCGCGTGACAAAATCCACTCCGGAGAGATTCCATTTATACAGCATGGAAAAATCGACGTATCCGCGATCACAAACCACCATGCTGTCACGCGGGAGTTCCATTCGTCTGGCGCTGTTTACCTCATGAACATCTCCATTGGTGAAATCAACGAACACGGGAAGATGACCATCGTGATCCAACAGCATATTGAGCTTGATTGCCCCTTTGGTTTGCCGATAGGTTGCCCATGGAAAAACTTTAACGCAAAGCTCAATCAGCGTTGCGTCGAGACTGTAAAGTTTCTTGGGAAACGAAAACTCATGCCGTGGCGCAATTGCATGGCAGTGTCCCAGAAGCATATGAAAAATATCGCCGAACATCTTCGGAGAGCGGTGGGCATTGGCTTACGACAAGTTGGATTTAGTGGGAGCGGATTCCACACCAAGATGATTCAATTTGCCTCCGCAGGTTTTCAAACCTCCGCAAATCTCTCGCAGACTGTTGGCTTGTGCTAATTGGCAGAAAATCATTGAAACAAAGTGCGCCCAACAATCAAACGTCTGTTTATGCTTGTCACCGTTGTGTTTCATGATAATTTTCTCGAATTCATGCTTGGGAACCAGATCCAGGATTTGACGAAACAGACTTATCGAGGTATTTTTCATTACGGAGCCCTCCTTTGGGTTTAGGCAACCGTAATATACTGTTACGGACAAAGTTTGGCTCCGCCTTTTTGGCTAATTGTTAGGACACGTCTGATGATCACTCATAATTGAGTAATATAGCACGACTTTTATTCTTTGCGACCCAGAGGGTCGGGGAATTTACCCCCTTCGATTAAACAAAACGTCGGCTTTTTCGCTCATGGAGACTTGAAAAAGAGAAGTCAGAAAACTAAATGGCAACTCTGAAAAATCTCATTCGGAGATTTTCAGACATGAATAAACGGAATTTCTTTCAAAAAACTATTGATAGAGGTTCCCTTAAGGATATACTTTACATCCCCCCAAAATTTATTCTTATCCTGAGAATTCAACAGGATAAAAATCATGAGATTTGCCATCGTACATAATGATTATGGGAATTTTTCCGGGGAAGAAGCGGTTGTCAGGGACCATATCAACCTGCTCTCTTCCAATGGATGCGAAGTGGTTTCGTTCCGACGATCCTCCAGAGAACTGCATGGTCTGATCGGTGCGGCGAAAGTTTTTTTTCCGGCATCTGGAATCCGGTCACTCAAAAGTATTTTGCTCGTTTCCTAGATCGGGAACGACCGGATATTGTTCATATTCACAATCTCTATCCATTAATTAATCCCTGCACTCTCCCGGAAGCAAAAAGGCGCAGGATACCTGTTGTCATGACCGTTCATAACTTCCGCCTTCTCTGTCCAAATGGACTTTTTACCATCCATAATCAAATCTGTGAAGAATGTACCATTCAAAAAAGCATCCTTCCCTGCCTCAAACGAAACTGTCTGCATTCCCCGTTGAAAACACTCGGTTACGCTCTGCGAACCGCATGTACTCAGAAAAACAGGTGGTTTCTTAATTGTGTGGATCGTTTTCTCTGCCTGACGGAATTTCAAAAAAGAAAACTCATTTTCTATGGAATTCCGGAAGAAAAATGCAGGGTCGTCCCCAATTTCATCAGTCCTTCATGGATGGATCAAGCAAGTCATGTTTCGCAGGGACAGGGAATACTATGTTGCTTATGCAGGACGACTAAGTGAAGAAAAGGGAATTGATCTCCTTCTGAATGCCGCGAAAAAATTGCCGGAAATTCCCTTTCTCCTTGCTGGAAACGGCGCGGAACAATACAGGGAAAATGCACCGGCAAATGTCCAGTTTACCGGATATCTGACAGGAAACATCCTTTTTGAATTCATGCGGAATGCAAGACTTCAAATCATGGCAAGCCGCAGCTATGAAAATTTTCCGACCTCTCTACTTCAGGGAATGGCTCTTGGTATTCCCGCTCTGGTTCCTAATTTGGGAGGAATGCCGGAGATCATCCGTGGCGCCGGCGAAAGTTGCGAATTCGAGCACCTTGTCGATTCCCTGCAATCGTTGTATCATGCTCCGGAACGCTTGAAGACCTATCGGGAAGGAGCGTTTCGACGCACTCAGGATTTCTCTCCGGAAGTCTGCCGAAAGCTGCTGTTCCAAAACTATCAGGAGTGTCTGAATGAGAAAAATACAGAAGGAATCGTCAAATGAAACGAGTTTTCCTGCCATCTGTCAGCCTCCAAATCATTGATGAATCCTATGATTCAATCCTGAAACAATGGGATTGCAACCTGAAAGAATCTCATGGAGGATTTGCGGTTTTTCTGGAAGCAAATCTGCTTTCCTTGTGTTTGAAAAACAGTGAGGTCCGCTTATGCATTCAAACCGCGGACTGGATCTTTCCAGATGGCGTAGCCGTTAGCCGCCTTGCGGAACTTCAAGGAGGACATCCTGTGGAACGGATCTCCGGCCCCACCTTTTTTCTGAAAGCTCTCGACTATGGCCAGGAACGAAACTGGAAACATTTTTTATATGGCAGAACCCCGGAATCCCTGTGCGTTCTGACTGAAAAACTGAAACAGAAGTTCCCTCGAATTCAAATTGTCGGAAGTTACGCCCCTCCGTTCCGTCCTCTGTCACCGGAAGAGGATGCCGATGTCAAGCTACAAATCAACGCTTCCCACGCTGATTTCCTATGGGGCGGACTGAGCGGTCCCAAACAGGAACTCTGGATCCACGCACATCAGAAAGAGTTGGCTGTACCGTTCCTGCTGGGCGTTGGAGCCGCCTTTGATTTTCACTCAGGAAGACGGTCATGGGCTCCTTCATTCATTCGAGAAATCGGAATGGAGTGGTTATGGCGCGCGTGTTCCGGCGGTAGAAAAACCTTCATCCGAAATCTCCGCTGCGTCAGTACGGTTGCCTTTCATCTTGCCCAAGAGTGGATTCGGCTGAAAATTCAAACGGGAAAAAACAGCGTGTCCTCTTTGTCTCAAAACAAATAACCCCATTCTGCTTTCTCTTTCCTTCCAGGGAAGAACCTACAATCCTGCCGAAAGATTTCGGTGCGTAGCCACATTTGTCTGTCGCATATAGACAAAAAATAAAATAAAAAAGTGATTTATCTCTTGACAATTCATGAATTTTATTTATAATATATAATGTTGAACATATTAATCTTGTTACAAGGAGATATTATGCTGGAAGCACTGAGAAGCCAAACGTTGGCGGATGGGGTTGAAAATTCATTGCTTGAGTATATTCGCGGCAATAATATGCAGATCGGGGATACTTTGCCGAAGGAAAAAGATTTGGCGGAATCCCTTGGCGTCAGTCGCCATATTGTCCGGGAAGGGATCAGTCGTCTGAAAGCATTGGGGCTAGTGGAATCTCGGAAAAAGCGCGGTATGGTAATGAAACGACCTTGCGCTTTTGAAGGAATGAGAAAACTGACGGAAGTGAATTTGTTTCAAAAACAGGATCGCAAGGAGCTGATTGAGATGCGTGTGGCACTAGAGATAGGAATGACGGATTTCATTTATGCGCATAAGACGCCGGAACGGATCGCGGCACTCCGTAAAGTCGCCGGGGTGCCGGGTTCTTCGGTGCAGGATTGCGAAACGGAAATCAACTTTCATTCCGCGCTGATGGCGTTTGCGGAAAACCGTATGGTCATCCAGTTCCGGGAAATTCTGATCGCGGCGTTCACCCCGCTGTCCGAAGGCGACATTCTGCCGAATTTTAAACGGAAGACTCCGACTCACAACGAGATCTGCGATGTGCTGGAAAACGGCACTGCCGATGAATTCCACAGCATCATGCGAAATCATTTCCGTCCCTACATTGATTCTGAAATCATCCAAAAAAACGAATAGAAGGGAGAGTCGAACCATGAACAAACAGCAGCCATTGTCGATTATTCCACATCCCATGCTTTATGCCTTGAAACGTAACCTGCTGGGATTCACACTGATAGAACTCCTTGTGGTGATTGCGATCATTGCGATCCTGGCGAGTTTATTGCTTCCTGCTTTGAGTGAGGTAAGGAAAAAGACGAAGGGCATAGCCTGTCTGAGCAATTTAAAACAGGATTATCTGGGATTTACCGGATATGCCTCCGACAACAATGATTGGATTGCAAACAATCCGCCGGATGAAACCGGCAACAAGCGGAACTGGGCTTATCCTCTTGTCATGGGGAAATATATAGCCCAGGGAGACACGCTGTGCTGCCCGGCATTTTCGCCCTACAAATATACGAAGGAATCCATGAACACAACGTTCCCGGAATCGGGCAGCTATTGGTATGGATTGACTTATGGATTCAGAGAGGATGCCGTTGCCGATACATTTTACCGGATGTCATCAATCAAAAACGGCTCAAGTTATGCTTTCCTTGCGGATTCTGTCTTCTCCAGCTCCAAAGGATTTTTTCAGGGAGCCACGATCCGCAACAGAACAACTTGGTGCGCATTCCGTTTCGGGCATAGCAAGCGGAACGGCAATCATCTTTTCTTCGACGGGCATGCAGCTTCTGTTTCGCTTGAGCAATACGTTGCGAGCCCCTATTCAAAAAACTCGAACGGTTACCGATATATGATCTTTATTGAGAATGAAAGGATGATCCGGTATCCGTAACTATTTATCGACGACTCCAGTTCATAAAACAAAGCCAAGCGCGATTGGCAAGGAGGTCTATGCCCCCGGACATGATTTTTCGTGATTTTTTCAAGAAAAAATCACAGTTGATGCGTCAAAAATGGTTTGACGTTGAAATAGTCAACTCTTTAACAGGATGAGCCGAAACGTTTTGAAATTGGCTCATCTGAAAAATATAAAAAACTCATAAGGAGCAACATGAAACATTTTTATCTTATTGTTTGCGCGTTTTTGTTGTCCGCAGCTTTCACTGTTGTGGCAGCGGACAAACCTCAATGTGCGCGTAAAATTGAAATCGGCAAAAACGTCGGTGCAGTACTTGAGCCAAACAAGGTACAAATCGTATTGGCCAATAAATTCAAATCAACCCGTTTTGCCGCGGAGGAGCTCGCAGAGCTTTTGGGCGAAGCGCTCGGGAGTCCGATCCCCATAGTGGAAACTCCGCAAGCGGGCTGCACTCCGATTTACCTCGGATTGGGGGCGGAGAATTCCGGTCTGGACGCGGCAAAACTTTCCCGCGACGCGTTTTTCATCGTTGTCAAAGACGGCGCAATCCGGATCGCGGGCGAGGATGACCCCAAAATCGACACCCGCAAGGAAATCCAAAAGGGCGGCGCCTGGGGCAACTGGCATGAGCGCGGCACCGTTTTCGGCGTTTACGAATTTCTGGAACGCTTCGCCGACTGCCGCTTCTATCTGCCCGGTCCCATGGGGACCATCATACCGAAAACAGACAAAATCACGGTTCCGGAGGCGGCGATCATTGACCGTCCCGATTGGGCGGGGCGCCGCCTCAACGACGTTTACAGCAACACTTATTACTGGGGAGAAAACGTCCGGAAGGTCAAGCATCCCGGCAAAAATCTTCAGCAAGTGCGGCTTCGTTTGAGTACTCAGATGCCGCTTCCCAGTATGCATGGTTCCTCGAAACTCAATCTGCGCGAACGCTTCAGCAAAACCCATCCCGAGTATTTTGCGCTGCGTCCAGACGGCTCCCGCGTCATCCGCCTCACAGGTCCCTACGGCGATATGCTCTGTTTTTCCGGTCCGGTCCGCGAAGTGCTCTATCAGGACTATGCAGCTATGCTCAGGGGCGATGTTTCCAAACGTCCAGGCTTGGAAAAAAGTCCCATGTACGGCGGCTCGTGGCGGCGTGAATGGGTCGATCGCGGCTATGTCGACGTGATGCCCGGCGACTGCTTTGAGCGCTGTGCTTGCGCCGATTGCCGCAAAGCCTACCTTGACCAGCCCGATTACGCCAGCAACCTTATCTGGGGACTCGCCGCCGAAATCGGCAACCGTTTGATTCGGGATGGTTTTACCTCCGCCAAGGTGTCGATGTCCGCCTATTACCCCTATCAGGCGATCCCGACAGTCGAGCTGCCGGGCAACATCGAAGTCGGGCTCTGCGTTACCGGACCTATGGACATGAACAACCCGGTAAAGCTCAAACGCGACAACGATCTGCTAAAAGCCTGGAGCCGGAAGCTGGGCCGTCCAATCATGATCTCCAACTACGCGGACAAAAAAACCGGCTATCGGCTGGACGGAGTTCCGAACCCCGCGCCGCGTGCCTATGCGGATTACTATAAGCTGGTAATGCCGTGGATCAATGGCGTTTACATGTATTACAACGACACCGACCACTATATTTTCACGCAGTTGGCCGACTATGTTTTTTCTAAAATCGCCTGGGATAACAATACCGACGTCGAAAAGCTCTTCAACGAATACTACGCCCGGATGTTCGGTCCGGCAGCGCCCGTCATGCGACGGATCATGGAACGCTACGAGGATCTCTGGATCAAACGCATCGGCGGACGCACCGTGGAAAGCGACATCGGTCCCTGCCTGAGCATTCCCTCCCAGACTGAACTCTGGACCCAGGTCTACAACGACGCGACAATGAAGGCCATTGAAGATGACTTTGACGCCGCGGAACGGGCGGCGAAGGGCATTGAACTGGAACGGGTTAAGTTTTTCCGTCGGGAGTTTCATGCTCCGCTGTCCGCCGTGCGGCAGGCATGGTTGAAGAATGCGTCGTTACCGGAAGCACGCAAGGTTTTCGCTTCCGCCGCGCCGGATTGCGCGATCGCCCTTTCGCCCTGGGGCAAAGTTGATCAGCCGGTTGCAACCATGGTGCATTGCCAGGTAATTGACGGGAATCTGATCGTCAAATTTCATTGTTCCGAACCAACTCCGGACAAAATGGTCGCATCCAGGCGCAAACATGACGATCCGGAAATCTGGAAGGACAATTCGTTGGAAATCTTCCTCAATCCCTCCGGCGACCTGAAAACCTTTTACCAGCTGATCGTCAATTCACAGGGTTCGCTTTCCGACGCCCGGATCAATTATGTCGGCAGCAGCAGCGGCAA
>ENA-OROD01001325-OROD01001325.1-human-gut-metagenome-genome-assembly--contig:-NODE-1325-length-20353-cov-3.485269_pt1 | contig 20353 bp, 16 predicted proteins | sample MGYA00242123_ERZ509038 | MGnify/ENA primary metagenome ERZ509038 (study PRJEB26280, sample SAMEA2338719) | human gut metagenome | biome: human gut; feature: human-associated habitat; material: faeces... | reverse complement strand
CCGTTATTCGGGGAACGAGCCTTTTTTTAGATAGCGAGATAGCGAGATAGCGAGATTGCAAGATAGCGAGATAGCGAGATTGCGAGATTGCGAGATTGCGAGGTGTGGAAAAGGAATGGATTCCTTTTGATCCTTCTTCACACAGGTTAATAGTCCTTTCAGGAACATCATATCATGAACGTCGGTAAATGGAAAGTTTTCGTCGTTCAATTGCTTTTGACAGATTTTTTTTCGATTTTTTCTAATCGGGGTATTGTTTTTTCTTGATTTTTAATTATAATATAAGAATGAAGTTCCAGTGTATGAATTTGGATAGCGGCGCATAATAATCGATATGTTATGCGCCGTTTTTGTATACAATGCTTCATTTTAGCCTCTTTTTCCCTTGTTTTTATCTCTGTTTGTTATCTTCTTGTTCTGATGAAAATCTTCCAATCCTCTCATATTTTGAATTGAGACACATAACATATCGATTATTATGCGACGTTATATGATCCGTTTTTCTCTTTCAGACTCATTTTGTTTCTGAAAATACTGGTTTTTATTATCAAAATGGGAGTAAAGGAGGTTTGGTTCAAAAGAAAAAAGACACATTCAGAAAGTAGAATTCATGATCTCTATGAGCAAGGGGATCAAAAAAAACAAAACATATGGAGGAAAAAATGAAATTCAAAAAAGAACAGGGTTTCACCCTTATCGAGCTCCTCGTCGTGATTGCGATCATCGCGATTCTGGCAGGGATGCTGCTCCCCGCTTTGAACTCGGCACGCGAGAAAGCACGCCGTATTTCCTGCACCAGCAACCTGAAACAGATCGGTCTTGCCGCAAAGATGTATTCCGGCGACTATGGCGAACAGTTCCCGACCATGGATCTCGGTGATGCATCAGGGCACACCTATAAGCATAATGGCTGGTCTCTTTCCCAGCTTGTCGCAACGAATTACCTGACAGACTTCAAAGTTTATGTCTGCACCTCTTCCACAGTTTCCACTGCGTCAAATTCCAAAGACGGTTCAACTGTGGTGGAACTTGAGGAATGGGGCGCAAAAGACAGTGGTGATGATGCCAACAAACGCTTTATGGCTGATGGAACAACTGCCAACTTTGCTTATGCTTATATTGGCTGCATGAATGAGAATGACAATCCGGACAGCGGTTTGGCATTCGATGTTGGCGCTCTTGGCGACAGTGGAAAGAAATCCAACCATGAAAAATATGGAAACATTCTGTTCGTTGACGGTTCCGCCCGTGGCGCCGTCGGTGCTACATGGATGACAGAGATCAAGTATTGCGGTTCTCCGACAGACCCTGCTATCAAAAGTGATGCCACCAATGGCAAGGATGAAGGAACATTCAAAAATGCGGATGGAAACTATCCCTCCAACTATGATGACAGCCTTTATGGTAAATCAGGTTCCTGATTATTATAACTGGACTTGAGAAAAATCATTTTCTCAAATCCAATCTTCGCTCCCGGAATAACGGACAGGGTCAATTTGGTTGCGAACCATATTTCCTCCAAATTTGCGTCCTTGCTTAGATTCTGTCCGTTATTCCGGGAGCGAGCTTTTTTTAGATAGCAAGATAGCGAGATAGCAAGATAGCGAGATAGCGAGATAGCAAGATAGCAAGATAGCAAGATAGCGAAGTTGCGAAGTATGGAAAAGGAACGGATTCCTTTTGATCCTTCTCAGAGGAAGTAGATTATTCCTGTCCGCAGCATCTGTCTTTCCAGTCTTTTCCAATCCTCTTTACGGGCACTTTATCCGCAATGTCCGTCTTTCCAGTTTTCCAGTCCTTCTTGTCCTTATGGCGCCCGGAATCTGAACCCCCTATGCGGCAAAAAACAGGACGCGAACCGTTGAATGCAAAGAAAAGAGCGACCGAAATATAAACGAAGCAGTTCTTTCTTGCCATGAAGCAATCTCCAGCAAAGATGCCGTGAACAGAAAATGGCATCCCCTACGGGATTCGAACCCGTGTTACCAGGATGAGAACCTGGTGTCCTAGGCCTCTAGACGAAAGGGACAAGGTCTGAAATGGCATTCCCAACGGGATTCGAACCCGTGTTACCAGGATGAAAACCTGGTGTCCTAGGCCTCTAGACGATAGGAACACAAAATCAACAGAGCTGATAATCTACTCGAAAAATCTGATTTGTCAAGTAAAAAACCGGCATTTTAACGGATAATTTTCGAAATTGTTTTGAAATCGGGATGAGAAGCGTCCCGGAGCAACATGAAAAGCAGCATTTCCGATGTCACGATATGGATTCCGCTGCTTCGCATGAACGCGAGCGCAGCGGTTTGATCTGATTCCCTGCGCGAAGCCACGCAGTCTTCCGGCACGTAGACCTCGTAACCGCGGGATACGGCGTCGATGGCGGTCTGGAGCACGCAGACATGAGATTCCACCCCGACGAGCACCAGGGACCCTTTGGACATCTTCGCCAGCTCTTTACGGTAATCCTCCGTTCCGAAGCAGGAGAAGGAAGTCTTGGAAAGAAACGCCGTGTCCGGCGGCAGGATTTCCTTGAGTTCAGGCAGAGTCGCGCCGAGTCCCTGCGGATACTGTTCCGTTGCAACGACGGGAATTCCGAGTGTCTTTGCCCCCTCCAGCAGAATTTTGATCCTGGGCAGGATCTCTTTGCTCCATTCGATCGCCCCGCAGAGACGTTCCTGCAGGTCGATCAGCGAAATAATCGTGGATTTGCTTTCCGGTATCATGTCATTATCCTTCTGTGATGAAAAGAGACAAAAAAGACGTAAAGGACACGAAACCGGACATTCCTGCCCGAATCATCTCTGAAGTCCTTTACGTCCTTCCTGGTATGCCGCTGCCGCGGCACGATGCAAATGCTGTTACTTGCTGTTCAGGACCTCTGCGATCTGAACCGCATTCAGGGCGGCGCCTTTCAGAAGCTGGTCGCCGCTGACGAACATCTCAAGACCCTTTTTGTCGTTGCGGGAAATATCCTGGCGGATGCGTCCGACGAGCACATCGTATTTGCCCGTCGCGTCAACCGGCATCGGATAGATTTTTTCGGCAGGATTGTCGCGCAGTTCCACGCCCGGTGCCGCCGCGATGATCGCACGTGCCTCTTCCGGGGTGATGTCTTCCTCGAATTCAAGGTTCAGGGACTCGGAATGAGCGCGGAGAACCGGAACGCGGACCGAAGTGCAGGTGATCAGCATCTCAGGCGCGTGCATGATCTTCTTGGTTTCATTGACCATCTTGATCTCTTCCTTGGTGTATCCGTTTTCCTTGAACGAGTCAATATGCGGGAACAGGTTGAATGCGATTCTCTGCGCCATGACCTTGACCTCGACCGGCTTGCCTTCAAGAACGGCTCTGGACTGATCGATGAGCTCCTGCATTGCGGGAGCTCCGCCGCCGGATGCCGCCTGATAGGTCGAGGCAATCAGCCGCCTGACCTTTTTCGCCTTGTGCAGGGGGTATACCGCGACAGCCATGATGGCGGTCGTGCAGTTCGGGTTTGCGATGATTCCCTGGTGCTTGAACGCATCTTCCGGATTGATTTCCGGGATCACCAGCGGAACGGTGTCAACCATGCGGAACGCGCTGGAGTTGTCAATCATCACGCAGCCGGAATCCACACAGGCTTTCGCAAATGCTTCGGATGTGGAGCCGCCCGCACTGAAGAGAGCGTAGTCAACGCCTTTGAAGGAGTTTTCCGTCAGCTCTTCCACTGTGATCTCTTCGCCCTTGAATTTGAGTTTTTTACCGGCGGAACGCGATGACGCAAGAAGTTTTATGGAGGACACCGGAAAATTGCGCTTTTCCAATGTTTCCAACATTTCAATTCCGACGGCGCCGGTGGCACCTACGACTGCTACACTCTTAGCACTTCCCATTTTCAGGCAGCTCCGATTTTGTTTGTTTTTCATCCGTGAAAATTCACATAACTTCTTCACCAAAAAGAAGTCCGTGTAATTTAACCCCGTTTTCCGTTTTTTCAATGAAAAAACTGCAAAAAAGAGAGTTTTCTCTCTGTCTTGAACGCTGCGCGACTGCCAGGTAAACGAAAGACTTTCCTGAAGCCGATCTGCAGTGGAATATGTTTCATTGGAGCATCACTGTTTTTCTGAAGAAAAAGCCTTTTTTTCATTTTTCCCTATTGACAATCCCGATTTTCCGTTTATAATATTGGAATATTCAATGCAAACGTTTTAACCTGAGCATGGGACGGCAGTATGGCAGTTACAATCATGGACATTGCAAAAGCTTCCGGGAAAAGCTATCCGACGGTAAGCCGCGCCATGAACGACCATCCGAAAATCAGCGAAAAGACCAAACGGGAGATCCGCGCGGTTGCCGCAAAGCTCGGATACCGTCCCTCTTTTGCCGGAACGGCTCTGAAAAAGGGGCGCACTTCCACATTTTCCATTATCGTTCCCGATCTTGCCGACCCTTATTATGCAAAGTTCATCAGCTTCTTCAAGCATGCCGCGCAGGAAAAAGAGTTCGATGTTGTTGTTTATGATTATGAACGCCGCCCCGATCTGGAACGGAAATATCTTGAACGCATGATGAGCGGCTGCTGCGATGGCGCGGCGGCATTCATCACCAGTTTTCTTCATACGCACGATCTTGTGGAAGATCTCTGGAATGCCCGGATTCCGCTGGCGGCAATCGGTACGCCCCATGAATTCGCGGAAAACGCGAAATATGACTGGGGCTCGATTGATACCGATTCCTCCGTCCTGAAAATCCTGCGGCATCTGAAGCGGCAGGGCAGGCGCCGTCTTGTCTGTCTTCAGGAACCGCAGCCGGAGGAGATCCGCTGTCTCCTGTCGAAATATCTGGAGGGGCTTTTGAACAGAGCCGGTTTGCCTTTTTCTTCCGATTCCTGTTTCATATTGCATTCCAGGGGTCAGAATCAGGCTGAGGAAGGATTCAATGCCGGGCTGAGCCTGCTGAAAAACAATCCGGAAGTGGATATGATCTGGGCGCGCAACGGATTTCAGGCATACGGGCTGCTGCTTGCGGCGCATCGCTGCGGACGGAAAGTGCCGGAAGATCTCGCGGTCATCATAAATGACAATACCTGGATCAGCCGTTATTCGGTTACGCCGCTTTACTGTCTCGACCAGCATCTTGATGAATTGGCGGAGCGGACGTTTGAGGTTCTTTACGGCAGGGCCACATCCCGCGAATGGGAGGAGCCGCGGCGTTTTCTGATTGCGGCGGATGCTGTGATTTTCAATGAGCATCCTTAGAATTCCAACCGTCGCCGCGGCGGTGGCGCATTACATGATTCCGGATTCAATCAGACGGTTCACATAACAGCAAACACAAGAAAATATAATTTCAAGGCGGTAAAAAATATGAGTAATCCCGAAGAATTCAAACCTGTACCGTTCTATTTCATCAACACGACACGGAAAGAGGAACTTTCCCCTGCCGAGGCGGGAAAGGCGATGAAGCGTCTGAAAGACGCCGGATACGGGGGATGCATCTTCTTCAATAAACCGCCTACGGGGTTTTCGCGGGATGAATATCTTTCCGACTACTGGTTTGAAGTGACGGAGAATTTCATCATTGCGGCGGGAGAACAGCAGTTGGAATTCTGGATCAATGACGGTTACGACTTTCCGCCCGGAGATGTTGCGGGACGGATCGAAGCGGTTGCTCCGGCTCTGAAACAGCGGCGGCTGAAACGTTTTCCGGACGGACATATCGAAGCCGTCGAAGTGGACTGGGGATTTCCTGCCTTCGAGGAGCCGGAGAGTTCCCGTCTTTTCATTGAGCTTCTTTATGAGGAATACCGCAAACGGCTCGGAAAGTATTTCGGGAATGGAATCACCGGATTTTTCTCCGATGCGGATAACCGCCGGGTCAATCATTTTACTCTGCCGCTGCTCAATGGCGAAACCTATTACCCGTGGTCGCGCGATTTCGGCGGTGAGTTCAGAAAACGTTTCGGATATGAGATCGGGCCGCGCCTCTCCGAGCTGTTCGACGGGACTTCGCATTCTTTGAACCACGATTACTGGACGCTTGCCGGTGAACTCTATCAGCGCTGGTTCCGCAACAACTATGAATGGTGCCGGAAACACGGGCTCAAATACGCGTTTCATACCTCGGATACCGGGCCCTTTTCCCTGAAAGAGTGTCCGCGCAGCTCCCTGTTCTGGGAGGGAGAGCCGTTGAAACTGCTGGAGCATTCGGACTGTCCCGGCACGGACCACGAGCTGGCGGCTCTGGACGGGGGAACTCATTACGATAAACGTTTCTTTTTTCCGGAGGCGTCACTGGGGGGAGGAACGGAAAAATTGTACAACTGTAATTTTTCTGAAACGAAATTCGATCTGCGGGCGAAATATGCTTCATCCGCCGCATTCCTGCATAAGAAAGAACGTGTGCTTTGCGAGGCGTTCGCCGCGACCGGATGGGGGGCTGATCCTGCTCTACTGAGGCGGATTGCCGCATGGCAGATCATGCAGGGGGTGAATTTCTTTGTCCCTCATGCCGTGCATCACCGCTTTTTCGGAGAGACCAAATATTTTGCACCGCCTGAATTCCTGCATGGTTCCCTGCGTCACGGGGTGCGCGAATTCAACGAGTTCCTGAGCCGTTTTTCATGGATTGCGGCACAGGGAGAGTATGTCGCCCCTATCGGCGTGGCGGATCCTTCGCCGGAGATTCTCGCGGGACGTGCGGAGGGAAAGCCGCTTTTCGACCTCTGCGACCGTCTGAACCGGCAGAGTCTCGGTTATGTGATCACGGACCGGGAACACGCCTCGCAGTTCCCGGTCCTGCTGGACCCGCTGTCCGGGAAAATGCCGGAGCTGCCGGAGGCGGATGCCTCGTTCGACGGGGGGGAACTGGCATGGATGAGGCGGCGTCTGCCGGACGGGACGGAATATATTCTGGCTGCGAACATCTGGTCGGATCACGCGCTTTCCGGACATTTGACTTTCGGTGAACGGAAGGTCGAAGTTGAACTTGCATCCGGTGAAATTGCCGTTATCGGCGGGCCTTACGAGAACTTCCGTTCTCCGTCCCGATACGGGAAAAGGCAGACGCTGAAAATGGCAAGTGCCCCGGTGTGCGATGGAGAAAACCTGATTCCGATGCATACGCTCAGGAGCTGGGTGAATCAGGACGTTCTGCCGGGAATGCGCATTCTTGTGCCGGAATGCCTGACTGGGAAAGTTCAGTGTGACGGCAGGTTTCTTGCCGACGGAGAGAAATGCTGTGTTTTTGATGACGATTATCAAAGTTTCCCTGCTCCGGAAGAAGCCGGGCGGCATACTTTGATTTTTGATTCGGAACCGCTTTTCAGGACGCCGGTCCTGCTTGCCGGAGATTTTCTGGTGCGTCTCGGCGGAACCGGGGGGCGCCGGAAGAAACTCCATGAGTATTACCAGCTTGCCATTGCGGCTCCGGAAGCGTTGACCGCCGTATTGCATTCCCCGCAGCCCATGCGGATCGGTGAATGGACGGAGCAGGGACTGCCGTTCTATTCCGGTTCTGTCTCCTATGAATTCGCGGTGGAGGGAGAGTTCCATGCCGCTGAACTTGAGTTGAAAGTGTCAGGCATCTGCGAAATTCTGCTGGACGGGAAATCTTCGGGGCGCCTGATATGGCCGCCTTACCGTATGCCGCTGGGAGATTTGAGCGGCAGGCATCGCATTTCCGTCAGGGTATGGAACAGTTCCGCAAACCGTCTTGACGGTTATTGCGCCCCCGGCGGGTTGTCGGAGCTTCCTGTTTTGAATTACGTATAAGCCGGAAAATAAAGACGGAAGACAGTTGACAAAAAACGGGGTGCATTGTACATTACGCAGGATGAATATCGTGCGGGATATGATCTTTCCGGCAGGCTGGAAGAATCTTCCGCTTTGTTTCCGGCGGTATGCAAAAAGTGAAGATGTGCTTCCGGAAAAGGAACAAGAGCCGGAGAACGATGTCTGAAAGAAAATGAAAACTGCGGCATAAGGAGTTGACGGCTATGTTTTATATTGAACCCATGTATCTTGTTTTTGCAATTCCCGGGCTCATCGTTGCGGGACTTGCCTCCATGTATACTCATACCATGTTCATGGAATATTCACGCAAGCGGGCATCTTCCGGCATGACGGGAGCCGAAGCGGCGGCGCGCATGCTTTCACGCGCGGGAATCAATGACGTCAGAATCGAGCGTGTCGACGGATTTCTTTCCGATCATTATGATCCGCTGGCGAAGACGCTCCGCCTGTCTCCTAAGGTTTATGACGAGGATTCGCTTTCTGCGATCGGAGTCGCCTGTCATGAGGCGGGACACGCGCTTCAGCACGCCGCAGGGTATTTCCCGATGCACATCCGCAGCCAGCTTGTCCCGATGGCGAATATCGGTTCCTACCTTTCTTACGGCGCCATTATTCTCGGTTTCATTCTGCAAGCCGGACATCTTGTGATGCTCGGCGCAATCCTGTTCAGCGCGGTCGTGCTGTTCTCGATCGTCACGCTTCCCGTCGAATGGGATGCGAGCGCAAGGGCGAAAAAGCTGATGGTTTCCAGCGGAATTGTTTCCGAACAGGAACGCGACGGCGCGGGCAAGGTCCTGAACGCCGCTTTCATGACTTACGTTGCGGCGGTCATCAGTTCCCTGCTGACGCTGCTTTATTACCTGCTCCGGGCAAGCAGTATGAACCGTGATTGAAAATAACCGGCAACAAAGGATAGAACGATGAAAGACTGTATTTTCTGTAAAATCATCCGCGGCGAGATTCCTTCCGTCAAAATCTATGAGGACGATCTTGTTTATGCCTTCATGGATATCGCGCCGATCAACTTCGGGCATACGCTCGTCATTCCGAAAGAGCATCACACCAGCACCGCCACGATTCCGGAGGCGACCTGCGGGCGCATGTTCCATGTCGGAGCCAGAATCGGCGTTGCAGTCAAGCGCGCGCTGGATGCGGATGCATTCAATCTGCATCTTGCGGACGGCACCTGCGCCGGGCAGGTCGTCATGCATGCTCATCTGCACGTGGTTCCGCGGAGTACGGACGACTCTTTCCATTGGAACTGGCGCCAGCTCAAATACGAGTCCGATGCAGTGCGCGGCGAGATCGCGGAGAAGATGCGCAGGGCGCTCAAGCTGAATCCGGACGAATGAATTTCATTCAAAAAACTGGTTTGATGCCGCGATGCTTTGCATCGGGGTAGTTCATTTCATGTTTTCAGGTTCGACTGCCACGTTCCAGAGGCACTGCCAGATGGTTTTGACGAGGACAAAGAGATCGTGGCTCTCTATGATGATTGCGTAATTCTCCTTTACGGCGGAAATGATTGCGATTTTTTCGTCATAGAGATAGAGTCCGGCGATGTCTTCGCTGATCGGCGCGGGGAGGTAACGGACGCGGCGCAGGTTTTCCGGTCCCGGCTGCATATAGTCCAGCGGGATTTCCTTGGAAGGATTGCGGATTGCATTGGACCAGATTCCGCGCGCGATCCGGCGCCTGTAAAATTCCGCAAGATATTCTTCGGTGTTCCTCTGGAACATTTCCTGAACGGAGCCGAAGTAGAAATATTCTCCGGATTTCACGTTGAGGAGCCCTTCATCCACCTCATATTGTGCTTCGGGGCCGCTGTAAAAGTGAATGCGCGGGCGGCGTGTGCCTCCGAGATACAGCTCCCGAAGTCCGGGAAGCACGGAGTCCAGCGCATTTTTTCTCCGGTTCTCGATTTCCTGAAGATTCGCAGGATCTTCCGCGCAGAACCGCTTGCGCCCGCCGGAAAAACTCTCCGAGACCAGATGTTTCGACTTCAGGATATCAAGGACATCGTAAACGGTGGGATGCTTGAAGCCCGTATGTTTTGCCAGTTCGATCGCCGATGCCGAACCGAGTTGAAGCAGCGCCATATAGACTTTTGCCTGCCTGCCGTTCATATCCAGTTCCGCAAGCTGTTCAATGAAATTCATCCGGGAAACCCTCCTGTTTTAAATGTCGTAAAAAAGCGACATCTTTTATTTTCGGAATCTCTGTTGATTTCTATTCACTTTCATATATAATAATACCACATTGTAATTTTTCAGCGACATAAATCAAAAAAAGGTGAAAAAATGGATTACTACGATGTGTTTCCCCGTATCGTGCCGGCAGACAAGGTCTCGGAAGTGAGGATTCGCCCACGCTATAAACATGCGCTGTTTCCGGAAGCGGAACTGATGCAGGTGGTCTGCAATCCGTTCGACGGCTTGAATCCGGACGGGAAATATGGTCCGGATGCCGATGCGGAAAAAAGAGTCGAATGGCGCATGGACGGCGACACCCTTGTGATCCGCGTCTTTTTCACAGGAGAACAGGAACATAATATCCGTGTCACGATCCGAAATGGACAGACCGGCAATGTCGAACTGGTCAAGGGATTCCGTATTTACTCTCTGGAATCCGATCTTTATGAACTGCGCCCTTATCGCGGTGATTTCCATATTCATACGACCGGCTCCGACGGCAGAGAGACGCCCTGTTATGTCGCTGCACGCTACCGCCAGAAGGGATTCGACTTCGCCGCGATCAGCGATCATGGCAATTATAAGCCCTCCGTCGAGGCGATTGATTATTGGAAAGCGCTTGACCTTGATTTTTGCCTTTATCCCGGCGAGGAGGTGCATTCGCAGGATAATCCGGTTCATATCATTCATTTCGGCGGAAAATACAGTGTCAATGACCGCTGGCGCGACAATACCGAACAATATTTCAGGGAAGTTGCCGCGATTCAGGATGCGTTGCCGGACAAGGACCCTCGGGTGAATAACTTTGCCGTCGCCGCCTCGGAATGGGTCTTTGACGAGATCCGCAGGGCGGGCGGCCTGTGCGTGTTCTGCCATCCATACTGGTCTGTGGCGCAGAATGTGATCGACGAAGGCATCACAAGCGAAATCTTCAGGCGCAATAAATTCGATGCGTTCGAGGTGCTGGGAGGTTTTTACAAGTATCAGTTCGAGAGCAACAATTTTCAGGTCGTGCGTTATTACGAGGAGCAGGCGAAAGGAAACCGTTTTCCCGTGGTCGGACTCAGCGACTCGCACGGAGTGGACCGTTTCGAGTTTGGGGCGGGAAGACCGGTTGTTCAGCGAGTGGTCGGCATGAAGTATGCGGACAGCAGGGATTGTGATCTGTTCGGCTGGTATTATACGGTTGTTCTTGCAAAATCGAATACGGCGGAGGATCTGATCGACGGCATCCGGAACTTCCGTTCCTGCGCAGTTTCCTGTATTGAGGGAGAAACTCCCCGGGTCTACGGTCCGTTCCGTATGGTGAGATACGTGAACTTTCTCCTGCGCGAATATTTTCCCATGCACGATACGTTGTGCGCCACGGAAGGTGCGTTGATGCTGGATCATCTTGCCGGAGACGCAAAAGCGGCGGGTGCGTTGAAACAGCTCAAAGGCAGGACTGCGGATTATATGGAAGCGAGCTTCGGAAAGTAACGGAATGAGATGACTTTATTTGCTTTTGTTCTGGTTTTTGCATCCGTTTTCCTGCATGTCGCATGGAATTTCATATCCAAAAGCACAAAGCCTTCACTGGCGTTTTATATGCTGATGTCGGGAACGGCGGCGCTGATCTGGCTGCCGTTTTTCCTGACATCGGATTTGAGATTGAGCAGCCTGCCGCTTTATTTCTTTCTTTTTTATCTGGGAAGCGTGGCGTCCGAGGTCATGTATGTGGCTGGGCTCGCCTATGCCTACCGGCGTGGCGATATTTCGCTGGTCTATCCGCTGGTGAGGGCGATTCCTGTACTGCTGGTTGCGGCGGTCACGATTCTGTTCGGGCTCGGCAGGACTCCGGGCAGACTGGCGCTCCTCGGAATGCTGATCATCACGCTTGGCTGTATTCTGATGCCGTTGAAGCGGTTTCGTGATTTCAAGCTTTCCAATTATATGGACTGGATCATCATCTTCATCCTGCTGGGGGCAGTCGGCACCACCGGTTATACGATTCTGGACAGCAGCGCGATGGCGTTGATCCGGCAGACAATGGAGCGGAACAATGTATCCGATCTTCTTGCGTATCTGTTCATGGTGGAAGCCGGGCTGACGGTCGGGCAGATGTTTTTCGTGGTGTCGATCAGGCGGGAGCGCGAGGAGTTCAGGCGTCTGTTTCTGCATTCCGTTTCTCCGGTTCTTGCGGGAATCTGCAGTTCCTGCGCCTATGGCCTGATTCTGTTTGCAATGGCGTATGTCACGAACGTCAGTTATATTCAGGCTTTCCGCCAGATGAGTCTGCCGCTCGGTTTTTTTGCCGGCATATTGATCCTGAAGGAATCGCACAGCACGCCCAAGGTGTTCGGGATTGTCCTGATCGTGCTGGGGTTGATTATGGTGTCTCTGGGATAAAATGAAAAAAGCCGGGTCTCCTGTGGAAGCCCGGCATTTCCGTCTTTGATATCGGGATTATTTGATCGTAAGCCTGATGTCTTTCATTTCCGTAACGGCTTTGGAATTGTTCCAGTTGACGCGGATGCAGACCTTTGCCTTGACGGCTCCCGGAGCCCACTGTCTGAAAGAGAATCCTTTGAGCAGTCTTCCCGATGCGCTTCCGCTCAGCGTCTGCCACTGATCGCTGGTTGTCAGATATCCGCCTGTGTACATTTCGCCGGCGCCTTTTCCGCCGTGCTGCCGGATATTTGTGCCTGCGGGCAGATTGACACCGGCGGATTTGGCGAGAATGATCTCCCATTCCTGCATGGATTTCTTTTTCGTCATTTTGACGGGAATCTCAAGAATATTGAAGTTCGGGAGATCCTTGAAATCCGATGAGGTGTTGCAGGCGATGACGCATGTGCTGAATTTTTTCCATTTCATCGCGTTGTTGACGACAAGAACCTTGTCCGCGGCTTTGACCGGTTTGAGAAGGACGGTGTCAGTCCATGGAATGGTATCGGTGTTGATGGTCTGGATATCTTTGCCGTTCTTATCATATTGGGAGAAGCCGAAATAAAGCTTGGCGGATTCACTGCCTGCGGCTTTGAAAGACCCTGTCAGAGTATAGGTTTTGCCGGGATCGATGTCAAAGGATTCCCTGGAGACGAGGGTGACGCGGCCGCGGATTGTGAGAACTCCATTTTTCAATGAGATGTTGCGCTCGGAAACACCGGTCCACGCATCTTTTGTGTTGAATGTCATTTCCTGTGCGGAAATCGTTCCTGCCGCCAATACTGCCAGAAATAAAATGACTGTTCCTCGAAAGAACATCGGAAGCTCCTTTTTTCTATGGATTCTGTTAAAACTTGTCTTGAACCGTTGAGACAAAAATCGCTATTGATTATACTCATAAAATCTGAAACGTCAAGTGCCTTTGCTGAAAAAAAGCCGATTTTTGCTTCTTTCATGCCTGCCGTCCCTGAACGGGTGGAACCGCTGCCGGGGGATTTCGCCTCCGGCTTATGCCGTCGGATCGCAGCAGGTCAGCGGTCTGCACCATACTGTTTTGGACTTTCTTCATTGTTTGGTTTTTTCGAGCACACCGGAAAGCTTTTTCAATGTGACGGGTTTCAGAAGTATGGCGGAAAAATCCTGTTGCGGGAAGTTATTGGATGCCTCGACATCTGCCGTGACTGCTATGATTTTCAGGTGTGCCGACTCCGACCGGGCATGAATCGCCGCCGCCAGTTCGGCGCCGTTCATCCCCGGCATCCAGAGGTCCGTCAGGACCGCATCGACTTTTTCCTGTTTCAACAGCGCCAGCGCCTCCTCCCCTGATGCCGCCGCCAGCGGGTGCGCTCCTGATTTTTTGAGCATGGATGCGAGGACTTTGAGGTTGATCGGGACATCGTCAACGATCAGAATCCGCTGATTTTCCAATGCCGCAGGAACAACAGACTCCGCTTCCGCCTCCACAGTCTTCTTATGATCGCCGTGATAGACAATTCCCGGCAGGTCCACGGTAAAGGAACTGCCGATATTTTCCCTGCTTTCCAGACGGATTACGCCGCCCATTCTCTGCACCAGACGATGTGAAATTGCCAGCCCGAGCCCGGTTCCGTTATACACATGAGTGTCACGAAGTGCATCCTGCTGGATAAACGGCTGGAAGATTGTCTTGCAGGCGTCTTTCCTGATTCCGATTCCCGTATCCGCCACGCAGATACGGAGTCTGCCCCGGCTGTGATCCTGCGGCTCGAAAGTCACAGTCAGGGAAACGGAGCCGTTTTCGGTGAATTTTACAGCGTTGCCGAGCAGGTTGAGGAGTATCTGCCGCAGCCGCAGGCGGTCCAGTTCCAGGATCGGCAGGCGGGGAGGGATCTCCTGACGGTAATCGAGGTGCTTTTCGCGTATCTTTTCGCGGAAAATTGCCGCGACCTCATGAAGCAGTTCCGGAAGATTGGTCGGGGCAGGGATGATTTCCGTCTGTTCCGCTTCCAGCTTTGAGAGGTCCAGAATATCGTTGATCAGGTTCAGCAGTGAGTTGCCGGCGAGGTGGATCGCCTGCAGATATTCGGTCTGTTCCTTTGCAGACAGACGTGCATCAAGCAAAAGGTCGCTGAATCCGAGAACCGCATTCAAAGGCGTACGGATTTCATGGCTCATCGTTGCCAGGAACATGCTTTTCGCCCGATCGGCTGCCTGTGCCGCTTCCATAGCGCGCCGCAGTTCTTCTTTCTGGCGGATAATATCTGTCAGATCAATGTCCGAGGTCAGAATATAGCGGAGTTTGCCGTTGCGGTCGTAGAGAGGCTGTGCCGAAGACAGCATGTGCCTGCCGTTGAACTCATGTTCCACGCTGCATTCCTTGCCGGAGAGCAGGCAGTGACGCGCGGGGCACCATTCCGGCGGCTCCTTTGAGCCGCAGCTCACGTCATGGCATTTGTATCTGCCGGCGTTTCCGTTGGTCCATGCTTCTGAGAACTGGGGCAGACACACCTCGCGTGCTTTGGAGTTGATCATCACAATATCATAGTCGGGGTCGCAGATCGTCAGCGGGATGGAGAGCTTTTCCACGATCTGCCTCTGCAGCGCGGCGCTGTCGGCAAGACGGCTGTTCTGGCGGTGCCGTTCATAAGCAAGCTGGTACAGACGGGTCAGATTGTGGATGATTTGCAGATAATCGCCGTCCGGAATATTGTTCCTGTCATAATCCAGGCCGATGAAGCCGTAGGGCTGCCCGTCGATCATGATCCGGTTCAGCATCCGGGCATAGACATGCTGTTTTGCCATATGGCGGAGTTCCGGCGTCCAGTCTCCTTCCGGAGGGACATGATCGACGGAGTAGAAACATTCGTGTCCGGCGCTCAGTCTTGCCCGGGTCGCCGGGAAGTCATGAAGATCAATTTCAACCTTTTTATATTCGGCAAGCGATGCGGCTCCATCGCGGCGCCAGCTGTGTTCATGGACGGTACGGTATCCGGTTTCATCCAGATACCGGAAAATGTAGCATCGGTCCGCCTGGGCGGCTCTGCCGATGAGGTCCAGGATTTCGACGACCATCTTCTCAAAGTCATTTTCCTGCAATATACGCGTAAGCGCCTGATTGGTCAGTCTTTCCCAGTTGATATATTGATTCAGGTGGGTGATCATTTTCCGGCGTTCCCGTTCCAACTGGGACTGGCGGGTGATGTCGATGCCCATGCCGATCAGGAGACGCGGGCCGTCGGGCTGCTTCACGATGGTTTTGATCGTCCTGACGGTGCGCGGTTTGGCATCATTGCGCAGGATTTCCTCTGTATCAAGTGTCTGTCCCGATTGAAGAACCGTCCGGTCGTCTTTCTTGAATTTCTCCGCGGCGGCGGTGTCTTCCCGGAAAATTTCATCGTCGGTATGTCCGATGATCTCGTCTTCACTGTGTTTTGCCAGCGCCTGGAAATGACGGTTGCCTGCGAGATACCGGAATCCGTCATCGACGTTTTTGACGAAAATGAATCCGGGCAGATGGTTCATAATGGTTTCGAGGAGCTGGAGATTGCCTCGGTAGCGGAGTTCATTTTCCTTGAGACGGGTAATATCCTGAATCACGCCGAAAATCTCATCTTTTCCGCTGGACTCGTTCCGTCCGCGACGCATCCAGAACTCGAAGTGCCGCCGGGGATGTCCGGGGGCGGTGGTGTAACTGACTTCAAATTCCTCGATATCGCCGCAGGAGAGCGCCTTCCATTTCTTTTTCAGAACCGCAAGATCCGTAGGGGCGATCCAGCGTTCGGGAAGCATGGGTTTTCCATTTTCCTCCGGCCAGTAGTCATTCCCGAGACGCGAATATTTGAGCTTTCCGTCCGGTTCGCAGGTGAAATAACTGAATTTCGCCATTTTTCCGGCATTTTCGAGAATCAGGTCATTGAGGCGCAGCTTGTCGCGTTTTTCATATTCGTCAGTCACGTCGCGGAACACCAGAACCCCGCCGGAAATTTTCCCCTCGCGGTCACGGATGGGGGCGGCGCTGTCGGCAATATGATAACGCTTGCCTGACCGTGAGATCAGGTCGGTATGGTTGGCAAGTTCGACGATTCTGCCTTCATTCAGGGCGCGGGATAGCGGGGATTCTATCGGCTTTTCATCCCGATAGCTGATGATGTTGAAGATTTCTTTCAGTTTCAGCCCCGCGGCTTCCTGTTGTGAATAACCGGTCAGAGCTGCCGCGACCGGGTTGATGAATGTGATCCGTTCTTCCTTGTCGGTGGCGATTACGGCATCGCCGATGGAGTGCAGCGTCAGGCGGAACCGTTCCGCCATCAGCGCCATCTGACGGTGCGCTTCATGCAATTCCGTGACATCGACGGAGACACAGACGACTGCTTTGGCATGAAACAGGGAATCGTCGTTCAGCAACACTAAGGTAAGCTGGCGGTCTTTGTCGCCGGAGTGGTATTCCAGGCGGATTTTCCCGCTGCTGTCGTCTGCCAGACGGGGAAGTTCGCTCCGAATCCGGTCCGCAAGACTTCCCAGTTGATTGAGATGGGTGAGCTCCTGCGGCACGATTTCATCGGGATCCGGGATGTGGGAAAACAGTACTTTGCCGGACAGGTCCAATACTGCCACGCGGACCGGAAGTTTATCGACAAGCCCTTTGACCTGCCGGATCATGCGCTTATAGTAATAGATGCGGAAGATGGTACTTTGAAACAGCAGCAGAACAACGATGCCGCAGATCAGCAGTTCGATCCAGTATTTCCGGAAAAAATTTTCCGGTACATTGAGCAGTTCCAGATCCTTCGGCAGATCCGACCGGTGAATGTCATAGCGTGCAAGAGCTTTATAGTCAAGAACCTTGCGCGGCGGAATGTGCTGAATGGGAATGGTGGATGCTCTTTCCCCGCTGAAAATACGCTCCGCCACTTCTCCGCCGCGTGTTCCCAGATCGCGGCCGGAGATGAGAATGCCGCCGACGGCACCAGCGTCCAGTTGATTCCATTGACGGCCGAGGATCATTCCCTTGAATTTTTCCGGCAGGTTCCGGAGAACCCTGTTTGCATCAGAGAATTCTTCTTTGACACTGCTCCATGAATAGAAGAAAAGCAATGTGTCCTCCGGCATTTCCCGCAGTTTTTCCTCCAGTTCCTTCAGTGAATGTTCCGTACCGCTGAGAACTTCCAGTTGAACCGGGGGAGCAACTGCGGCATTTTCCCGCAGGCGTTTCTGATATTCTCTCGCTTCCGCCGAGGCGCCTGCCATGATGACCGCATGACGGGCATGGGGCTTCAATTGCAGCCCCAGCTTTACTACGGAATAAGGGCGGATCATTGAAACGACGCCTGTCATCGGCATATTCGGCGGGCGTTTTCCCATCAGGTCGCCGAGATAGTTGATAATCAGAAGCGGCGTTTCCTGCGGTACAGACAGTTTCCCGTCGAAAAACAGGTCGGCGGCGTCATTTCCATTGGTGACGATCAGGTCGTAATGAGTATTTTTCAGAAGTTCCTGCAAACGTCTGACCGTTTGAAGCGGCGGTTTGACGTCCAGTGTTCCGCGGACGTCAAGCTCCTGATAATCGTAATGTGCATTGATCTTGCGTTTGGACAGATATTCCTGAAAACCGGCATTCAAGTCGCGTGTCCACGGTTCAATGGAACTGTAACTGTTGATGATCAGAATGCGTTTCGGCGGCGTTGTCGCTCCGGAAAGCGGCAAAAAATGAAAAAGAAGCAGAATAACAGGCAGTAGTATCAGATTTCCGGCGGATACCGGAAAAAATGACCTTCGGCTTTTTCTCAGACTGCCGCAAATAAAAGAATGGAATATTCCAAATGTATGTATCATGGCGGATTACTCTATCCCGGTCTGTATTTTTTGATGATTTTGTTTCATGAGCATAGAAGAAATAACTCATAAAGATAATGCATATTGCAAAAAAAATCAAGAACCGGCAGAGATAAAACACGAAATCCGCATGTTCCGTCTGCAGAAACGGAAAAAAATCCGGAACGAAGAACTCGCCCGGATTTTTGCTGTCAGGTTTTCAGAACGGTTTATTTGACTTCGAGAGAAATATCCTTGACTTCAGCCGTTGCATTTTTGTTGCCCCAGTTGACAAGCATGATGACCTGCACTTTGGCGGTTCCCGGTGCAAACTTCACGTAGTTGAAACCGCTCTTGGCAATGTCCTTCGCGGAACCGGAAAATGTTTTCCAGGTGCCGGTCAACTGTCCGGAGCCGCCGGTGTACATGTAGCCGCCGTTGGCATGCTGGCGGACTTTGGTGCCGGAGGCAAGATCGACCATGAGCGGTTTGGAGAACGTGAGGAGCCATGCCTCTCCTTCCTGTTTCACCTCTTTGACCGGACACTGTGCAATATTGAAGTTCGGCAGATCGCTGAAAGACGGATCGGTGTTATAGGCAAATCCAAACCACTGATTGACTCTCCATTTGGAGCCGTCTTTGACTTTGATGCTTGTATCGCCTTTCTTTGCGGGGGCGACAAGTTCCGTATCCGTCTGTGCTACGATCGCAGCAGAGATGCAGGGAATGTTTCTGCCGTTTTTATCGAATTGATTGAAACCGAAATAAAACATGGATTTTTCCGTTCCGTCCGTCTTTGCCGTTGCTTTGAGAACATAAGTCCTGGAGGGGTCGACATCGAACTTTTTTACCGTCATCATATTGGTCGAGCCGGTTACTTTGAATACGCCGTCCGCCATGGTGACGTTCTGCTTCGGCTGGCAGTTCCAGTCTGCGAGCGTGTTGAATGTTGTTGTCTGGGCGGCAAGCGTGCCGGCTGTGAGTACTGTAAGTGCTCCCAGCATTCCTTTGATTGCCATTGTACTCATTGTAGTTCTCCCTTTATGATTGTTTTAGTTGATAAAACGGGTTTCTTGTGATGATAATAACATGAATGCAGGATTTTTGCAAGATGCTGCAATCGTCTTTCCCTGATAAAAAATGTTGTTTTTCTGGAATTTTCTTGCCGTTATGACCCCGGCGGGGTAATTTTTCAGTATAGCGGTATAGTCTTGAACTGGAAAATAATCCCTCTTTCCTGTCCTTCGGAGTCTCTCCTGTCTATCCCGTTCTTTTGAAATGATACACTGATGATCCGCTTTCACAAAACTATGGAGCCGCTCTTTTTTCCGCTTGCAAGTTTCCATGAAGTATGCTACATTTCCTGAAAATTTAAGAAAAAACAGGAGATATTACCCGAATATAGAAAAAATAACAGAAAAAACAATTTGAATCATACCTTTCCGGTATTGCATCCTAGCGAAATTACCAGATTTACAAGAATATGCAATATCGGAGTCGTGCTTTGCGGCTCCGATTTGTTGTATTCTTCAGGCTCTGGTAGGCCTCGCTAGGGCAACAAATTGTGAGCCGCTCTTTTTTGCGGCAGAAAGGAACACAATGAAGGTCACACCAGAAATCCTGAAAGCCCTGAACCGTGCGAAAGATTATTATGGCAACACCACGCAGTTGGCGAAACATCTCGGCATTGCACACAGTACGATTTTATTCTGGTTCAGCGGGAAGACAAAAAATATCAGCGGACAGCTCTGGTGCAGGCTTCTGAAAGAGGAACTGGCTCCTTTCATGGCGGATTCCGACGAAAAAAGAAAAGAGCAGGGGCGGAAAGAGGTTTATTGTGTTCCCTGCACTCAATTCATGCAGTTTGATCCTACGATGGAATCTCCTTGCCATTTTGCAGAAAGTCATGGCTCGGCAATTGATTTTTTGGGGGATTCATACCCTCCTGTCGGGTTGGCTTTGAAGCGGAAGAATGTGTGAGCATTCTTCTCGGGTCAAGGGCTTTGCCCTTGTCGTGGTCCAGCGGCGAACCGCTGGTCGCGCAACGCGCGAAATCTCCGCCCGGAGCGGTCCAAACCGCTCACTGGCGAGAACTTTTCTTCTGAAAAGTTCGAGAGCTCCGGGCGCTCTCCTGTGGTCATGCATTTCCGGCGGCTCTCGAAGCTCCGC